>JAABUZ0100002183.1_pt1 | contig 33386 bp, 38 predicted proteins | sample 5562091 | NCBI WGS metagenome assembly JAABUZ01 (sample SAMN12813069, study PRJNA571459) | rock metagenome | isolation source: Antarctica rocks | place: Antarctica: Victoria Land, Linnaeus Terrace sud | collected 2015-12-21
CCTGGGCGACGTGGATCGCGCGGCCCGGCGCCAGGATCGCGGCGGGGGTTACCTCGGTTTCGGGATGATAGGTGTCGGTATAGGCGCGGGCCACGGCCGCGATGAGGGGCGTCGTATCGCCCGTCCCAACACCCGTCCACAGGGGGGCGGGGTCAATCCTTTGACAGAGGCGCGCATTCGCGCTATCCTCTGTACAGGGCATGGGGGTGCTCTGAAGCATAAAACGCCTCCTATGCAGGCCCGCAACCCGGTTCGGAGCTGACTACTCCTCGGGGTCGCGGCCTCCGTTTTGGTGGCTCTGGTGGTTCCTTTGCGTCGGTTGCACCAGCGCCGGTCACTATAGATAGTTAGTCCTGGGCAAGGTAGAGGCTCACCGGGTACCAACCGGTGGGCCTCTACCTTTTGCGGCCATAACGGCCGCGCATCGTGCTACATGGCGCACTCCTTCATGATGGGCATTGTAGCCCACACACGCCCCCCGCGTAAAGGCCACGCGCGGGAGCCTGCCCTGTCCCTCCCTAAACGGCGCTATCGGGCACCTCATGTGCGCGGTCATGGGAGGCCCGTCCAATCGTAGGCCGTGCCCTGCTTCACCGGCGCCGTCGGCAGCCGCACCAGCCTGGATGCGGGCACGACCGCCGCCGGGGTCGGGTTCGTTGTCGCCGCCGATGCGGGAGCCGCGGGCGTTACCGCCGCCGGGGCCGAGGCCGCTGGTGGGGGTGTCGCAGTCACGGGGGCCGGTTTCGCCAGCACACGCACCGGCGCGTGGGGCGTCCCGGTCGGCGCGGCTTCCCTCGTCGCATGGGGCACGACCACCATCTGCGCGTCCAAGGGCGCGGGTGACTGTGCGGCTGCGACGGTCGCGGGCGTGGAGGGGATGGGGGCTTCGAGGCACGCGCGCGGGGCCGGGCGCGTCATCAGCCGGCGCATGGCCCGGATGGACCACACCGGCCGCGTGCGCAGGTCCAGGGGCCGCGCCTCGCGCGCGATGGCGACGACGCGCCGCCGCGACGAGGCCGCCAGGTCGTCGGGGAACAGGAGGGGCACGCCGGTCTCGCTCACCGATTGGCTCCCCCGCTCGGGGCTCCGTCCGAACAGCCCGGCCGTCCGCGACTCGCCTTCTCCGTGAGCCAGCACGGTGCGGTTGCCCAGCGCGTCGCTGGCCCACTTCGCGTCGTCCCCGCGCGTCCCGCCCAGCCAGGCGAGGACGTTGCACGAGTCGATGATGGCCTTGGCCCCCAGTTCCCCGTAGTCGTCGACCACCTGGCTGAACGACTGGAAGCTGATGACGCGGGAGATGCGCGGCTGCCGGCAGATGTTGAACCACTTGGGCGCGTTGGGGATCGCCCCCATCGTGCCGAACTCGTCCAGGAGCATCCGCACCTCGCGCTCTAGCTCCCCGTTGGGCAGCGCGCGCGCGCGGTCCAGCAGCACCGTGAACATCGTCGTGAAGAGCGCCGCGACGAGGGGCCGCAGCGTGTCGTCGCCGGCGGGGATCACGATATAGAGGGCCACCGGACGCCGCTCCTGACGGCCTAAACGGTCGAGGTCGAGCGTGCCCTGACCGCCGACAACGGCCGTGATGGCGGGATCGGCGAGCGCGGAGAGGCGCGGGGCCAGCCCCGAGGGGATGGAGGAGCGCAGGTCGCGGTGCTCGGCGATCAGGCCGAGGAACTGCGCTGCCGGCCCTGTCTCCGCCCCCGATGGCCCGTTCTTGAGCGCCTTCTCGATGGCCTCCACGTTGGGTTGCAGCAGCAGGGCCAGCAGTTCGTCCAGTGTGCCGGAGGCGCGACCGGCGGCCGCGGCGACGGCGTGGACGTGCATCACGCCCGCCGCCATGAGCAGCAAGACGGCCTGCTCGAAGTAGGGCTGGGGGTCGGCGGTGTCCTTCGGCCGCGAGTTGTGCAGCCAGGCGCGCGCCCAGTCCTCCGCTTTGGCCGGCGTGCGCACCAGGGCGAGCGGCGCCCACGTCACGCTGTTAGCCGGATTCTGCATGTCCAGCCGGTACACGTCATGCGTGCGGGACAGCGCGGCGGCCGTCTGCTTCCACCCGTCGCCCTTGTTATCCGTGGCGACGTAATCCACGGACGGGTCGGGCTCCAACAACTGCGTCTTGAAAAACGCGTTGGACTTGCCTAAACCCGTCGGCGCGTCGATGGCCACCCCTTCGAGGAGCAGCGCCGACGTCACGCCAATCGTGATCGTCCTGAGCCCGTGCCGCGCCGTGCCCAGCACCATGTCGCCCGGTTTGGCCCGCCGCCGCTTGAGCTCGTCCCAGGTCTGCCAGCGCGCGCCGCCGTAGGTGTTGGCGCGCGTCGGGTCGAGGGCGCGCTTCCTGCGGCCGATGAGGATGAACACGCTGAACAGCGCCAGGACCCCGAGCGCGCCGCCCAGTTCCAGCGGGAGCGCCGCGCGCACCGGCGCCCCGCTCGGGCGGTGCAGGTTTGTGTAGCGCCAGGCCGCGCCGTGGCGCATCCAGAACGCCCAGGGGGTCGTGTGGATCGTGGGGGCGAGCCCGTGGTAGCCGTGGTGCGCCCAGGCCTGCACGGCGCGCAGGGCGGCCAGCCCGTTGGCCGCCGGCCAGGCCACCGCGTCGTAGGCCGTCTGGTACCAGAGCGTCACCGCCGCGACGACGTGGCGGTAGAGGGCCGTGGCCGTGACGACGATCCAGCGCGCGCCGGCGAGCGGCCCGAGCCAGAGCGCCAGGGCGACGAGCAGGCCGGCGAGGAGGCCCGCCCAGCCACGCAGGAGCCAGAGGGCACGAACGAGCAGCCGCCGCACGACACGCAGCAGGGCGTGCATCATCACGCGCGGGAGCCGCGCCAGGCGGCGCGCACCGGCACTGCCGCGCGTCCAGGGGCGGGTGGTGAGGGGCGGGCTAGCGGGTGTGCGCGGTGTGCTCATGAGGTGTCTCTCCTGGCTTCTACAGATCGAGGGCCGGCGTTAGGTCCCGATCAGGGACGGCGACGGGGGCGGGGTCGAGGTCCGCGCCGTTGTACGCGATCGCGGCCTGGCGGGCGGTCGCCTCGTCGGGGTAGGCGTTCCCCAGGGGGCCGTCGTCGGGGCCGTCGCCGACGTGCACCGGCTCCCAGCCGTTCGTGTCGCGCTCGATGGGGCCGGCCGCGTAGCGTCCGAGCGCGAAGCCGTCCCCCGCCGACTCGACCTCAAGCCAGGTGGCGCCCGTGGCGATGAGCGCGTCGATCCGCGCGTCGTACAGGGCGGGGTCAAGGGTCGCCGCGTCGGCCGCCCACGCCGCATCATGGTAGTCGGCGGGGTTGACGATCTCGACGCCGTGCGGCTCGGGCTGCGCCTCGGCATACGCGGTGGTGACGACTGGATCGGTGACTTCGTAGAGCTGACCCTCCCCGACAGCGGGGCCGGTCTGCTCCCACGCATAGGACGCCGTCGCCTCCTCCCCGATAGGCGTCAGGTCGCCGGGGGTGAGCGCGGCCGGCGCCTGGTCCATCCACACCTCGTAGGGCGGGTCGATGCCCCGCGCTAACGCCGCCTCGATAGTGGCGATCTCGGCCGGGTCGGTGATCGGCTGCCAGCGGAGGTCATCGGGCATGAAGCTGTCCGGCTCCCGCGTGTAGTACGTCACCTTTTGGTCGAGGGCCGGGTCCAGGGGTGGCGCCTCGTCGGTGAACGCCGGCCCCTCGGGGCCACTGGTGCGCGTCCAATCATAGGGGGCCATGTCCCTCTCGTCGCGGGCTGCGTTAGTCATCGTGCGCTCCTTCGTCGTGTCGTCGGGTGTGTCGCCGCCCGGCAGCTATCGAGCAGTTCGGCCGCGGTCATCCCCTCCCGCGCGCCCCAGGCGAGCAGGCGCTGCACCGGCTCCCAGGTCAGCGGGGTCACGAGGGTCCGCAGCGCGACGGGTGGCGGGGCAGCCACTCCCGAGTGCATCGCGGCCGGGCCAGGAGCCGTCGTCGTCGCCTCCCGCACACAGAGCACGCGGCCCTGGCTATCGACGGTGTAGGCGAGCGCAGCCCCTGTCCCCTGGTCCATCGTCCTCATCGTTTCCCTCCTCTGGCGCGGTCAGGCCGCCGTGCCGTCGCCGTTGATCTGGCGGATATCGGCCGCGCGCACGTCCCCGCGCTGGCGGATGAAGCCACCGGGAACGTAATGAACGCGGCGCAACTCTACGCCCACCACCTTCCCCTCGTTGGGCCAGCGGGTGCGCGTGGCCGCGCCGGCGAGGAGCACATGGACGTGCGGCTCGTCGGTGTTGCGGTGGACGGCGGCCACCCACACGAGCCGCTGGCCCCGCTCGTGGCCCAGGTCCATCAGCAGCAGCCGCGTCCAGGTCTGGAGGTCGCTCAGGCGCACCACCCCCGCGCCGCGCCCCGGCGAGAGGATGAGCCGGTGGAACACCACCTTGGGGCCGATCGCGGCCGTCAGCAGGGCGCGCGCGGTCGCACGATCGGCCACGTCGCCGTAGGCGTCGAACAGGGTGCGCTCCTCCTTGCGCTCGCCGGGGCGGAAACTGCCCTTGAGGTGGTCCACCTGGTCCTCGATCTTCTGCGCGGCCCACGGCCCGGCCGGCACGTAGCGCCCCTCCACGAACGTCCGCGTCGGCGTCGGCGCCATCAGGCCACCTGCCCCGTCTGGTCAATCAGGGCCATGTTCAGGTGGGGCACCTCGCCCGCCGCGCGCGCCGCCCGGGCGCGTTCCTCGACCGCTGCTTCCAGGCGCTCAGCCACCGGTGGCCCGTAGTCGTTGGCGATGTGCGCGAACCCTTCGAGGCGGGCCAGCGTTGCCTCGTGGTGGATCGCTGCCAGCTCCGCGCCGAACGGTTGCACGACGAGGGCGCGCAGCACCTCCTCCACCCGCCGGCTGATGGCCTCCGCGATGGCCGGCGCCGCCACGTCGCCCGTGTCCCGCGCCGACAGCGCGGTGAGGCCGCGCTGGATCAACTCGTTGGCGGCGGCCGAAATCGACTCCGCTTTGGTGCGCTCCACGTACTCCGTGAGCGCCTGCTTCACCTCCGGTTGCAGATACATCGACGTGCGTTCGTTCGCCATGATCGTCCTCCCTCTCTCTCTTTCACGCTGTCGTGCGGCGCGACGCCGCCTCGTCGCGGCGCAGCAAGCCCGCGCCGGTGGTGATGACCGTGGCCGCCGCGCCCGTGGTCCAGCCTCCGCCGCCCGCCCCAAGCAGGAACAGCAGGCCGCCCGTGGCCGTCCCCCACGCGACGCCGAACGACACCGCGCCGCGCCAGGGCACCCGCTCGCGTGGCCGCTGGGGGGGCAGCGTGGCGAGCATCCGGCGGGCCTCCTCCCCACGCGGGGTGAGGCGAACGTGTTGGCGGGATGCGTGTGGGTTGACGGCGGGATCGGGCCGCGCCCCGGTCTCGACCACTAACCCATCGGCCAGCAGGTTATCGAGGGTGCGGTAGAGGGTCCCCGACCCGACGCGCCGCGCGCCGCCCTGGGCCGCGCGCAGGTCTGCGATGAGGCCGTAGCCGTGGTGCTCCGCGCCGTCGGCGAGGGCGCACAGCACGGCGTACGCGCGCTCCTGGGCGGCGGTGCGCGCGGGCAAGGGCACCCGTCCCGGCGTGCGCAGGGCCTCCGCCCCCTGGGGCGTGATGCGGTAGTAGTCGCGCGGCCTGTCGTCCAGCGTGGGGTCGGCTCGCGGGGCGGCCTCTACGATCAGGCCGTCCATGAGCAGGTAACGGATGGAGCGGTAGAGCGTGGTCGGGCCGAGGGGCGCGCCCCCCGGCAGCGCCCTGAGCGCGCCCAGGAGGGCGTAGCCGTGACGCTCCTCCCCGTCGACGAGCGCCCGTAAGAGGTCGTACTGGCGGCCGGGGGGGTGCGAACCGGACGGCGGCGGCGGGGCGAGCGGGGGGAGCGGCGTCCCCGGCCGGGCGAGCAGGGCACGACCGCGCGGGGTGATCCGGTAGTAGCGCCGGCGCTCATCCTCTAGCGTGGGATCGGGCCGCCGGTCGGTCTGCACGATCAGGCCGTCGCCCAGCAGGTGTTTGATCGCACGAAAGAGCGTGCCGGGGCCGAGGATGAGCCGGCCGTTGGTGTGCTCCTCGACGGCCTGCATGATCGCATAGCCGTGGCGCTCCTCCCCGTCGGCGAGGGCGCGGAAGATGTCGTAGTCTCGATCTGTCATGGTCATGTCTCTCTCCTCCTCTTTCTCGTTTGTCACGGACGATTGACCTGGACCGGGCGCTCGAAGTAATACATAAACGGCCCTGATGTCCCGAGCGATGTTCGACAGACAGGCGGCCCCATCATGCGCCATCCGTCGCGTCCCAGTTGGTTGAGGCGTACCGGTGTGCAGTTTTCTTCCACCCAGTACTCCCACTGCTGGGGCACCTGCCCAATCATTGAGATGCGCGGACGTTGTGCGTCGTTTTGGTTAGCAACCATTAATCTTCCCCTTCTCTTTTTTCGACGTGGCAAGCTCTAAGCGCCGGGCAAGGGCGCGGAAGAGGCGGCCCCGCCACGTCAATCCCCGGCGGGCGCTCTCCCGCTTGGCGTAGGACAGCAAGAGCCGCCCCAGCAGCCGCCCCTGCGGCGCGAGCGCGCCCGAGAGGGCCAGGATCACGACGGCCCCGACGAATAGCAGGGCGGCGCGGGCCAGGCCCAGGAGCGGCTGCCCGACGGCGTGGACGGCCAGGATCGTCCCCACGAGCACGAGGAGCGCGGCGAGCCGTAGCACGAGGCCCAGGGCCGGCGACATTTCGACCTGACGCAACTCGTCCGTCGAGCGGCGCACCGTCTTGGGCACGGCCAGGATGAACAGGCCGCGCCCCGTCGCTCTCGCCACGCGTTGGAGGCGCTGTTTCATTCGATCACCCCCCACTCCGCGGTGATGGGCGGCGCGATGGACGCGATCTCGGTCACGCTGGCGGTGGGCATCTCCGTCACCGAGGGCATGGCTGGCGCGGCAGCCGTCTGTGCGCCGACGCTGCCTGCCGTCGCCGCACCAGCCACGCCGCCCGTCGCCGCCGCCAACCCCGCACGCGCGGCGGTCCCGAGCATCGGCACGTTGCCGATGCCGAGGGCGCGCGAGGCCCCGCCGCCGAGCACCGCGTCGCCCAGGCGCGGGGCGCCGTAGAGCACGAGCGCGCCGGCCAGCGCCACGGCCAACGATTGCAGGCCGCCCGTGTGCGCGAACACCGCGAGCATCGCCCGCACGGCCACGAGCGCCACGGCGTAGCTCACCCCCCACAGGGTCAGGCTGAACCACAGCCGCGCCCAGGCCACGGCCACCCCTCGCGTGAGCGGCGTGACCATGCAGATGGCGCAGACGGGCGTCGCCAGGTAGACCGCCGCACCGTACATGGTGCCGATAGTGCGCGTGATGGCGATGAGCACCAACAAGACGAAGAAGAGGATCACAAAGCCGAAGACGACGCCCAGGAACGCGGGGTTGACGGCGACGACCGCGATCAGGTCGCCGCTGATGAGGCGCGTCACCAGCAGGCCGATGGTGGCCCCGCCCTGGTTGTGGGGGTCGGCCAGGATCTGCCCCGAGGCGTCGTTGACCGCTACGATGTAGAGGTGCATCAACCACGGGAGCGCGGTGGTGAGGGCCAGGCCCAGGCCGCCCTCGACCAGCTGCGTGGCCGCCTCCCCGCCCGGCCCCAGGCCCAGGCGGCGCGCGTACCACGTCGTCGCGCCGGCCACGAACAGCACCAGGAACAGGTCGCGCGCGAGCTGCTGCATCGTGCCGAAGACGGGTTGCAACTCACCGATGCGCGTATAGTCCTGCTGCGTGGTGAGGTCGGTGGCGACCTGCCGGCCGATGGCGTCGGCCCCGGCGGTGGCTCCGTGGGCGAGCCAGGAACCGAGGACGCCGAAGGGATCGAGGCAGACGCTCCAATTGATGACGGGCACCGTGAAGCCCACGCCGCCGCACGCGGGCGGTGGCGGCGGGGGCGGGTCCACCGTGAAGGACGCGGACGTGGAGAGCGTCGGGCCGGTCCCCCACGCGTAGAGGCGGTGCGCGCCGACGCCGGGCGTGGGGTCGATGCCCAGGCTGAGGTCGCTGCTGCTGTCTCCATTGTCGTCGGCGACGCTGCCGTGCGCGAAAATGGGCGCGCCGCCGACGCGATCCCAGGAGAACGTGACGGTCTGGCCGGGCGCGAAGCCGGACGCGTCCACCGTGACCACCGTGCCGGTCACGGGCGCGCTGTGCGTCGGCGCGAGCGTGACCTTGGGATGATGCGTCTGGGCGATGGTGAAGAAGGCGCTCGCCGAGGTGCGGCCGGGGCCGACGGCGCGCACCTCGTGCGGCCCCAACGCGGCGGCGCCCCCCGTGGCGGGCGCCCGCGTGTCGATATGCACGTAGCTGTCCGCGCTCGTGCCGCGCGCCAGGTAGGCCCCGTCCCAGTAGAGCGTGACCTGGCCATCGGGGAAGTCGGCGCCGACCGCGACGAGGCTGGTAGCGGGCATGCCCTGGCTCGCCGAGAGGGCGAGCGTCGGGTGGTGCGTCGCGGTCGGGGCCGGCGCCGGCGTGTACGTCGGGTACGGCGTCTGCGTCGCCGGGGGCGTCTGCGTGGGCGTGGGGGCCGACGCGGCGCGGGCGCTCCCCCCGCCCAGACCCAGCGTGAGCAGGACGAGTGCGGCCAGGGCGACGGTCAGCCGGGACAGGGGGCGTGTCATCGCGCGCCTCCCCGAAGCCAGGCCACGATGATGTGCCCCGCCGCCAGCGCCGGGAGGCACAGCGGCGCCGCGAGGACAACGATCACGGCCAAGACCATGAGGCCGATCATGAGGCCGACGCCCGCGACCTGGCCCATCGCCGCCAGGGTCGTCGGGTGCGCCGGCAGCGCATCGACGCGGGCGGACGCCCCGTGCAGCAGGGCGACGAACGGGGCATGCCCAACCGTGCGCGTGGCGACGTACAGCGCGAGGGAGGCGGCCCAGGCCACCGCCCAGCACCCCGCGACGACGGCGGGGAAGCGCCGCCGCCTGATCGCCCTGTCCCCCGCCCGCGGCATCCGTGGTAGCTGTGTCTCGCTTATCATCGTCCTTTCCCCTGTTGTTTGTTATCGTAGGTCTTGCGGGCCGCCACCAGCCGCGCGTTATAGGCGCCCCACTCGCGGTCGCCAGGCCGACCCCGCGCGGGCTCGCCGCGATGCCGCGTCACGTCGTCGATCAGCGCCGTCAGGAGCGCGTCCTCGTCCCACGCGTCGTCGCGCCGTCGGGACAGAGGCCGATAGGCGCCGTCGGTCAGAAGAAAAAGGTCCCGATTCCGCCGGCGGCAGAACGCAAGCACGCGCAGTATGCGCCGCACCTCGGCGTCATTCGCCTCGGGACGCAGGACGCGCAGCGCCGCGCGCTCCACGGCCCGCCGCGGGACGATCGTACGCCAACTCCCGTAGAGCGCGGCGAGCAACGGGAGGACCGCCAGATCGCGCATAAGCCCCGTCGCGACGGCCGCGCCGACGAGTCCCGCCAGGGCCGCGCCTAGCGTCACGATGAGCCAGCCGTGTCCCCTGACCACAACCAGCGCGCGGTCGCGGCGACTGACCGCCATGACCACAACGTCCTCCACCGGGGCGTCCCCTCGGCTCACGTCGATTAGCGCGCCGCGGTCCATGCCGCACCTCCCGTGCTGATCGCCGCGGCCACGCGGATCGCACCCTCCCGCTCCCGCGCCGCGCGCACGTCATCGGGGGTGGCGCCCTCGGCGAGCAGGCACACCGCCTGGTACACCTCCTCGCCGGTCGGGCGCTCCGGGTCTTGCGCGACGGCCCGGACCATCTGTGCCCGGTACTCCTTGTCGTCGGGGTCGGAGGCGAACAGCCACGCCTCCTCGGGCGACGACGGCACGTTGACCACCCCGCGCGCCGGCCGGCTGGCCGTCTTGGTGGTGCGGATCATGAACATCTGCGCGTACTCTAGGCGTTTCTTGTCGGCGGCCTCCTTCCCGGCCAGCGTGCCGATCCGCGCGGCCTCGCCGTCGGTCAGGCGCAGCTTGCCCGCGATCCACTGGCGCGGGTCGACGCCGCTCTCGTCGTTGGTGTCGTGCATGTTGAAGATGAAGTGCACACTGGTCTGGTCGAAGTAGCCGGCGGCGGCGGCGTTGCTGGTCAGGTCGGAGAGCTTCTGCGACACGAACATGGGGACCATGCCGGAGTGCCGCCCGGTGCGCCCGATGCCCGCGACCCACTCCTGGCCGGCCTGGTGGCGCAGGATGCTCCACCCCTCGTCGATCGCCAACAGGTGCTGCACCGTGCCGCGCCCGGAGCGCCGGCCCCACGCCTGCGCGAGCGCGTCGCGGCGGTCGGCGATGTCGGTCATGGCGAACATCACGAAGGCGTAGACGGGCGTGGTGGTCCCCAGGTCGCGGGGGTCGATGTGGAAGGCCAGCAGGCGCGTGTCGACGTCGAAGCTGGTGGGGCGGTCCACCAGGGGGGCGTAGCGGCCGGCGCGCGCGTAGGGGGCCAGCTCGGCGGCCACGTCCTTGTACAAGCGGCGATCCTCGTGGTCCTGCTCGGGCTGGCGGGCCTGCGCCTCCACCCAGGCCAGCAGGTCGCGCTCCAGCGGCGGATCGGCCGCCGTGCGGCGCGTGCCGTCGGGGGTCCGCCCGGCGGCGGTCGCGTCGCGGTGGCCGGCGTAGACGGCGGCCACGCCCGCGTCGATGAGCCCGCGCACGCGCCCGGTGATGGCCTTGCCGCTCTCGGCCAACAGCACCTCGTGGGCCTTGCCGACGAAGTAGAGGCGCGCGGCGCGCTCCTCCTCCGTGGCGCGGGGGCCGTCCCAGATGTTGATCGCGGCGGTGCGCGGGCCGCCCAGGCGGACCGTCCGGCCGCCGGCGATGGCGCACAGGGTCTCGTAGCCGCCCACGGTGTCGACGGCGGTGGCCCAGGCGTCCCACAGCAGGAACCACAGCATCAGCTTCTGCGCGAAGAAGCTCTTGCCCTGGCCCGAGCCGCCGAACACGTCGATGAGGCGGTTCTTGAAGGCGCGGTCGGCGATGTTGAGGTGGACGAGCGCGCCGTCGCCTTCGGCCCGGCCGATCAGCACGCCGCCGGCGGTGCCGGGCGAGCGCACGATGGCGGCCCAGGCGTTGCCCACCGTCTCGGCGTACATCTTGTAGGTCGTGTAGCGCGGCGCGTCGTTGCGGCCCAGCGGGCGCGTCGCGCGGAGTAGCGGCCCCTGGACGCCCCTGGCGCGCGCGGCCCGCGCGTCCAACGCGCCCGCGCCCGTGCCGGTCAAGAGGCCCCACAGGGCGTCGGCGCGCACGGCGAGACTGTCCTTGTCGGGGGCGAACACGGTCACGTAGATGCCGGCGCGGACCACGGCCAGCCCGCCCGTGCGCATCCGCCGCGCCTGGGCGCGCGCCTCGGCCCGCGCGTCGCCGATGTCCCCGTCGGCCTCGCGGCCCTGCGCGCCCGCGCCCACCACCAGGTCGCCCAGGGAGCGCCCGCGCTTCTTGGCGGTGGTGCGCTCCTTGTCCTGGTCCAGGCCGGCCACATGGAGGGAGAGGCGCAGCGGGGCCGGGAAGGCGAGCAGGGGGGCCGGCCAGCCGGGGTGCGTGGGCTGCGCGGGGACGCGGACGTAGAACGTGCAGGCCCAGGAGCGCGCGCCCTGCCCCGGCAGGTACGCCCCGTCGAGGGTCTCCTTGGCGGCGGGGTCGGCGAAGGGGTCGGGGAACGCCGCGACGAGCGCGCGCACGGCGGGGCCGTCGAGGCGGCGGGCGGCGACGCCCAGGCGGTGCAGGGTGCGCTCAACCTCGCCCACGACGCGGGCCAGGGTGGTCCCCTGCGGCGCGCGGGCCGGGCCGGCGATCGCCAGCAGGAAGCGATGCGTCGGGACGTACTCCCCGCTCAGGTAGTCCTCCCACCAGGCGCGCAGGCGCCCGGCCAGGTCCCGGAGCGCGGGCGTGGGCGGGTCCACGTCGGCGAAGGCGCGCGCCACGGCGGTCTCGGCGGCGGTCGGCGTGGAGAGCACGGTGAACTGGATCGTGTAGGGGACCGGGGGCGTGAAGGCGGCGGCCGCGCCGTCGGTGAACGCGTCGAGCAGGTCGCCGGGCAGGCTGAACAGTTGCACGCCGTCGAGTGCGAGCCAGATGCACGCGTCCTTGCCCTTCTCGGTGCGCGTCCCGTCGTCCGCGATCGTGACGCGCGCGGCCCGCGCGGGACGCCCCGCTGTCTCGGGCCGCACGCCCGCGCGGGGCGCGCGGACCCCCCGGAACAACGCCCCGCGGGCGCGGCGCTCCGTGTGCGCCTGTGCCGCTCTACCCATGAGCCACCACCTCCCAACGGGCGGCGCGGCGGCCGGCGCGGGTGCGTCCGTCCATGTCCAGCTTGCGGACCAAGCCGGCGCCCTCCAGCTCACGGCGACGCGGGCGCACGGCCGAGTCGGGCAGGCGCGCCCCGTCGGCGATCTCCTCGTTGGTGGCGCCGGGGTGGGCGGCGAGCCAGGCGAGTAGGCGCGCGCGCTGGGCCTGCGCCAGCGGCGTGGCCATCAGCGGCGTCACCGGAACCGCGCCGACCGGGGCCGGGGCGAGGGCCGAGGCAGCGCCGCGCGTCGTCAGGCCGTCGGTCGTGTCCGTGCGGATCGCCCCGCTGGCCGCGGTGGCGCTCGCAGGGCCAGCAAGCGCGCTCACGGCGGGCGCGTGTCGTCGGCCGGCGACGAGCCGGGCGGCGCGATAGGCCAGGCGGCGCGGGGCGACCAGGGTGGTGCGCCACAGATAGCCGGTGAGTTGGCGCGCGTAGGGCTCGGCGGTGCCGCTGCCGGCGAAGGTCACGACGAGGAGGCCCAGCAGCGCGGGGACGCCCACGATGAACAGGAGGTGGAGCTGGCCGAGTCCCGACTGGCCGTAGGGGAAGCGGCTCGTGGCGTTGATGAGTCCGTAGGTGAGGAGCACGATCCCGGCGACGTAGACGGCCTGGCGGATCGTGAAGACCCCGGCGACGATCTTCACGGGGTCGTTGATGTAGAGCGCCGTCTGACTATTGCGCGCCATCGGCCCCCCTCGTTTCTGCGTGCCCCTGGACGGCCTTGGTCAACGCGGCGCCGTAGAGCACGAGGACCGCGCCGGCACACATCAGGCCGATGTCGTGGCTGACGACGGTGAGCGTCAGATAGGCGAGGACGCCGCCGAGCAGGTACGGGTAGGTCACGCGGGCCACCAGGCCGACGAGGGCGCGGGCGTCCCGTGGCGTGTGCGGGCGGGGCGCGATAGGCGGCGTGGGGCGGTCAGCGTGGGCCATGAGGGTGCTCCCGGTGGTAACGGCGGTAGACAGGATACGGCGAGGGGAAGGCGACGCCCCGGTGTACGGACGCTCGCTTCCCCCTCCCGTGCGATCGACGGACGGCTAGTGGATGTTGGCCTGCAAATACGAGGCGGCACCGGTCGCGCCGAACATGAACACGGAGGCGAGCGTCGCTGTGATCCAGGCACCCGACGCCCGCGGGTTGTGAAAAGCCTGCATGGCGCCCGCGATGATGAACGCGATGGCCGCGAACGGAATCTTGATGGTGTTGGCGACATCGAGCAGCGCCTGGGCGAGCCCGGCGAAGGGGTCGGTGCCGGCCGCGAGGACTGGGGTGAACGCGGCGATGACGGCGGGGTGCGTCAGGGCAAAGTGGGCGCTCGTGGCGACCATGACGGTTTCGTGCAGCATGGTGAACTGTCCTTTGGTACGGAGATTGCCCCGGTCAAGGACCGGGGCTAACGTGTAGCGCGTGGGCCTGGGTGCGCGGTTAGCTGTGATGGGCGACCGCGCGCTTTTCTGTCCGGGCTGATTGGGCTGTCGTCTGGGCTGTGGTGATCTCCCCTGGCTTGGGCTGTCCCGCCTCCATCGTGAGGCGGCTGTCGAACTGATCTTCCGAGAGGAGCAGCAGGCGCTCGCCCGTGCGGTGGTCTTCTATCGCGACGTGCCAGGCCCACATCGCGGACCAGGCCCGGCGCACCTCATGGACGCTGTACCCTGCGGTACGTGTGACGCGCAACGCCAAGGCATACGCATGCCCCTCAGTCAACTGTTCTATCGCTACCTTCCTCCCTGCTGTCCAGTTGCGGATGTGAAGTGGGCATGCTATACGATACGTAGAGCTTCCTGTCGCAGGAAGATAGCAATAGCAGCATTGCCCCGGCTCGATGCATCACGTTTCCATGATAATCAAGGAAACGTGATGCTCAATGTGTTAGTTCTAACAAATATGAATAGAGGTGTCAAGTGGCTAGTGGGGGTGATCGCATAGGCGCTCGCTTCGCCGGACTCCTCAATCACCTTTTCGACACGTATCGACACCCTCAAGGGCGCGAGTATTCGTTGCGCGAGATAAGCGAAAGGTCAGGGGGGAAACTTACCACGGCGTACATCAGCCTGTTACGCAAGGGTGGGGTGGCTAATCCACCGGCCGATCGCGTGCAGGCGCTCGCCGATGCGTTCGGGGTCGATGTGCGGTACTTCACGGGCCAGCAGGTCCCCGAGCGCGCCGAGGAGACCAATACCGAGCGTGCCTTGCGTCTCGCCCTCTCAGACCCTCTCATCCGGGCGATGGCTCTGAGTGCCTCCCAGGTCGGCGACGCGGAAAAGGCCCTTTTCTTGCACATGTTGGACGAAGCCCGCGCGCTCACGCGCAAAGAGGATGAATCTCCCCCCTTAGTGAAGCCACACGATGGGGAGATGGATGTTCCGCCGCGCGATGACGGAACGAATGAATAGCACCACCCGTTAGCAAGGAAGAGAGATGATCCCGCCCGAGAACGTTGAGGACGTCGCCGTGAGAACGGCGTCCGCCCTTAAATTGCCCGCGTCGGTGAAGTCTGAAATGTTCGTCAGGGCGTATGCAAACCAGCAAGATATACGCATCGAGATACAGACGTTCGACCTGGAAGACTACGATGTCGATGGATGGTGCGTGCGGCTCGGCGAGCGCACTTACATCATCTTCTACCGTGCGAACCAGGGGCACCTAACCTTCAGCAAGCGGCAGCGTCGGGAATGGGTCAAGTGGCATGAAATCGGGCACATCGTGCTCGGTCACTTAACTAAGGTTGGAGATACCAGTCGGATGTTCGACCCCGATGCGCCCCAGGAGCAGGCAGCCAATGAGTTCGCCGACGCTATGATGGCTTATACACGCGGGACGTTGCGCCACGATGAGTATGATGAAGATCACATGACGTTCAGGGACGCCATGGGCTGGTAGAAAGTGCGGGGATACGATGCTCTGGCCCTTGTTGTTTCTCACGCTCCTGGTAGGCGGCCTGGCAACATACTGGCCGCTGCGCCACGGCCCGACGCGGATCGCTCTATACAACGCGCTGGGTAATCTGCTCATCGTCATCTTCGGGACGCTAGCGGGCAACTTAGTCATCGCGCATGCCGTGGATCGATGGGTCGGCGTGCCCGGCTTTACCCGCTTGGTCTACCAGTCCATTATCATCGCGGCCCTCCTCTCATTCCTCGCCATAACGGCCGAAACGATACACGACTGGTCGCGGTGGCGGCGGGCACTTGTCTCCTCATTCGCCCTATTGCTCGTCGCCGACGGGACATGGGCGATTGGTCACGCGCTTGTCGGCCCCGCATGGGCGCACCTCTGTTACAACGGCTTCGGCGCCAGTCCTTGGCCTCTTCTCGTGATGAACCTCGCCATGAGCGCATCGTTCCTCGCCGTCGCCGGCCACCTGATGTCCGCGCATGTCCGGTTCCTGCGCGATCCGGGCCGACGATTAGATCGCGGGCTCATCTCATGGGTGCTCGTGCTATGGAGCATGAATGCGCTGGAAGCCATAGTCATCTTGGGTCAGACGGCCCTCTCGCTCGCGGGCAGGGACGCGACGGCACTCATGCCGACCCTCGATAATGTGGCGGGCCTCGGCCTCCTGATCGCGCTTGGGATCGTGTTGCATCGGCCCTTGGGCTCGCTGTTGTCACGGGGGCGATACGCGCTCTACCTGCTGCTTGAGCCGGAACAACGATGGGTATTGCGCAACCTGCAAGCGGCCTATACTCTTGCACTCCGCGAACGGTCGTACTTGGAAGGCGTCCGCGATTCCCCCTGGCGTCGGAGGATTACTCTACAGGATATGGGGCAGCAAGCGCGTGTCGTCCTTGCGCGGGATCATTCGCCTCTCGTCCTTGCGCGGGATCATTCGCCTCTCGTCCTTGCGCGGGATCATTCGCCTCTCGCCGTGTCGCTCCTCAATAGGGCGGGCTCGGCCATTGGGCCAATCCGCCGTTGCCGTTCGCGCGTTTCCTCTGTGTTGGGGGGCGGGTTGGTGCAGATGGGCCGAGAACAGAGGGACGTCTATGTCCGCTACACCGGCGAGCGCGAACATCTCTGGCGTTTTGCCAACTCGGTTGTCCTTCGCGAGGTTGCTTCGTTGCCCCTCCGCGAGGGTTGGCCTGCACACGCAATCCGATCTATGACCGAGGCGGGGGTACTGCTCACGGCCGCCTCCTATAACGGGCTGTCGCCGGCTGTCGAGGAGCTCACGCCGACGGGTGACGATGACGACGCCGAGACACTGCGCCGACGCGATATGGAGGAGAGTATCGTTGTCAGCGACGGGTACAGGATCGTTATGATCGTGGCCGGGCGACATTTCTATCCCGATTTGCATCGACAACGGGAGAGGTGGGGATGGCAACGGGAGGCTGCAACCGTGCTCACGGAAATACTTGCGCGACACGGGGCCGTCGCGCGGAAGCACCACGACAAGGAGGGGGCGGTTCCGGCCTAATGCACAGGTTGAGTTATGTTAGGTTAGGTATCATGGAAGTATGAAATTAAAACTCCTCGTCCTCGCTGTTCTTATCGTAGCGTTAGGCGTCGGCGCGTCGGTTATGGCCCGCGCGCGCGACGCGGCGGTCCAGCCGCAGCCGGTCTATACGGTAGCGACCGTTTCGCGCGGTCTCCAGCACAATCTTGCCCTATGGACAGGTCGTACAGTCCTTGTGCAGGGTGATCTCCATATCACGGGAGGGGCCACGCCTATCTCTATGCCCCTCGTGGTCATGACGGCCCCGCCGCCCCATGTCTCTATTGGGCCTGTCGACCTCACGCAGTTCCTACAACGCCTAGGCGGGCAGGGGACACAGGACAAGGGACTGTTGCTGACGCAGGCGCAGGGCTCGCACCAGCGCCTGGATTTCGCCCATACGGGGACGTACCGGCTGCGCCTGTCACTTACGCGGGTCGGGGCGTATCATAACGTTCCCAGTGGGGAGATTGTGTAACGATGCACACCCGTTTGACGCATATTGGGGCGGGTCTTGCACTCTTTGGCACAGTCATGGTCGGCACGGTAGAGGCATCGGCTCAGATCACCCTCCCCCATACGGGGGTGCGTGCCATACCTTCTCCGTCGGCGACGCCCTTCACTCCCGCGCTTCCTCGGGGCCTTGATCGTTCTATCCACCTGCCGGCCGACGCGGCCGCTCATACGCGGGAAAACCGCGAGTGGTGGTACTTCGTTGGGCATCTGTCCGACACTAGAGGGCATACGTACGGCTTCGAGACAACTATTGCCAAAGTCGGTGGCATTCAGCAGATTGTGCCCGGATCGCCCTATGATACCGACTATCACACGGACGTTTCCGTGACTGACGATCATGCCGGGCGCTTCTATCAGCAAATGAGCTTCATGGGGCCGAATGACGCTGCCCTTTCAACGCGGACACTCGACGCGCGCGCGGGCCAGGCGCGTATTACTACAGTCGGCACTCCTGACGCGTTGACCTACCGCGTCCAGGGCTCCGTTCCTGGGGCCGCGAGCGATCTAGTCGTCACCTCGACGCGGCCTGCTCTCCTCGTCGGCGGTGGCTTAATCCCCTGGGGCGACGGCTACACGTATTACTACACGCTTACGTCGCTGCGCACGCACGGCACTCTTACTATCGGTGGGCGGCGCATCCCCGTCCATGGCATTGCCTGGATGGATCATCAATGGGGTAAGTGGGCATCGGTCGATGTGCGACCAGCCGGCGTGACGAACTGGGAATGGATGGGGATGCAACTCTCCGACGGAACCGACATCAATATGGCCGTGCAAAACACCGTGCGCGGCGCGTTCGGTGGAGCCTCGGCGCTCCTTCCCAATAACCGGCAAGTCCCTATCATCAAGGACGTCAGCATGACGCCTCTCGGTCAGTGGCGCAGTCCGACGACGCACATTGTTTACCCATCGGGATGGCATGTGCGCGTGCCGAGCCTGAAACTCGATGTGATCGTACGTCCAACGGTGAAGGGGCAGGAGTTGGTCGATAGCTGGGCAGTCATGGGCTATCGCACAGCGTACTATGAGGGCAACTGCACGGTGACTGGCACACAGGCCGGCCGCCACGTCAGCGGAGCGACATACACCGAGTTAATCGGGTATGGCCTGCCCTCCTTGCCGCAACTGGGCTAAGGCGGTTAACATGGGCGATAGTGTGCAGGGGAATCCGTGCGGAAGCTTTATCGTGCCCTGCCCATCGTATTATTCTTGGTGTGGTCGGTCCTAATCGCCACAGGGCTGCTCGCCGCGACGCTACGACAGGGTATCGTGCCTGTGGACTACCAGGCGTACCAGCGCGCGGCGGCAGCCCTCGCGCGGGGGGCGAGTCCATACCAGACACCGGCGCAAAGCCTCGCCATTTGGCGCTCTTACCATCGCCTCGATGTAAGCCTTCGCGCCGCCCACATGCGCAACACATCAAGGCGCGTGTCACCGAGTGGCCCGCTCGCACGCATGCAGCCCGGCCCCTATCTGTACCTGCCCACGCTGGCGCTGCTTGTGCGGCAGCTCCACCTCACGGCCGCGCCGTGGGAGGTCCTGGACTTGGCCTGTATCGTCGGGTTTCCCTTGCTCCTGATCCGGTGGGCGCGGGTCTCCTGGTGGTGGCTCTTGCTCGTCGCTGGGTCGTGGGATGTGTGGTCCACCTACACCGGGGGCAACGTCGAGGCTATGCTCCTCTTTGCCACCCTCGTTGTCGCCCGACTCCTCTGGCCGCCGCGCCCGCTTGGCCGAGCTGCCGTGCCGCTCGCGGCCGTGCTCGTCGCGTTTGTCCTGCTCGCCAAGCCCTTTTATGCCCTATTCTTCGTCGCCTTCGGCGTCATCCTTCTGCTCGCCGACGGCGAGTCGCGCCGCGCGACGCTGCGCGCCCTCGGGGCTGTCGCCGGACTGACCGCACTGCTACTCGCGGGGGAGGTCATCCGCTGGGGGCCGGCGTTACGCGGAGACGCCTTGCGCTATCTCGCGCACACCCTCGATGCGCAGTGGTTTGTGTTGCCCGTCGCCGCGCAGACGCCCATGAGCGCCTGGAACCGCACGCCGCTACAGGCACTCATCGCGCTCGGGTTGCCGGCCGCGCCGGCGCAGTTCGTGGCCGGCGTGGTGTGGCTGGCCGCCCTCGCCGCGTCGGCCTGACTTGTGCGGGGACGCCGACTGTCCTTCGCGCAGGCGTTCGCCGTGGCGTTCGCGCTGCTCTACCTCGGCCACCCGGTGGGCTGGACGCTCGTGTACCTCGACCTGGTGGTGTGCGTCGCGGCCTGGCCGGCCCTGCCCCGCGTCGGCCGCGCCGCCCTGCTCGGCGGGGTCCTGGCGCTGCTCGCCTCGCATTGGGCCGCGCTTGTGCTGACGGGCTTGGGCGACGGGCTGCCGCTGCTGACGCTTCAGCCGGCCGATCGGCCCTGGGAAACGTGGATTGTCTTACCACTCGCCTGGGCGCTCACGACGTGGGCTGTGCGGCCATCGAACGCTCGCCGGATAGCATCCATCGTCAACCCCCCGATGGGGTGCTCAACGCGGCCGGATCGGCGCATTAGATCGCGCCGGTGAAGGCGTCTGTCACTGCCCCGTCGGACCCGGCGGGAAGAGGTCGAGGCAGGCCGTGGCGGTGGCCTTAGCGAGGGCGAGCCGGAAGAAGGGATCGGTGAGAGCGACGGGAAGACCCGGCAGGACGCGCTGGTAGACCTGGGCCTGGCCCGCCCGGATGAGGCGGCGCAGCTGCTGGGCGCCGTGGCGCACCTGAGCGCTCGGGCTCTCCTCGCAGACGGCCACAAGTGCGGGGAGGTCTTGGGTGGCGACGAAACGGGCCAGGCGGTCGGGGGTCAGGGGTCCAGCCTCGACGGCGAGCAAGTGACCGGCGACGAGGACGAGGAGCGCCACGGCGGCCCGCTCGTTCCAGCCCGGTCGCCCGATCGAGGGCCGACGCGTCGGCTCCCTCATGGTGGCGCTGCCCTCATAACGCGTCAATCCGCGCGTGACGCCGGTTCATGGTCTCCTCGATCCAGGCGAGCACGTCGTGATTCGTGAAGTCCTGCAACGTGATGTGGACGAAGGGCGCGGTCTCCTCGGGGACGAGCGCGGCGGCCTCGGTCGTCAGGTCGCGCAAAGAAGTGGTGCGGAGATACGTGAGCAGATCGCGGTAGGTCGCGCCGGGGGTGACGGCGCGGACGACGACGCAGGCGAGGGCGACGAGGCCGGCGGTGAGCCAGTCCTCGGCGCTGGCGGCCTGGTCGTCCAGCGTGGGGTCGACGGCGTCGGCGGTGGCCTCAATCCACCACCAGGCCACGTCCTCCAAGCCCTGTTGTCCGGCTGGCAACGGCGTGTCCAGGTCCACCGCGTCGTTGTCGTTGTCGTTGTCGTCGTCGCCGCCGCCCCCATTGTCCCGGCGGTCGTCGCTCGTCCTATCGCCCATCGCGCCTTCCCCCTCCCTCCAGTATCGCAAACGCGACGGGACGATGTTGACGACACGGTGCGCACCGGCCAGGACTCCGCGACGGAGATATGGACAGCGCGGCGGGCGCTCAGGACGGCGAGGGGGTCGTGCGGGCGTTGCCGGCGGCGGCGCCCTCCCAGGACCCGGTGAGCGGGGTGATGACGACGGGCGGCCTCGTCGCTGTCACGTTCCGTGATCGTCCGTGAGCGCGCTTCCCCTAGCCCGTATCTCGTGCCCCGTCGCTGCGCGCGGGGCCGCCTTCCCGCAGCGGGGCATGGTCCCCTGCGTGGTCCCACGCCTGGGACCAGAGGGTGGTCCCCTGGCGCCATGGTCCCAGGACCACGCGTGGTCCCCACCCCAGGGTAAAGGATGGGACCACAGGCCCTCTTTTACGCGTAAAACGCGGGACCATGGCGTGGTCCCAGGACCACGCGTGGTCCCATGAAAACGGCCCTGCTGGGACCACGAAAACGACGCTGTAGTCCCATGATGGGACCACGAAAACGACGCTGTGGTCCCATCATGGGATTACGGACATGTGCCCCCTGGCCCCCTGTATCGCGGTCTGTGGGACCACGACAGCGCCGTGTCGCGTTAGGCGGGGGACCTGCCCCCTCGCTCCCCGCAGGACTACCGCTGGTCGGTCGAACGGGGGCGCACGACGCGCCGGACGGCGGCAATGAGCAGGACGGCGAGGGCCACGTACGCGCCGACGAGAGCGGCGGCAAGGACGGCGGCCACGGCGTTGAGGGCGGGTGAGGAGGCATGAGCCAGCAGGGTGAGGAGGGTAGCGACGGGGCTGGTGAGCGCCGCGAGCACGAGGGAGGCGAGGCAGAGCGTCCAGACGCGGGCGCGGGCTTGATGGCCGGTCATGTGTCCCTCCCCTGGCTCATCTGTCCCGTGCGCGGCGTCGCGCGGTCCACGCATCCCCTGGCGGCGCGGGACTGCGCCCCCCGTATCGTAGATGGGGACGTGTCAGGAGGCGGCGGGGGTGTCGTCGGTGGCGAGCCAGTGGCGCAGGGCGGGGTCGCGCAGGCGCGTGAGCGCCTTGGCCTCGATCTGGCGCACGCGCTCGCGGGTGAGCCCGAGCTGCTGGCCGATCTCGTGCAGCGTGCGCGGGGGCGCGCCGTCGAGGCCGTGACGCGCGACGAGGATGGCCCGCGCGCGGGGGTCCAGGGTGGCGAGGGCGGTGTGCACGGCGGCAGCGAGGGCGTGGGCCTCGGCCGCCGCGTCGGGCCGGTCAACGGCGGGGTCGGGGAGGAGGTCGCCCAGCGTCGTGGTCTCGCCCTCGCCCATGAGTTGGTCGAGGGGGACGGGGGCGGGCAGGGGCGCGACGAGGGCGTCCACGCGGGCGCGGGGGAGACCCGTCGCGGCGGCCAGTTCGGCGGGGGAGGGCGGATGGCCCAGGGCGGCGTGCAGGGCGTGGGCTTGGCGGGCGAGGCGGGCACGCTCCATCTGCACGTTGTCGGGGACGTGAGCGAGGGGGACCTGCCGGGCGAGGGCGCGGCGCATGGCCTGTTTGATCCACCAGACGGCGTAGGTGGAGAACTTGTAGCCACGGGCGGGGTCGAAGAGGTCGACGGCGCGCAGGAGGCCGACGGAGCCCTCCTGCACGAGGTCGTCGAGGAGGAGGCCGCGCTGCTGGTAGCGCCGGGCCACGGCGACGACGAGGCGCTGATTGGCGGTGATGAAGGCGGCGCGGGCGTCGTCGCCGGCGCGGAGGGCGTCCTGGTCGAGGGGCCAGACGGCCAGGTTGGCGAGCACGCGCGCGCGGGCGTCGTCGTCTAGGGCGCGGGGCAAGAGGGGGCCGACGACGGTGGGAAGGGCGTGCTGGTCGAGGGGCAGGCGGGGGAGGAGGGTGGCGAGGACGGTGCCGGCGGCGGCGCGCGCGTTGACGGCGGGGGGTAGCTCGCGGCGCAGGCGTGCGGCGAGGTGACGCTGGGCCAGCAGACGGGCGCGGCGGCCGGCGCGGATCGCGTGCGCCAGGTCGCGCTCCTGGATGGCGGTGAGCACGGCGGGGGCGGGGATGGACGGCGGGATCATGCGGGCTCCTGTGTGCTCTGGTATCTCTACGCGGAGCGTACCAGGTCGGCCCCGGTGCCGGTGTGGATAAGGGGGTCGGTCATGACCCGGTACGCTCACCCGCCCGGTCTGGCCGACGGGAAGAGGTCGAGGCCGGCGTGGGCGGCGGCGCGGGCCAGGGCGAGGCGGAAGAAGGGATCGGCGAGGGCGACGGGGATACCCGGCAGGACGCGCTGGTAGACGCCGGCCTGGCCGGCGCGGAGGAGGCGGCGCAGTTGCTGGGCACCGTGGCGCACCTGCTCGCGCGGGCTCCCCTCGCAGACGGCCACGAGCGCGGGGAGGTCATGGCCGGCGACGAAGTGGGCCAAGCGGTCAGGGGTGAGCGGGCCGGCCACCGACGGGGGCTCACCGGTGAGCAGGCGTCCGACGACGAGGACGCGGTACGCCGCCATCAAGGGCTTGTCGGGCGTGAGTTTTACATCATGCGGGCCGCGAACAGCCGTGCTACGCTGTCTCTGTGATGAGGTCACCATGCCGCTTTGGGGACGCCGGCGTGGTGACCTCTCGCTCTTTCCCCAACTTGGGAAGCGCATCGCGGGGGGTGCGCGGGCAGGTCATATCCCCTGCTGGCACTTGCGCTACACCGCGAAGAGCGCCACCTTCACAGCTTACGGCCCATCCCCACCCAGTTCATGGCGCGCTCCGGTTCATCGTGCAGGGGCTCGTCGGGGTTGTTGGGGCGCCACGCCGGCGCGAACACGAGGCCCGGCTCGACCAACTCAAAGCCCGCGAAGAAGTCCTCCACTGCGGCGCCCGGGCGAAAGCCGACTGGGTGCGTCGTTTCCTCGTATAGGTGCGCGAACAGGGCCAGCGTCTCCGGCGAAGCCCCGTCATAGGTGCCGTGCGCGATGGCAAGGTAACTGCCGGGACGCACGGCGGTCGTCAGCCCGTGGAGCGCCCGGTGGGCCTCGTCGTCGTCGGGGATAAAGTGCAGCACCGTCATCAACAGGAGCGCGACCGGGCGTTCGAGGTCGAGCAGGCGGCGCGCGCGGGGATGCGTCAGGATCGCCGTTGGGTCGCGCAGATCGGCCTCGATCGCGGCCGCGTGGGGCACCTTGTCCCGGTCTAGGAGTTGCCGGCTGTAGCGCACCGCGACGGGGTCGTTGTCCACGTACACGATGCATGCCGTGGGGTTAATCCCTTGTGCCACCTCGTGGACGTTGCCAGCGGTGGGCAGCCCCGAGCCGACGTCGAGGAATTGATCGATGCCCTGCCGCGCTAGGTACGCTACTGCACGCCGCAGGAAGGCGCGATTGGCGCGGGCGACGAGCGCGGTGTCCGGGTACACCGCGCTCAACGCGTCGAAGGCGGCGCGATCCGCCGTGAAGTTAGCGTCGCCGCCGAGCGCGTAGTCGTAGATGCGCGCTGGATTGGGTCGCTCCAGGTCATCGCGTCGGACGCCAGTCGTCATTGCTCGCCTCTCCTTCACGCCATCCCTTGCCAGTCGGAACTCCATCCCTTACCAACCAGCTGAAACGCATTTGTGACATACACCGCGCCTCACCCGTTATTGTCGTTAGCATACCGCACGGTGTCATCAACTAGCTTCACTACGCGGCATCAGGGCCTCTGGCGGCCGTTTCCCGTACCGCTCTTGCATCGACGCAACTGACGGGTGGCAAGCGATGCGCTATGGTGCAAGTGAGGACACACGGCGGGGACACGCCGCGCATAGACATAGACGGTTAGGGCAGCACCGATGCGCGCCATCCTTCTGGAAAGCAACCTCGACATCGCGCTCGTACTGCCGTGCGTCTTCGACGCCTTGAGCATCCCCCTGACGGTGGTCGGCACCGTCGATGCCGTACGTCGGGCGACACGCCGGGCCACCAGCGACGATTTCATCATCGTCGATTGCTCGCTCGACCGCCCCGAGGACTGGGCGCGCTGTGTCGAGGTCGTCCGCCAGACCATGCTGGATGTCCACATCATCTACGACCCCGCCGCGCCCGCCGACACGATAGACCGCTCCGCTATCGCGCGGGCCGCGCAGGGCACCCTCAAGTGGTTGCCGGCCCCCGTCGGCATGATCGCGTTCCTGATGCTCCTGCGCGGCGTGCGCGATCAGGCGCTCCAAGCACGGGCGCTGGCGCCGCAGCGGCCGCTCACGGACCATCAACGGCGTGTGTGGGCGCTGGTCGCCGAGGGCCGCTCGCACACGGAGATCGCGCGTGCAATGGGCAGCAGCCCAGGCGCGGTCAAGCAGGACGTGGTGCGCATCAAGGCCAAGCTCGGCGTCGCCACGACCGCGCAACTTAAGGTCGCCTACCGCTGGGTGGCTGATCGGTAAGGGCGTGTCGCCCTCGCATCCCTCCCCCACGCGGCCGCCCTGGATGGCAAACGGGTGAGTACGGATGGCGGCTTTGGATGGCAGACAAACGGGGCACATCCATGCGATGATACACGTATAGGGTCGCGCACAATAGGCCGTCAGCGATGCAGTGCAGCCAAGCGATGGTGGAGAGGACGGGACGGGCCATGTCCGAAGCCTCAGCGGACGAGAGGCTCGCGCATATCGCGTGCCGCTTGCGTCAGGTCGCACTTTGTGCCGATCTGGACGACGGCACGCTCGCCGATGTGGCCGGCCTGTCGCGGCCGCTGGTCTATGCGCGGGGGGCGCAACTCCACGAGCCTGCAAGGGCGGCAGGCTCCATCTATCTGATCGTGGAGGGATGGTTGCGCCTGTACCGGGCGTCGCCGGCGGGGCGGCAGGTGACGTTGGACCTCGTGGGTGCAGGGGATGTCTTCCGATTCCTCACGCGTGACGCGGACGGTGCCCCGATAAGCGTTGCAGAGGTGGTGAGCCGGCGCGCGGAAGTGTACCGCTATCCCGGACCACTCCTCATTGCAATCCTGGCAGCACACCCGGATGCCCTGCTTCGTCTCGTCGCCGAGTTGGCCCGCACGCTCACACGGGTGTACGACGACAAGGCGGAGATGGGGCTCTACGACGTGGAGACGCGTCTGGCGCGGCGTCTGGTGCGGCTAGCGGCGGAGGATCTCGACGGCAAGGGCTACGTGGGGGCGACGCACGAGGAGTTGGGGTGGCACATCAACGCGGCCCGGGAGGACGTCACGCGCTACGTGCGTCGTTTCGCCCGCCTGGGACTGATCGCGACGGAGCCCCATCGCCACGGCCTCGTCGTGCGCGATGGCCTACACGCGTACGCCGCACAGCGCGCCTCGGGGCAGCGCCCACAAGGACATCCCTGACGCTCAAGCCCGCCCCCTGGCGTGCGCGGCCCGTTCGTCACGCATCGTGATGTCGCGCGCGGAGGTCGGCGTAAGAGGCAAGAGTTGTCACTTCGATGGCGCCGCCCGCCCCGTCGTGCGCGACGAGGCGGTAGCGATCGTCGCCGTCGTCGGCGTAGCGCACATGCAGCGACTGGAGCCCTGCGGTTCCATCGCCGGCGGCGTCGGATGCCAGGACGCGCGCAAGCTCGTCGAGCGTGATAGCGGCCTCCTCCTCGCTGTAATCGCGCCCGCCGTTGCGCGCGGGGCGAGACAGGGGGACAGCCCACCCTTCGGGGAGCGCGCTGGCATCGCGGTCCAGGTGCGCCTGCAAGGCGGGGTAGTCGTCCACGCGGTAGGTCTGGGCGGCGCCGGCATCGTACAGGTAGGCGACCCACGCCCTGTCGCCCTGGTACGCCGCATCTTCCAGCGTGAAGCGGCACCGGTCACGCGCAAGCACGGCTACGAGCGCGCCTAACTCCCCAACGGTCACGATCCATCGCCTCCCTTGTTAAGCCTTGGGCGCGGACACAGGTGCCCTCCACTTTATACTACGCGCCGGCCGCGTGACCGGATTACCCACACCCTACGTGGCGTAGGCTGGCTACGCGCGTTCCCCTACATGTGTAAATGTGCGATTTGTCACGGCAAATGTGCGACTTGTGAGAGTTCACACAAGACAGCGACGCGATCCAGGAGTATAGTGGCAGCACATCGCACTTGTGGCGCGCTTTATCGACAGAGGGGAATGCAGCGGAGCCCTCGACGTGGCGGGCGTCACCCCAATTGCGAGAAGGACGGGACAGATGCATGCACAACCTACGACGATGAGTTCACTAATAGAGCAAGGAGCCGACAGGCGACGGGTCACGGCCACGGCGTTGCGCCGCATCCCTTTCTTTCGCGAGGTCCCCGAAGACATTCTCGCCCCCCTCGCGGCGGTCAGCGTCCGCCAGGCCCTCGGCCAGAAGTGATATCGCGATGACACCTAGGGAAGGGGCAGGGCCATGTGCGCACAGCTAGGGCAAAGGACTGAGGTGTGCAAGGTTTCGACTGTGGCGTTGCGCCGCATCCCCTTCTTCCGTGAAATTCCCGAGAGTGCCCTCGTCCCCCTCGCGGCGGCCAGCACCCGTCAGATCCTCGATCACGGTGACAGCCTCTGGGAGCCCGGCGATGCGATCGAGGCCGTTTTCGTCCTCGCGTCGGGCGTCGTGCGCCTGTATCGCTATCTCGATAGCGGCGAAGAGGTGACGGTCGCCCTGCTCAGTCGCAAGCAGGTCTGCGGCTTGGCAGACCTCGACGCCGCCTTCGTGCCGACGACCGTCGCCCAGGCAGTGGTCAACGAGACCGTCGTCTATCGCATCCCGCGCCGGCACGCCGCCGCGTTCCTCCTGGCGAACCCGGCCGTCGCCCTACGTGCCCTCGCCGAAGTCGATAGGTGCGTCCGGGACGCCTACGACCTGCTCGTGTTGCCCAATGCGCGCGCCCGTGTGGCCTATATCCTTGCGCACCTGGCGACGGCCAACGGCGAGCGGATGGTGTGGCTGACACATGAGGAACTGGCGTCCCTGGTGGGCGTCGGCCGCGAGGCGCTCACCCGCTACGTGCTGCCCGACCTGCGGGGATGCGGACTGATCGCGTACGAGGGGCATCGGCGCGGTATTCATGTGCTAAATAGCGCGCAGCTAGTGGCTCTCCCAAGACACGGCATGTGATGCGAGGTCACAACAATGTGTCCCAGACCACATCGTTGTGACTTGGGGTCACTGACAAGCGCGCTAGCGCGTTGTAACGTAAAAGCAGGCAACGAGGATAGTCTCGTTGCCGAGAGTGCCAGCCCGAGACCGGCGTCCGGCGGTCGCAGGCTAGGCATGCAGATAGGCATAAAGCCAGAGAGGAAGGGAACGCATGTTCAAAAGGTTCAAGGCTATCGTAATGGTGTCCTCAGCGGTGATCGCTTTGGTCGGTGCACAAGCGCCGTCCATGCTCCATCCGACACCAGCCCACGCTTGTGGCCCGTCGGTGGCGACGCCGCAGCTATCGCTATTGACTGGTGGCGGCAGCAGCTCCATCGAGGCGGACACCTACTTCTACTGCTTCAACGGCCAGCAGGTTTACACGATGTTCCACCCTACCACTAGCAACGCGCAGTATAAGTACTACAGCGGTGCCGAGTTCGGCAGCGGGGGAGACTTCGTCGCTTTCCAGGGTTACGCCACTAGCAACGTGCAATGGTACGTCCAATCCTGCACGACCGCTTATTCACCACCCACGGGGTGCTCCGCTTTTAACACCATCACAACGTAGGACGCTCGCAGTTAGCCAGCCGTAGCGGCCTACGAGCGACCCATGAGAGAGCGCGCCACGCGTTGCATGTCCCTCCCATCTCTGTAGGGCATACAACGCGTGGCGCGCTCTCCCCATGTAGCCGTACGGCTGGAAACGGGGTATACAAGCGCGAGAGACCGGCGGTGTTCTCGCCATCCTAATCCCTTTCGCCACATTACGACCACTATATGCGCGGAGCGGAACGACTGGTTGGAAGGGCTCGGTTCAGCAATCTACAATCTATATGCTCACCCATCTCACGGTCCGTTCAAGTGCTGCGAGGAGATCACCATGCGCAAGAGGTTAAAGATTGTCAGCATCAGCTTTATGTTACTCGTGGCAGGCATGGTGATATTCTCAGTCGCCTTGCCAGAGAAGGCGGCATCTCACCAGGGGCAAGGCTCGCTCGTAAGGGAGGATGTGATGAGGAAAACTTTGTCACTCACGGCTGCCAGGGCACATACGCTTCAGTTCCTCCCACCCGCCCTGCCAGGGCATCCGTGGCGAGTGACGCGCATCAGACGGATCAATATGGCCGCTGTCATCAAGGCCACCGGCGCACCGTTTGTGCCTCAAGGGCAGGAGACGACGCAGGTATTTTGGGTCGAAGCAGTGGGGACCCTCGGGAATTGGACGGTAGCATCCTTGTATCGGCGAGCACATCCTCAGGCGTCCCTCGCCCGAGGCGGCCCTTACAAGGGTGGCATTGCTCTAGATACGACAACGGGAGCGGTGCTATTCATGTATTACGCGCCTATTGGCACTAGTACTACTCTCGGGCAGAGCGGACACGGCGACCATCGCTCTTCTGCGGCCTCTCCCGACCCGAGGAGCATCGGCCTGCCGCGTCCTTGATGATTCCTAACCAAGGTCAAGATACAAGGAGGCGACCTCGGTTCACCTGGAGGTGCAGACGGCCTAATAGGGGCACGAAGCCACGGTGGCTTTTCCAAGTGACAGAACGCTATCGACGGTACTGGAGTCTTGGGACATGCACATACTGTATTCGGCACTGAGATTTTTAAACGCCGAACACAACATACTCGGGTACAACCCCACTAAAGTGTGGAGCGAGGCGAGGATGACAGGAACGGGCCGCATGGGGCATGCTATGGCTAGCCGTGTCTGTTCCACACGGCCAGGAGCGCAGGCCACATGGACCCGTCCATTGTATTTTGCGCCACGGAGACCTGTCCCGACAAGGGACGGGTCGGCGCGGGCAACATTGGCATTCATAGCCAGAAGAAGCGGCGTTATCGCTGCCACACTTGTGGCGACACATTCAGCGCGACGCGCGGGACGCCCTACTATCGCCTGCACAAGGAGGCCTGGCTGATGACCGCCGTGCTGGTCCTGCTGGCCTACGGCTGCCCCCCACAAGCCATCGTGGCCGCGTTCGGGCTGGACGAGCGCACGGTCACGGCGTGGCTGCATCGGGCGGGCAGTCACTGCGCCGCGCTGCACAGCCATCTGGTCGAGGCCGGGCAGGTGGAGGTGGGCCACGTCCAGGCCGACGAGATTCGCGTCAAGGTGCGCGGCGGGGTCGTGTGGCAGGCCATGGCCGTGGCCCTGCCCGCGCGGCTGTGGCTCGGCGGTGCGGTGAGCCGGGCGCGCGACGGGGCGCTGGTGACACGGCTGCTGGAGCGAGTGCGCGCCTGCGCGCCGCGCCGCGCCCTCCTCCTGTGCGTGGATGGGTTCGCCGCCTACGTCGGCGCGGCGCGGACGGTCTTCCAGGAGCCGGTCTACACCGGCAAACGCGGGCGCCCCCGACTGGTGCTGCCCGAGGGCTTTTTGCTGGCCCAGGTGGTCAAGAGTCGCCAGGGGCGGCGGCTGGCGGAGATCACGCGGCGCGTGGTCGTCGGGACGGAGGACGCCGTCACACGCGTCAGCGCGGCGACGCGGGGCGGCACCGCCATCAACACCGCCTACATCGAACGTCTGAACGCCACCTTCCGCGCGCATCTCGCGCCCTTGACGCGGCGCGGACGGGGCATCGCGCACGGGACGGCGCTCGTGGAGAGCGGTATGTGGCTCGTCGGCTGCGCCTACAACTTTTGCTGGACCCACGAGAGCCTGCGGTTGCGCGCCATCGGGGGGCGCAAGTGGCAGGAGCGAACGCCAGCCATGGCTGCTGGGCTGGCCGACCATGCGTGGACCATGGACGCGTTGCTGCGCTATCCCGTCCCGCCCCGCGTGCGGACGGTCACCCCGAAACCGCCGCGCGGTCGCAGGCGCGATCATGATCGTCCCCTTCCCTTCCCCGCCCGCCCCGCGCCACCACCAACGGGGAGGGTCGCATGAGCACACTTTCGTGTGGTGGTACCACATACTCGAATAAAAGATGGAACAAGGATGTACCCATAGTATATCCCTGCTCTCCTTAACCGCCGCCCAATTCATGTTATATGAGAGCACCGGAAGTCGCTTTTCCGGCAGCGTTACCTGATCGCTACGTTACTATTCGCATTGGTGTGCTGCGCGATCCTGATTTGCCTTGGACCTGTGTTAGACTACTCTACTTTAGCTACTCTACTTTATTAGCACAGTGGTATAGACAGCGTTTGGCAAGCGTAAGCAACGGTAAGCTACAGAGCAAGAGCACGGTCATGACTACGCCAATAGATATCGTCCAGTTGAACGGGATAAGGTCTGCCATAAAACCATAAATTGAACCCATTAAACTAATGGCGGCTAGTGCAAGAGGTCTCCACAGATAGAGTACGTCGAACTGCTTCGGCTCTTGCCCGGAGATCGACCAAGCCAGCGCGTATAGCGCCACCAAACCATCGCTCTGGGGATGTACGGGGAGTACATTAAATACTTCGACCCCCGCAGCAAAAATGACTGCTACCAGAGTCGCCGCACGCCACGCAAATGGGACGGAGCAAATACTCGACACGACGAGCAGTAGGGCTATCCATAGGGCGGCCACACACGGTCCCGCGAGAGCCCGAACGCAAACCCGAAGCGCTGTATCGTGCTCAACAACCCCAGTGCAACTCCCTCCTGTCCCGCGCAAGGCGATGCTGATGTTCCGCGCCCCTTGCAGACGGAAAGTGAGCGCATGCCCAGCTTCGTGCGCCAGCGTGGTAAGCACTAACACCACTAACACCAGCAGGACCAGCATCGACGGGGGATGGGGGGCCACATGCCGTAGGACGGCGAGGTCTAGGGCAACGGCAACCGCTGCAAACAGCAACACGCCCGTAGGGTGAAGCGCGGCCTCGATACGTCCGATAGTGACGATAAAAGGCCGGCCACAGATAGAGCGCATAATGCTCGGCCGCACGCGTGCAAACGCTGATGGTCGGGGTATGGGCGCAGGCAAACAGACGTCATCCGGCCGCACACCCAACCCTACTGGGGGATGCCCTTGCATCCGACGCCTTCCTGGAATGTGCAGAAAATGCTCTTACCGTAGCTCCCATTGACGTGATAGTACGAGAAATAGGGCGTGCTTGGCGGGCTAACGGCTGCTTCAATACTCACGATGTTTGGCTCGGAAATAGGCGCGGGTGGCAGGCCAGGATATACACGAGTATTAAAGCGACTATTCGCAGCCGTATTGAGATCCTTGCCTGTCGGTTCGCTCCACCAGTTGGGCGCGTGCCCAACTGCATATTGTACAGTCGCATCGGCCCCCAGATTTGGGTATTGCCCGCTGCGGTCGTGCAGTCGGTTCAGTAAGGTGCTGGCAATGAGTTTAGCATCATCAGCCGTGCCAGCCTCGCGCTGGACGATCGACGCCATAATCACAGCCTTATAGAAAGTCCCAAACGTCTTCCGGCCTTGGGCCTGCACTTGGGTCGATACCTTTGTGACAAAGTTACTGAGGATTTTGTCGATGGCGCTATGTGCTCCTTCACCTGTATTGAAATAGTATGTATCAGGATACAAATAGCCTTCGAGCGTGGCACCTACTGGCCGATCTCTTAGGAAAGGATAAATCGAAAAGTTGCCTTCCCGTACTACCTGCATCACGTCATCGTACGACGCTACATGAGCCGCCGCTAACGCTTGCGCCACTTGCTCCGCTCGCCAACCATCCCTGATAGTGACCTTTACCTGGCTCGCTAGGGCCGGCATTGTGATGGCGCGCACCACCTCATCTGGGGACATGCCAGTGTGCAACGTGTGTATGCCGGCCGTCCATGTGGCGCCGCTGAAGTAGCGCAGATACACGTAGAAGATGGTTGCATTGGGGACGAGTCCCTTGTTATATAACTGCGTGGCCACCAGGGAGGCACCTGCGCCCGAGGGGATGTTCACGACCACAGTCTGCTCCCGCTGGTTGGCCGCCTGCGGGGCGCGATAGCCGTGCAGCATCCACTGCCCTACCCCATAAAGGGCGACGGCCATGATGACGACAAAGAGCGCGAGTGAGAGCAGCGTGCGCCCCATGTCGCGCTTGCGTGGCCCCCCAAGCACGTTGCCATAGGCCGTAGCGCGCGTCCCGTAGTAGGTGCCGGTGGCACGCGTTACGCGCTCGTTGCGTAGACGCTGTAGTTTCTCGACACGCGGATCGCGCGGCATAGTTTGCGTTCCTCCTACCCCAGTTTATGATAACTTGGGGACGCGTGGAGCTACCCCTCGCTAGGATAACAACTATGCCCATTTTGTGCCCAACCTAGGCTCTTGCGCGTATAACGTGAATTCGTTGTCCCACGCAAGGTAGCCTTGATAACAGTGGCCGTCGAGCGTTGAGTCGCGCCGACGCTTGACGCGTTCTCGCGCGTGGTCTATTGTCATCTCGTGATGCATCGTCCGAGTCGCCGCGCCCTTACCCTTAGCTGTCTCGCCGCCGTTGGGATCCTTTGCGCGGCGGCTGTGCTCGCATGGCCGGGGGTCGCCGCGCTGCCCTGGTCCAGTAGGGCTAGGGCTATTGGGCGAGCAGTGCGCTGGGACGCGGCGACGGCCCACCTCATCCTCACCGACACGGTGGACGGGCGCGTCATCCGCAGCGTCGCGCTCGACGAGCCCCCCGATCCCGCGGCGGCCAGGGCGTGGGCCTCGGCCAGCGCGTCGGGCCGGTCGGCGTCCGGGTCGGGGAGGAGGTCGCCCAGGGTCGTGGACTCGCCGTCGCCCATGAGCTGGTCGAGGGGGACGGGGGCGGGCA
>JAABUZ0100002184.1_pt1 | contig 33382 bp, 29 predicted proteins | sample 5562091 | NCBI WGS metagenome assembly JAABUZ01 (sample SAMN12813069, study PRJNA571459) | rock metagenome | isolation source: Antarctica rocks | place: Antarctica: Victoria Land, Linnaeus Terrace sud | collected 2015-12-21
TCGATACAGGTACATCCATTCCTTTTTCACTTTGAGGTACGTCTCGTCGAGCTTCCAAGAGTCCGAAGTTGTCTTCATTTGAGGACGACAACGCCGCTCAAGCTCAGGTGCATATCGTTGGACCCAGTGGTAGATTGTTGTATGATCGACCTGCAGCCCACGTACCGCCCTCGTTCCAGCATGATCTGCTCAAGATCACGATAGCTGAGGAAATAGCGCACATACCACCGGATACACAGCAGAATGATGGCAGACTGGAAGTGACGCCACGTGAAGGGATGCTGGCTTTGATTGCTCATAGAGGAGGCCTCTTTTTGCTTCACTCTACCAGATCAGCTTTTTCTTTGCAACACTACCAGTCACGGTGCTAATGTTTCGCCCATTCCATCTCTTGCGCTCGTGGCTTCCTCAATCCCCAATGGCTTTCTAATTCCGCGACAAGTTTTCCATTCTCTTCGTGAATGTGTGCGTAGATAGTAAAACGTGTACGTCCACTGCTCATTATCTCATTGCGAATACGCGTCTGCTCTTCTTGTGAAAGGGTGCAAATGCCGTACTGTTCGCCTCGTGTTGGACGGTGAAAGCTGATCGTTGACTTCAGCGCAAATGGCACAATGCCCTCTTCTCTAAAAAGATGCTGAAAGGCGTGAATCACCATGGCTTCGGTCGCGGCCTCTCCTAACATGAAAAGTGTAGAAGCCCCTGTGTGTACAGCTCCTACGGCGTTCAAGCGATGCGCGGCCTCAGGTTGTCGAAGTTCCACACGCTCAGGAGAAACCCTGGTAATGGAGATATCGAAGGCACGATTGAAAGGAATGATTTCTGCTAGAGCTTGTTGCAGTGCTTCTACATCAGACACGATTCACCTCCACGTTATATGTTCAAGAATTTTGTTCTTCTAGCATATCATGTTATCTGATCGACAATAGCTCAAAACGTTTTTTTACACCCACATTCCGCAGTTTCAACTGGAAGGATTGTAGATTTTCTCGTACTGAGGGCCTAAGAGTTGCAAAATGAGCTGAGGAACTGGTTGCAGACGTAACACCAAGACACGTGAAGAGACAGCTGTGCGGATATGCAGCAACTCAATGCCCTCAAAACACTGAAAAAACCAGCGCCTAGTAGGGCGTGCCGTCGGCTTGTGGACGTGATCGGGAATGCTTTGCTCGGTCTGGGTCAGGCGAGAGCGCACCCCAAACTCGGCCAAACGATACACCAGCAAGCAGAGAACCATGATGAAACTCAGAGCCATGATGCGCTCCGGTTTCTTGACGAAGACCGAGGATGCCAGAAAGAGCGGATCTTTGAGAAAGCGAAAGCCGCGCTCCACACTTCCTTGGTCTTTGTAGGTGTCGATGAGAGCTTGCTGGGAGAGGGCCGTGGACGCCAGAACGTTGGTCCCCACAATCCAACACGCTTTACGAAAGACTTCCTGCACGACCTGAAGATAGTTGATGCTCACGCTTGCCTTCACCTGCCACTGCATCTTGGGTGGAAGAACTTCTTTGCGCCGACGGCCCTTGCCCCCATATTGTGGATGCGCGCTGACTTCGCTTGCGACCTCGATCCACGTGGATTTGCCTTTCAGTTCACGCTCCAAGGCGGCACAGGCATCTGCTTCACAGGCAAAGCGACGATTGGAGAGATGCCAGCACGTGTGCTCCCACCTGCTCTGTGCTTTGCTCACCTGTCGTTGCATCGTTTGCCTGACGCGTTCGACGGATGCTTGCGAGTAGACCACCACCCAGCGTTCGTCGCCTTGTGGCAAGCTCATCTGCTGACTGAACCATTGTCCTGTGCCATCCTCCGACTGCTGCCACTGCTCACTCCCTTGCTCAAGCAGAGTCTTTGCCTGAGTCAGCGTTTCCCAAACGCGGCTGATCCACTTCACATTGGCTTGGTTGAACTACCGCATATTCGCTTCGCTGTACACCCCGTTATCTGCCACGTACACGCCTGCCTCCTCATCCGTTTCCCGCAACTGGCTCTGGATCGTCGTGATGGCGGTGAGCAAACTCGCTTTGTCGCTGCTGTTGCCATCGAGTGGTTGCATGAAGAGCGGGATATCCCCCTCCTGCGTGGTTGCCAACGACAGCATCCATTGTTTGAGATCCTCTCGATGGTTGCGCGAGTAGCCATAGGGAATAGCAATGAGGGCAGGTTCAGGGCTAGCCGTTTTGTCCGTCTCTGGCGTGTACTCGCCACTCACCGAAAAGGAAGTCGTATTGACGTGAATGGTGGCCCACTCTGTCAAGATTCTGTCGGCGAAATCGCTATGGATGTGAGAAACTAAGGAGAAAGAGTTCTCATTCAACGCGTTTGATGGAAAGAAAACCCTGCCATCAGCAAAAGGGGAAGCACTATGTCCATGAAGCCAGAAGAAATAGAACCTATTCCAGAAGAAACCGTTCAACTTGCGCGTGTGGTCTGTCCTGTAGAAAACCTCTGCCTCTTGCTTAGCGATGAGCTTGGAGAAGTCTTTCAAGATGTTCTCTTTGCACCCCTATTTCCACGACGCGGTCAGCCCGCGGAGTCACCCTGGCGACTCGCAATGGTAACGGTCCTCCAGTTTGCGGAAGGCTTGTCTGATCGACAAGCGTCCAACGCGGTGCGGACGCGCATTGACTGGAAATACGCCTTGCACCTGCACCTCAACGATGTGGGCTTCCACTTCTCCGTCCTCTCCGAGTTTCGGATACGACTGGTCACGGCAGGGGCAGAACGCGATCTCTTCGAGGCATTTCTTCGTCACGCAACGACACGAGGGTGGCTCAAAATGCGTGGTCGCCAGCGAACCGATTCGACCCACGTTCTGGCCGCTGTTGAGAGCTTGAGTCGTCTTGAATGTGTTGGAGAAACCCTGCGTCACGCTCTCAATATTCTTGCAACGGTTGCTCCAGAGTGGCTTGCAGAGCGAGTGCCGACGCACTGGTATGAGCGGTATGCCACGCGTTGGGAAGATTACCGGCTTCCCTCCGGTCGTGAGGAACGCGAAGAGCTTGCAGCCATGATTGGCGGTGATGGACGAATCTTACTCACGCTCATTGATGCTCCATCAAGTCCAACGTGGCTACGAGAGATCCCAGCCGTGCTCATCTTACGACGCGTGTGGATCCAACAGTTCTACGCCCACGAACAAGACGCTAGGTGGCGCAAAGCAACGGACTTCCCCCCGGCGAGCCTCTTGATTTGTACTCCCTATGACCCGGATGCGCGTTTCGGCAAGAAGCGAGCAACGATCTGGACGGGATACAAGGTGCATGTCACCGAGAGTTGTGATGACGACGCTCCTCATCTGGTGACTGATGTGCATACCACGCCTGCGACCACCTCGGATTTTGAGATGATTCCACCCATCCAAGCCGCTCTTGCTCAACAGCAAATTCTCCCGAGTGAACATTTCGTCGATGCAGGATATGTGACCACCAACCATCTCATCACGAGTCAAGCTCAGTATGCAGTGAAGCTCATTGGACCTGTCGCCCCTGATACGAGTTGGCAAGCCCAAGCAGGAGCGGGATTTGAGATTGCCAATTTTACTGTTGATTGGCACACGCAACGTGCGATCTGTCCTCAAGGATGTCACAGTTGGGTGTGGATGGAACGCATAGATCGACACCAGCAGGCCGTAGCCCATATCAAATTTGCCATGCAAGATTGTCTGGCATGTCCTGTGCGAACGTACTGTACTCATTCAGCCAGGGAACCACGAAATCTGATGATACGCCAAGACCGAGCGAACCAGGTCTTGCAAGAGGCACGACAACGACAAAAAACACAGGAGTTCAAAGACGTGTATGCCACTCGCGCAGGGGTTGAAGGGACCATTTCTCAGGTGGTGAGAGCCTTTGGAGCACGTCGATGTCGCTATGTGGGAGAAGCGAAAGCTCATTTCCAACAGCTGATGACTGCTGTCGCGGTCAATAGTGTCCGATTGACTGCGTGGATTGCTGAGCAACCGCGAGGGCAAACCCGCCACTCTCGCTTCGCCGCTCTCTCGCTAGCCTCGTAACTCCATTCCTTGTTGATGGGGCTTTTGATTTCGCCGACAGAATCCTGTCAAGACACAAAACTCGGTTTCGATAAGAGCTACTTTCCTCCTTTCAACTCCTGTGTTCTCAACGTCGTTCGCTTATGCCTTGTGAAAATACACTTCGGCTGGGGTCTGGTAATCAAGAGCTTGATGGAGACGCTCATGATTATAAAAGGTAAAATAACGCGTTAATGCTTGTCGTGCCTCTCGCGGCGAGAGGTAATCATGAAGATAAATTTCCTCATACTTGACTGTGCGCCACAACCGTTCGGTAAAAATGTTATCTAAAGCCCTTCCTTTGCCATCCATGCTGATCTGCACATTGGCGGCTTGCAACAGAGCCAGATACTGCGGACTCGTAAAATGACTTCCTTGATCACTGTTCCAAATGACTGGAACCGCTTTTTCTAAGGCACACTCGACGCTAGACAAGACAAAGGGCAACTCCAGCGTTTGATCGAGTTCCCAACTCACCACATACCGCGAGTACCAATCCAGAATAGCGACGAGGTACATCCAGCCGCCCGACAAGCGGATGTACGTGATATCTATGCCCCAAATATGATTGGGATAGGCACTGGAAATGTGCCGCAGTAAGTACGGATAGACTCCTTGCTTGTAATTGCGTTTGCTACAAGACTTGGGGCCAGGATAGATCGCTGCAATGCTCATTTCCTGCATATACCGGCCAACCGTTTTTCGATTGATCCCCATCCCTTCTCGCTGTAACTGCGCTGCAATCTTGCGAGCACCATAACAAGGCGATTGTGTGTAGACCTCATCAATGCGATGTTTGATCTGCACTTCCTCAGCACGAGGAGGGCGTGGCTGGTAATACACGCTTGAGCGGTTCAGACTGAGCAACTCGGTTTGCATCGTGAGCGGAAGGTCGCTCTCTGCTCGTTCAATGAAACTAACCCGTTCCTCTCTCGTCAGAGTTGTAACTTTTTTTTCAGCCAAGTGACTTGGGTGGTGAGTTTCCCAATTTCGGCATACAGTTCCGTCAGCTGTTCTTCATGAGTCGCTCGTAACTCTGCTGCACTATCGTGTCTCTCAAAGAGACTTGGCAACCCTTCTACCGCTCGTGTTCGCCACTCCTTCAATTGAGTTGGGTGAACGCGCATAGTCGGCGGCGATTTGCGTCAAGGTCTTCTCTTCTTTGAGCAGTTCCTGCACCACTTTGGCCTTGAATGCTGCTGTATACTGTTTTCTCATCATGCTTTGAGTATATCTTATCAATGCCTTCTTCCGTGTTCAGATTCTTAGGGCCATTATACACTTACAGTGCAATGCATAATACCAAAGCTTTCCAAAAAGATTATCGACGAGATAGACAGCGTACTAGCTCAACACTACGGGTTCACGGACGAAGAGTTAGATTTCATCATCAATTATGATATCAAGTATCGTATGGGGCGCAACAGCGACGAGGAGAGCGAAGCGTAATGCCACACATTTATGACAATATCGAGGAGAAGCTGCTGGACGCGCTACGCGAGACGCTCAAGGTGGCGTATCGCGCCGATTTTTGTGTGGGCTATTTCAATTTGCGCGGCTGGCGACAGCTCGAAGAGTTGATGGCGGAGTGGCAAGGTGGTAGCGATGCGTGTTGTCGCCTCATGATTGGCATGCAGGAGAAGCCACAGGATGAAGTGCGCGAGGTGTTTCGCTTCAAAGGTGAGGGCGAGGATGACGGTATTGGCATCGACCAGCAAACAGCGATACGCCTCAAACGTCGAGTCGCGCAGGATTTTCGCGATCAGTTGATTGTTGGCGCACCTACGAACTACGATCAAGCGGGCTTGCGTGCATTGAGTGGACATCTCAAAAGTGGGCGTGTTGTGGTCAAGTTGTATCTGCGGCATAAGCTCCACGCCAAGTTGTACCTGCTGCATCGTCATGATAGACAGGTTCCCGCTATCGGCTACATGGGCAGTAACAACCTGACCTTCGCGGGTCTCTCGTTTCAGGGGGAACTTAATATAGATGTGGTCGAGCAGGATGCCTGTAAAAAGCTCGGCATCTGGTTTGATGAGCAATGGGCTGATCGCTGGTGCCTCGATATTTCACAGGAACTTGCCGAGATTATCGACGAAAGTTGGGCACGTGAAACGCCACTACAACCATACCTCATCTATCTCAAGATGGCCTATCACCTCTCACAGGAGGCACGCGCCGGACTGCTAGAGTTCAACATTCCAAAGGATATCAAAAATCGTCTCTTCGACTATCAAGCGGCGGCGGTAAAGATCGCGGCCCACCACCTGAATAAGCGTGGCGGCGTGCTGATCGGGGATGTGGTCGGCCTCGGTAAGACGCTGATGGCAACGGCACTGGCACGCGTGATGCAAGAAGACTACGCCATGAACACGCTCATCATCTGCCCCAAAAATCTTGTGAGCATGTGGGAGGATTATCAGCAAGAATATTCTCTGACAGGCATGGTGCTTTCAAGCAGTCTCGTCATTCGCGACCTTCCCAATCTACGCCGCTATCGCCTCGTGATTGTCGATGAGAGTCACAACATGCGGAACAGCGAGAGCAAGCGGTTTCACGCCATCAAACAGTATATCGAGCGCAACGAGAGCAAGTGTATCCTTCTGACCGCGACACCGTATAACAAGAACTTCCGCGATATCTCGGCACAACTGCGCCTGTTCCTCTCTGAAGAAAAGGCGAAGGATATGGGTATTCGACCAGAAAAGTTGCTCAGTGAGATGACGGAAGAGAAGTTCATGCGCGACTACCAGTATCCCGTGCGCTCACTCTCGGCCTTCGAGCAGAGCAACTATGCCGATGATTGGCGTGACCTGATGCGCCTGTACATGGTACGACGTACACGCAGCTTCATCCAGGAGAACTATGCCACGCTCGACGAGGCAACAGGACGCCGCTACCTGACCTTTCATGACGGGACGCGCTCATTTTTTCCGGTGCGAAAGCCACGAACGGTAAAGTTCGCTCTTGACGAAGGACGCCGCGACGACCAGTACGCACGCCTTTACTCCGAGGATGTGCTTTCGACCATCAATCAGTTAAAACTGCCGCGCTACGGTCTGGCGAACTATCTTGTCACAGAGGCCAAACAACGGAGTCTGGCTCCAACATCCTCTGAGAAAACGAGCATCAAAAATCTCTCACGTGCCGGTAAACGCTTGATGGGCTTCTGCCGCACTGGTCTCTTCAAACGGTTAGAAAGTGGTGGTCCGGCCTTCATCCAGTCACTGGAAAGGCACGCATTACGTAATTTTATTTTCTTACACGCGCTTGAACACGGACTAGAGGTGCCGATAGGTTCGCAGAATGCCGAACTCCTCGACGCGACCACCGATCAGGATGAAACTATCGCCGAGCAGAGCGCAATGGACGACGAAGAGACAATGGGCGCGGTGGCTTATCGAGGCTCTACCACTCTCGACTGCGACGGAGGGCGAGTATCGCAAGAAAGCTGAGGAGGTCTACACCGATTACGCAACGAAGTTTCGCTCACGTTTCAAATGGATACGCCCAATCTTCTTCAATAGCAATCTGGCGAAAGCACTACTTACCGATTCCCAAGGACTACTGGCTGTCCTCGCGCAATGTGGCTCATGGGATGCCAGCAAAGACGCGAAATTGAGTGCCTTGGCTGCACTGCTCACGCAACAGCATCCCACCGAGAAGGTACTGATCTTTACACAATTTGCCGATACGGTAGGCTATCTCACGCAGCAACTCAAGGGGCGTGGCCTCGGTGCGATTGAAGGTGTAACGGGCAATTCTACTGACCCAACCGCGCTGGCATGGCGTTTTAGTCTGGTCAGCAACGGCAAACGTGGCAGTATTGGAGCAGAGCAGGAGTTGCGCGTGCTTATCGCGACCGATGTGTTGAGCGAGGGTCAAAACTTGCAAGATGCCGCGATTGTCGTCAACTATGATCTGCCCTGGGCCATCATTCGCCTGATTCAGCGTGCGGGCCGTGTTGACCGTATCGGGCAGCTTTCGGATACCATTTACTGCTATTCGTTTCTGCCTGCCGATGGAGTCGAGCGGCTCATTCGTCTACGCGAACGTGTGCGTCAACGCTTACAAGAGAACGCGGAGGTTGTCGGTACAGACGAGTCGTTCTTTGAGGACGATGGAGAGGACGCGCCTCTGCTCGATCTCTACAATGAGAAGGCGGGTATCCTGGATGGCGATGGTGACACGGAGATAGACCTTACCTCACACACGTACCAGATATGGAAAAACGCCATCGATGCGCGTCCTGAGTTGAAGGCGAAGGTCGAGAAATTGCCCAATGTCGTCTTCTCCACACGCGCTCACCACCAGAACCCAACGTCACCGCAAGGGATACTTGTCTATATGCGTACAAGTGATGGCAACGATTCGCTGGCATGGATTAATCGTAAAGGTGAAAGCGTCACGCAATCGCAACTCGCCATTCTCAATGTCGCCGCCTGTCCATATGATACACCAGCTCTTGCGTTGCCTGAGGAGCAACACGACCTTGTGCGGCAAGGTGTTGAGAACATACTTATAGAGGATAGAAGCACCAGTGGGCATCTTGGTCGTCCGTCCAGCGCGCTATCGTGCCTACGAACGCCTAAAGCAGTATCTCATAGAGCAGAAAAAGCAACTGCTCAAAGAGTTCGAGGCCACTGATGAACTAGACCGAGCCGTGAGCATGATCTACGATCACCCGCTCACAAGGTCCGCGACGGACGCGATCAACCGCCAGATCAGGAATGGCATCAATAATTACCAACTGGCAGAACTCGTCCTCAACTTTCATCAAGATGATCGGCTCAGTCTCGTCCACGAAGAAAATGAGGAGCAACACGAAGCCCAAATCCTGTGTTCACTGGGGTTGTTTGAAGCTGAGGGAATGTGACATAAAAGCAAGCGAAAACATGGCAGGGGCAAGCCCAGCCACTACTATACACAGCTTCGCCACGCAGTGGCAGGGGTAGTATAGTAGTGGCTGGGCTTGCCCCTGCCATGCTCCCTTTGTCCCTCCTGCCCCTGTCTCCTGTCCTTATCTGTCATGCTTACCCCTGTCTTTATCTATCATGTGTATTGCATGCCCCTGCTCCTATCATGCACGCACGACTCAAGACCATGTCTCTCGCCGCTCCCCAAGACGATCTATGGATTAATTGGAGTTAATAGGCTTGCCCTGTTATGCTCACACTGCTCCACTCCACCTTGCCATCTCGCACAGCCAACGTTATACTCTAAGTATGCCAAACATGCTTAACCTTCAGGAATATATTCATGATGCCGCAGAGTTGATGCAGCAGGCACAACATATTGTGGCACTCACGGGCGCGGGCATCAGTACAGAGTCGGGCATTCCCGATTTTCGTAGTCCCGGCTCGATCTGGGAAAAGAATCCCGCGACGAGTTACCGCGACTTTCTCGATAAACCCGAGGCACGTCTACGATACTGGCAGACGCGCAGCAACCTTTCAACACAGGTACGGACGGCTCAACCTAATGCGGCACACTTGGCATTAGCTGAACTGGAACGCCGTGGCGTATTAGACGGTATTATCACGCAAAATTTCGACGGTTTACATCAAGATGCTGGCAACAATCCAGAACACATCGTAGAGCTTCATGGAACCTCGCGCGTTGCAGCCTGCACACTCTGTGGAAATCGCTCATCGATGAGTGATCTCCAACAACGTATAGACATGGGCGAGATTGACCCACGCTGTACTGAATGTGGAGGATTTCTCAAAACAGCAACAATTCTTTTTGGGCAACGTGTCCCGGAGGCAGAGTTGGCACTCGCGAAGAAACTTGTTGCAGCCTGTGATCTCTTCCTTGTCGTCGGCTCCTCGCTCAAAGTAATACCGGCAGCTACATTACCTCGCATGGCTCTGAATCGAAATGTACCGCTTATCATCATCAACCTGCAACCAACAACGCTCGACCCCGCTGCCGACGTGGTTATTCATGAGAAAGCCGGGCTAGTCTTGCCCGCGATTGTAGCAGCAATGTAAATTTAGACAGATACTGAGAATAGCACCTGTAGGAAACGGTCAAGAGGCTCAAACGAATTCACCTGGAAGGCAAGCGTTTCATCAGGGCAAGGATAATTGTAACGGTTTAACCAGATAGCTCGAATTCCTACCTTGTTCGCTCCGATAATATCCGCTGACCAGGAATCGCCAATCATGATAGCCTCATGAGGGGCACATTTCACGCGCTTCAAAGCTACTTCAAAGATGGCTCGATCCGGCTTTATAGCACCAACTTCTTCAGAAATAACGACAGCATCGATGAGCGGAGTCAGCCCACACGCTTGTAGTTTGTCCATTTGCTCTGCTACAAGGTTGTTGGTTACAACTGCGATGCGTATGTCGAGGGCACGCAAAGCTTCTATTAGTGCAATGCTTCCAGGAACGGCTTGACGAGAGCGCTGATAGGTTAGTCGGTAAAGAGAGGCTGCATTCTCTGCTGTAGCAGCAGATACATCTTCGCCATAATATAAGAAAAGGCGACGGAAACGCTCAAGTCGCGCCTCGTCAAGGGAAAGTGCACCTTGTAGTACAAGGAAGTGAAGTTCATTGAGCAGATTTGTATGTATTTGCTCAAGTTCATGAGGCTCAGCTTGTCGAAAACATGCATAGTTTTGTGAAAGAGCTGCCAAACTACGACGACAACTTAGTTGATGATCGAAGAGCGTGTCATCCAGATCGAAGAGGACAGCTTTCACAGGAGAGTACTGAAAAGGCGTCATTATTTATATTTCTTCTCTCCGGCAGCAATAGGCACGTTCATCCTGTTCTCGATTGGAGCAAGAGGACATGTCCAGGCGTCATTATACGCACAGGATGGATTGTACGCGTAGTTGAAGTCGAGCACAATCTGCGTTTGCCCATGCTCAGGGCGCGGTTCATTTTTTTGCAGGACGGACATGAGAGTAGAGTCCCCAGGGCACCCGCAAGGGGATGCCCCTCCCATACCCAATGGAGGCGTTGCGCGTCGTATGGGAGGGGCATCCCCTTGCGGGTGCCCTGGCATAAGCTCATTCGGAGTTGACAAAAAGTTGCTCCCCTTTATCGTATCAAAGAGGTAACGTCCACCACCATAACTTTCTTGTGGGCAAGTCGTATCCCGAAATGGCAGGAAAAGCCCACCGCCGTAGATATCGAGCCAGTAGAGAGAGAGCGTCGCAGGTTGTTGCCCCACAACGAAATGGACGCGCCCCACCGTTGTCATCATCATCGACTCAGTGGTGCTCATAACCACCTCTTGACGATTGGCTTCAATATCTGTATCGACAATCACCGTAAAGCGCATGTCAGGATTGAACGGGAAATAGTGTAATCCTTTAAAAACACGCTTCTGCGCCTCATCCAATGCTGATTGCGGATGTGCCGCGAAGACTGCGTCTCTTTCCTGGCGAAAGTGTTCTAATACGGTAGAAGCGTCCTCATTTGCAAGCAAAGCAGTATTGCGTTTACGGTAGGCTTCGGCTATATGAAGACGATAATTATAGAGATCAAAATAGGACTGCATAGAATAATCCTAACAGAGATAGAAGCGATACTCAAATGAAATATACAAAAAGTAATACATTTGAGTACCGCGACTGTAGTTTACTGCTCTAGTTGAGCATTGACACGAATTTGAAGATTGTTACGCAAAGCGTTGGAAACAGGACAATTCTGGTCTGCAACCTGGGCCGCTTTCTCAAAGCCTGCCGCGTCCAAGCCTGAAACTTTGCCTTTCACATTGAGGTCCATGCTCTGAATTTTGAGTCCACTCGGGCTCAATTCCAGCGTACAGACAGCGTTCACATCAAGCTTTTCAGCTGGAGTACCACTCTGCGCGAGACCATGGGCAAGACCCATGGCATAACATTCAGCATGGGCTACCGCAATTAATTCTTCTGGACTTGTTTTGCCATCCGGTCGTTCTGTTCGCGATGCCCATGTTACAGGCAAGTTGTTTAGCGCACCACTACTTGTGGTCACAATAGTGCCGTGCCCTTGAGGAAGATTGCCTTCCCAGGTTACTTCGCCGCGACGTTCTGCATTTGACATACTGTTTCCTCTTCGAAAAACTGCTCTTTGTCTTGTTACAGACAAAAATTTACACAAAGTAATGCATACTCATGCATTTGAGCATACGGTATAATCGTACCACTTCCATCGACTAACAACAAGATTTTGGACAAGCAAGAAAGAGGCACCCGTAAAGGGAATGCCCCTCCCATACGGACGAAACGACGCGATCGATCTCGTGTATGGGAGGGGCATTCCCTTGCGGATGCCCTGGCCTCTCCTGTTCCCTTTACAAAAATTTGACGCGCTTCCAATAATATCTAGGCTCTCGCTGATATGTTATAGTGCATGTAAGAATTTTATTATTTTTAGCGAGGATTGTTTATGCCTTCAAAACATGCTGAGTCTCCTGATTTTGTTGTACGCCCACTGGAAACTTCTGCCGAACGAGATGCCTACAACCTGCTAGCAATACAAACCTTTAACCCTCATGTAGATGCAATGACTACGCTACCACGTCGTCGCCGCTTTATAGAGAACAGTCCAACATTTCAGTCCAGTCACCTGCGTGGTGCCTTCATTGGCACGACCTTTCTTGGTGGATACCACATTGATGATCGTATTCTCCGTATTGGCCCTTCGCGTTTGCTCACAGGATGCATAGGCGGCGTAGCAACAGTACCAGAACATCGCAATCAAGGTGTTGCCGCCGCTTTACTTCATGATGCAGTAGTATACGCGCAAACGTCGAATAACGCCTTACTACTACTGGATGGTATCGGCGATTTTTATCATCGCTTCGGTTTTATTGACGTGTTTGATGTTGTCACACATACGATTGATAGCAAGGCCATTCTCGCTCAAGCTGCCAGTCCATATAGTGTGCGCCTCGCCACGTTTGAGGATATACCGGCTTTATTTGAACTCTATTAACGCCACTACGGGTTCTACTCAGGAAGCTTTGAACGCGATAAGGTGTTTCAAGAGCGACTCTTTCACGAACGTGGTGGCATGAAGCCGTACATTGCGGTAGATGATAAAGGAACGGCACGTGGTTATCTTATGCTCAATAAAAAACCAGAAAAGCTACTGGCTTATGAGGTTGCAGCGGATGATTGGCATGCTATACTCGCTCTCCTTCAGCAGCATGTTCTGTTGACAGAGGAGAGGCATGGCGAAGGCAGTGTAGAGATTTCATGGCCGCTTCCGCCTGACTCGACGACATTCTACATTTTGTCCGATCACCTCTCGTTACAGAGTCAGGTGACACGCAGACCCAATACTGACTGGATGGCTCGTACAGGTGACCTTCCCACGCTCATTGACGCGCTCCTCCCACTCTGGAACGAGCGCTGGCAGCGTAGTAGTCCAGCTCGGTCAGGTGTACTCGCTCTAATCATTGAAGATGTTCCATTCCTGTTTGGCGCGGACGCGGTTGGCATTCACCGGCTCGACCCGATGACTAGTAGCGCACATGCGGCCCGTCATGTTACTCTAAGCCAGAGCGTCTTCACACAGCTTCTTTTTGGCTATCGTTCTGTCTCATGGGCAGCAAAGCAAACTGGGCAAGTACTTCCAGAAGACTTACACGCATTACTGGATATCTTCTTCCCCAAAACGTCCTTATGGATTGCTGGTAGCGACGCATTTTAGTGGTGTTACGTCAACTGGTATATTGGAGGTAACATGAGCTTTTTTAAACGTCTTGGACAACTATCACAGAGTTTTTTGAAGCATGATAACGGGATACGTATTTCGTATGGGCCAGAAGCGTTACAATTTGGCGAACTGTATGTAGCACAGAAACAGGATAGCAATGTACCTACTCCTGTAGTTGTACTCATACATGGAGGTTTCTGGCGTGCCGCATATGGGCTTTCGTTGATGCGAGGTCTGGCGCGAGACCTTGCAGAGTATGGTATCACAGCGTGGAACATCGAGTATCGACGTGTCGGCGACGAGGGTGGGGGTTGGCCTGATACAATGCTCGATGTAGCACTCGCCACCGACTACTTGCGTACTATCGCACAGCAATATGCATTGGATACTCAACGAGTCGTGACCGTTGGACATTCGGCTGGCGGTCATCTTGCTTTTTGGATTGCGGCACGGCACCGCATTACAACAGGCGAGTTGCACACAAAAGACCCACTCATGTTAAAGGGTGCAGTGAGCCTTGCTGGGTGCGTCGACCTTGACTATGTAGCCCAACTTCATCTTGGAAACAATGCCGTCATTGACCTGCTCGGTGGAGAACTCCAAGCAGTACCCGAACGCTACGCAACAGCTTCCCCGGCTGCACTTTTGCCATTCAGTGTATCGCAAGTGCTCATTCACGGCACAAACGATGATCGCGTTCCACTTGATGTAAGCCAACACTACGCACAAAAAGCAATCGAAGCAGGCGATGATATCACCCTGATCGAACTTCCTGGTGCAGATCATTTTGTGGTGATTGACCCTACATCCGAGTCATGGACAATCACACGTAAAGAAATACACCGATTGCTTAATAGTGATGAAAGAGAGTAACTAATTTCTATACCATAAAGGCTACCTATATCAGCATATGCATTATTTTCTTCTCTTCTCTCTTAGTCAACTACTACAACCATATCTTAACTTTTGCTCAACCTTTTCTCAACTAGAGTTCAATATACTATCATCTAGATAGATAGTAGCAGCGTGTAAATGTGGGTGGTGGTTGTGTGGGAAGTGAAAGTCTTCTTTAAGGCTTAACGCGAAACTCTCTGAGCATATAGGAGCAATATCTATCTGATTGTCTCCGCTAATCCTCATACAGCCTTTCCCCGAATATGAACGGTCTTTTGTTGCACCATGATGACAAAGGTGTCACTTTATTCTGTTTCATCTACTCTATCTTTTACCATGTTCTGTTAATAAAAAGAGCTACAAGCCGTGAAGAATTTACACATGCTGACTTCGTGGTGCCGCTCTGCTTCTTAACATATGCGCCTCCTCCAATGTATTTTTCGGGAGGAGAACTTCTTTGACTTGTTCTCTACACAATAAAAAACCGTCAAAGGTATCAGACGAAAGGGACTCGTAGTATATGAACCAAACGAATCAGACTACACGTCGCAACCTTCTCAAAAGTGCTGCAGTAGGAGCAGTAGGCGTTGCAGGACTTGCCACCGCAGGAGGTATGCTCGCTTCAAACAAATTGGGCAACGCTCATGCAGCTGCAGCTAAAACAAGCTGTATTACTCCTATTCCTGAGATTCTCACTATTGCAAGAACGGCTGAGCGACTTGCTGTTACCTTCTACAGCAACGGTCTCAAACATGCTGCTAAATTGGGCATTAAAGGAGCAGACAGAGAGTATATTCGGGCTGCTCTCATTGAAGAGCAAATTCACGAACACTACTTTTCTCGGGCCGGTGGCAAAACACTTGCTAGCACATTCAGCTTTCCACATGGAGAGGCCACTTTCGAGAATTTGAAGTTGTTTATTGAGACACAGCAGCAACTTGAAGGAGTCTTCGACTCTGCATTCCTTGCAGCAGTGAAGGAATTCTCGTTGCAAGGCCGCGCAGATTTGGCTCAAGCCGCAGCTCAAATTGCCTGCATTGAGTCAGAGCACCGTGTGCTTGGACGTTCAATTGGTGGTTTTGTTCCCGCAGATAACTGGGTATTCACGCCTGTATTACTTGCGAAAGTTGGGGATGCTCCTGCACTTGTGAAGTCAGCAGGCTATCTCAGCCCACATAAAGGAAACAGCTTTGCATATGTGGAAGCTAATATAAATGATCGCGATATAGTGTATCGTACTCCATTTTCGGTAGCGTGCAAAAAGTAGAGAGTCTTTTTTCCATCGAAAAGAGGATGCACTTCCTCTTGTTATAAAGCAATAGTTTTACCCTGAGAATACTCAATGTTTTGTAAACTTGAATAGTCTTGGGGTAAAGCTATCAATTTTTAAAGAGCATCAGTTCTGTAGTATTCACTCATGGACAGAGAGGTTGGTTCGCGACAGGTGACGCAGGCTTGTCCGGCCCATGCTGCCTGACAACTAGCCAAACGGCTGGCGTTTTGGGATTAATTTCAAAACTATTGGAGCGTAGTTCACAACCAAGGTTCCAGAATATAAAACTACTCACACCGCCTTGTTCACCTGTAGAATACACAGCCTGGTAGAACTGGGCACGGCTCATTTGAATACCTAAAAACCCCTGACTCCCCACAAAGGTAGCATCCCCATTACTCTGTGGCATACCAAATTCTTCATCGGAAGCTGGCTTATGAATACTTTTAGCAAATGCGGCAATCCTGTGTATGAGATGAATGTCATCAAGCGAGTAGGTCTTGAAGGCAACAATATCGTTGTTTGGTAACGCGTAAATCTTCTGCCACCAGGGAAGAGAAGGCGTTTCCTCCTCCATATGGTTAAACCCACCAGCAGTAATCAAATGGTTAGGGTCGGCAGCTCGCAATGTATCAGTAGTCACTCGGTAAAAATTGACTAACTTGTTCATCTCGTCGCTGTTCTTGGGTACCTTTGGTTCGCCTACAATACCATAAAAGGCGACAGCACTCTGATTTTTATAGTGGTTGCCGACAGCGGTTAAGAAGGTCTTCCAGTGATTGGGGTCAAAGGCGTCAAGATTCTTACTTATAAGCACCTTCTCAAACGCAGATACATCCATTTCGACAAAAATAGCATGTCGTTGGGCAGCACATACAAGATAATCTACATTGCGCCAGACAGTCACACTACTTTTTTCAGGTTGCTTATCATGTACATCCCAGAAGTCGGTAGGGCGAATAAGATTTTGTCCGAGTTGTGCCCCCATGTTCATAATATTGTCAATATAGTGAGTGAACGTGGGTTGATGCCAGGCGGAAGCACCACCGATTGCTGAAGGATAAAAGGTATAGCCATTGAGATTGATGGGATTTCCATGATATAGAAAGGATGAGCCATTTGTTTTCACAAACGCGTTCAGCCCACCACTACTCGTCTGACCAGGACAGACAAGAGGTGTTGAAGGTGGTGCAATATTTGAAAATGCACTGCCCGACACACTCTTAGGATTAGAAGGCGGGTTGGTGCTTGTGCTCATAGAACATGCCGAGACAAACAGGGCTAATAGAACGAGTATGGGCCATACAGGCAAACACCTTGACAAAAAACGCATTTGAAATCTCATGGTGTACCATCTATCTTTTATGACACAAATAATGAAGGAAGGTTCAACGAACAACACTTCTCTCAAATTTACCGTATGAAACTTTTCTTGCCCATCGCCCTCCTCTTGTATAGAGGAGGGCAATGAATGCATTAACCAATTCTGACTGTATCAAAGGTGGCAGTACCTAGCAACAATGATGCATGTGAGGTCATCGCCAAGCCCGCAAAGAGCGAAGCAGGCATATTCACAGTCGCCGTCGCGCCAGGAACAACTATCCAATGGACTCCATCTTGCGAATAATAGGCATTGAACACATTGCCCGCCCGTGTCACTTTCAGATAGATGGGAAGCTGCTTCACCAGGGGAATGTCATGCAACGTGGTATATCCCTCCTGCTTATCACGATAGGATACTATCAACCCACTATTCGCCGTTGCCAGGATAGCATAGTAGGGAGAGCCGGGGTCCATTCCTTCTCGCAGCATGACACCTGCCTTGCTGTAGCTATCCAGTTTCTGAATTGACGTGACTCGTGCGGAGACACTACCATTATTCGAGAGGGTCTGCCATACGCCATGAAATTGATCTTGCGTTTGTCCAATATCGGCACCCGCTCCTTGTAGTACCCAATTACCAGCAGTATAAATCTGAGTGCCGGGCAGCATACCAAAGCCAACATCTTTACAGAGCCACGCTTGAGGGCAGACAGTCGCTGGAAGAGGTGCGGTATTCGCAATCTGCACCGAATCAAAAGTAGCCGTACTCAGTTTCTACCAATTACTTGACGTTACTGCCATTCCAAACTGCATTGGCCCATTTAGATCAATTTCGACAGTACTCCCTAGAATGTAGTTCCAGTTCACGCCATCGTTAGATGAGTATGCGCTGAACATGTTTCCCGAACGCGTAATCTGCATATATTGCGGAGTAGGCGTAGGAGTAGTAGGCCCAGGAACGGCAAATTGATTGGTAGCTAAACCCTCCTGAGTACGAGACTGTACAACTATACCATTCCCTGGCGTCAGCAACACTGCATAATAAGGAGAACTTGGATCAGCGCTTTGCCGAATCATCAAGCCAGCCTTTGCCCAAGGGTCAGTCGCAGTTTGCGACGTGATGCGAGCGCTAATCGTACCATCCTGCGGAAGTTGTTGCCAGACATAGTGGAACTGATCCACGTTCCCACCAATAGCTATACCACTGCCTCGAACAGTCCAAGTTTGTCCATTTAATGACTGACCGCCGACGATTTCTGGATTACCAGCGCTCATACACTGCCATCCAGAGGGACATGGCGAGGTAGAAGAAGGCTCCGTAGGTGCAACAGTCGGAGCACCAAATGCCAATTGCTGATAAGTTACAGTAGTTGTCATCGCATCATTACCTGCGCTAACAGCAAGACCAGCCAATTCTTTTGTTGTAAATGCCAGAGTTATCGTGCTACCTGGTAAAAGAGTATAATGCACGCCATCTTGCGATGTAGCCGCTTGAAAGACATCGCCAACACGTTGAATTTCCAGGTAGATTGGCAATGAGGCAGTCGCGGTGGGAAAGGCAAGCGAACTGGTGATACCGTCGAAAGTAGTTCGATAAAGCACGGCCAATTGGTTATTTTTTCGCACAAACACTGCATACGTTGGCGAACCTGGGTCAGCATTTTGTCGCATCATCAACCCAGCTTGAGCCAGAGGATTTGCACCTTGAAGTGAGGTAAGCTTGACGGAAATTTGTGTATCACCGCTGACACTTTGTGCAACAAAATGTATTTGATCGGTGTTGACATTTACGCCAAAACCACCTGCAACACTTTTCCAGTTTCCTCCACTTACCGTGTCCTTGCCAGCATGAGAAGGGCGGCCAATATCCCAGCAGGTCAAATTGCTACAACGCTTACTGGTCTGGTTAGCAACTGTAGCTGTAGGAGGGAGACCAAAGTCATAGAGAGTCCCGCCCGTATCTCCAACGATCACCTGCCCATGTGAAACGACAGTAGAAGCATAGATTTGATTATCGAGCGTATAGCTAGCGATACGAGAGCCATCTTTACTATCAAGTACTTCAAGCACATTCCCAGCGGATGCAAAAATCATGCCATTTGAGTAGGTTAATGCACCCAAAACGGGACCTGTTGTCTTGTGCTGCCAGATTACCTTTCCTGTATCAGGATTGAGCGCGCGTACAGAACCCTGGTAACCCAATTTCTTCACAATCGTGTTGCCACCCGCTATGAATAAGGTGCCGTTCTCAAACGTGGCAGTAGAAACACTGCCATCTCCACTGTCAGGAGAATTGCCACCTTCGGCAATATATTGCTGCCATACGGGACCAGCTTTTAAATTATTCGCATTGAAAGCGTAAGCAATGCCATTCTTATTTGTTATTACCATCATCTCAATGCCGTTGCTCGTCTGAAATAATGCAGGCGAACCACCAAAGTCAGAGTCAATAACTGCGAACTTCTCCGGCAAGCGCCAGGAGTCTTTTACTGTTAAAGTTGAAGGGTCAACTGCTAGTATTGCTTGCGCGTGCATTTGAGACAATGCATTCTCATTACCTGTCGTCAAGTACAAAGTATTCGTCGCTGTATCCATTACGGGCGATGACCAGATACCACCACCCACTTGTCCCGAAGGCACAATATTGAGCGTTCGCACAACCTTGTGTTCACTCAGACTCACCTGAAGAAGTTTTCCCTGCGCTAAAGGACAATCACCAAGGCTCGAGACTCCTATATAAGCATAGCCCTTATAAATGAGTGGACTCGACCAGTTGTAGTAGCCTACGTCCTTATTATTGTCGGCAACGAAGACCTTCCATTGAATAGCACCTGTTTTAGCATCCAGTGCATACCAATAAGAATCTCCTCCCCCTACATAAACCGTTCCATTGATAACGGTAGCACTTGAGGACACGCCCGCTTGTGGCGGACCGCACCAGGGATACCCAACTGTTTTTCCAAGATAGGTCTTCCAATCAAGTGCGCCCGTTTGTGAGTCTATCGCGTACTCATAGCCATCCCAGGAGCCAACATAGATAGTATATCCTACTACTGCGGCAGTTGCGGCAATCACATCCTGCGTCTTAAAAGTCCACAGTTTAGCGATTTGACCAATATTTGCTGGTGTCAATGTTGTTTCGTTGTTTATAGAGCTACGACTTGGATCATGTCCATACATAGGCCAGTCATTGCCAGTAAGAGTCTGAGTTGCACCTAGACTTCCCGATGCAGGGAAATTGCATGAAGTGAGCAATACAGACAACAAAACCAGCACAATGCATATTTCTATAAGTGATCGTTTATATTTCATAGTTATGTTTCACTCTCAATTGTCGTACTGACTACTTCCACAAATTTTCCACTTCTATTATTCGTTTTTAGATTTTCTATACGGAATATCCATTGCTTAATTGCAAAGTAGTTCCAGGATAGTGAGAGCAAGGTCGCTAATACTTTGCTCACATTGATAGCCAGGATTGTGGTAAGTACCCCTACAAACAACGGTGATAGTGCCCAAACCGTCACACTGTTTATTACCAGTCCCACCGCATTTACCATGACGAAGCGAGCAATGCCCCAAGAATTAGGCGTAACGCTGTCGCGAAACGTGAAACGTCTATTCAACACGTAACTGTTGGTTACAGCTGCAAGAAACGAGAGACCGTTGTAGATGAGCAACCAATTACCCCTGTTATGATGAGTAAGGATGATTAGGAGATTGAGCACGGCAAAGTCTACGATTGTGTTTAGCAAGCCAACGCAAACGAATAAGATGACTTCGCGTGTGCGCCCATGAAAACGTATTGGAAGTGGAGAAAACAGGATATTCGCATTCATTGTAATCCTACTCTCTCTTCCCCTTGTAGAACAAACTGCCGCTCTCCCACTCGACTCGGCACAACAGGTACTTGACTATATTGGCCTGGATTATATCTACCACAGAGAAGGTGCGCGGTAAACACGCTACGTGGTACGGAATGCCATGGTAGTTGAGCTAACCCTTTACGATGAAAAAGCTCAAGACCCCCTGGCTCTTGCAGGATGAAACTAAATTGTGACGTGAATTTAGGACTCGTCAGGTCGATCTTCCGCGCAATATAATCACTTTTGTCGTTTGGGTTCACGATGATCCAGTCAACAATCTTTTGTGGCTGACTGAGTGCTTCAGTCCATAATTTACCAGAACCTTCATACACCATATTTTTGAAATCAATACCAACGGTTGGCTCTAGTGTGTCGATTTTTGCGGTGTACAAATCCTCTAAAATTCTTCCACCCGTATAGTGTTGTGCCAGGAAGATGACAATGCTATGCGTGGGACTACAGGCAAGACCATACTCGCCATCTTGCAGTGTAATAATCCCACCATTGACGATCATTGCTGACTGCCCAAGAATGATGCCTGTACAGACGAGAGGACCAACATATTGACTCATCACACGCTTGAAGCGGTTTGTAAGCACCTGTTTGTGAGGAACTCGTCGAGGTGTCAGCATAAGCGTATCTACAAGGAATGCTAAGAAGACTGCTGCAGGCATAACAACGACCTCTCCATACCGTGCATTGAAGAGTGTGTATGTTGCATACCCAGGAACGGCTGTTGGGAGGTAGAGTGATGCTTGTCCAGTGTAGAGCGAGAGGATGTAGAACGGAATAGGTACTAAGAAGGAGAGCGCCGCAAACATCTCTGGTGCCAAACGACGACGCCAGAGGAATACAAGCACGGCAACCACTCCGATTACAAACAAAATTGGTCCAACAGTATCAATGCAGTCAATCAGATAGTAACGAATAGACTGATAAACATCATGATATGTATAGAGCAGATGTGAATTAATAAGGTCTCTCTGTTGAGCCTGTGCCGAGAATGGACCACGCTGAAAGTAGAGTGGATCTCCGAAAATGACGAAGTTCCACAGAAACCAGAGGACAATCCCCAGGCCACCCATTGAGCCAAAAATGATCAAGTTCGCCTCAATACGTACCCGTTTGTGATGCCTTACCCAGCCAATGATTGCTATCAGCACAAGCAACGCTACAAACAACGCCCAGCCATCATAGCGAGACAAGGTTGTTAAGAACGTTGCACATGCTGTCAGAATCAAGTATTTTAAGGCATCAGTTTGTGCCCAGACGATAAAGTAGTAGCATGCCGCCGTGAACGTCGCAATCAGGACAAGCTCACTAAGTGGTGTAGATTGTAGGTAAAGAATATTTGGGTTCAGAATGAAGACCAGTGTACCGACAAAGCTCGCTACATTATTTTTCGTCAAGCGCCTCGCTGAGAGGAAAACATACACCGAAGCAAGAATGTAGCAGCATAAAGAAACAAGGCTACCAGCCAAGCCGGTGCGCCAGAGAAAGTCATTCCATACCAGAGGGACCATGAGGATATGTGGCAGGGGTAGCCAGATACCTCCTAGTTGTGCCAGCCCCGGCGTTGTATTGTCGAAGAGACGACGTGCAATCAGTAAATGCGCATTGGCATCTTTGTAAAGCAGTGTTTGATTCTGTGCAAAGAAGTACCATAGCGCGAGAATACCAACAACACATGCAGTGATGAACGTAGTAACGAGCCAACTATCTTTGAGAAAGGGAAGTCTAGCATAAAGTTTCGCTGACTTCAATGCACCTGTGACTTGCGTATGGCTCCTGTTCTGCTCTTGTATACCGCTTCCAACACTTTTGAATGCAATATAACGTAAATGGAATGCAGGCAACAGCAACGTTTCTAACGAAAGGGGTTTACGTGGAACAGCTACTTCTCCTTCGTCGTCCTCCACGAATGGAGTATTGGGAAGGGCCCAATCCTCTACAGGTGGTGTTACAGGAATTACTTTTTGTTGATCTGCCGTTACAGGAATTACTTTTTGTTGATCTGCCGTCTCAGCAACTGCTTTTAGTCGAGGAACCGTCTCATCATTCATGATATCACTATTGTTTGACAATTCCTGCGTGCTACCTCTTTCTGGTAATTCATCAGAGCTATATGACTTGACTATTGAATTGTTTTTCACGCTAAAGTCTCCTGGGTCTGATTAACCGAGGGGATTGACTCAGTACTTTGATTCTCTACTACAAGAGCGGGAGTGGTTCCGATACGTTGTGCCTCTGCTATAAGCGCTAGAGTGCCTTCTTTATTGTTGGCGAGGTGTAAGCCGTGTATCGTTTTCTCCCAGTAATGTGGCTTGACGATCAACTGGTAGAGGGCAATAAACGCTGCAACACTGGACAGTGCCCAGTAAATGGGTATAAGCAGCGTCCATTTGACAAGTTTGTATTGGCCACGATTCAAGCAACCGACAAGGTGCAGATAACAGTAGAGAAAGTTGCCAAAGATGAGGCAGAGTGACCCCATATATAGGACAGACGCCGGAAACAGTGTGTGATACACGCCAGTCAAGAGAGGGCGAAAGAACAGGTAGATGAGAAGCAACATCCACATTAATGGATTGATGAGCAGAATTGCCGCCTTACCCCCAACGATAAATTGCAGCGCAAAAAAGTCGCGTAAACGTGACGGACGGAGATAGCGCAACGGGTTTCGCATGTGTATCAAGTAGGTCTGCATATAGCCCTTGATCCAGCGAGAACGCTGACGAAACCAGTTCTTCCATTGAGAGTTTGCCTCTTCATAGGTTGTAGAGTCCAACACCGCTGTTTTTAAGCCATAGTGTGATAATCTTAGCCCTAGATCACAATCTTCAGTGACATTGAAGGCATCCCATGCCCCTAACATACCCAACGTCTCAGTTCGAAAGTGGTTAGAAGTGCCTCCTAAAGGGAGCGCAAACTTGGTTCGTTGCAAACCTGGCAAGGTCAGGTCGAACCACGTCGAATATTCGGCGGTGAATAAGCGTGTCAGCAAGTTTTGTTCTGCATTGTAAAAGTTCAATTTAGCTTGTACACAAGCTAAATTTGCGTCGTTATTAGCAAATGTCAGCACTGCCTTTTTGAGTTGTAATGGATCAGGAATGTCTTCTGCATCATAGATGACTACATAGTCGCCTGTCGCACTCAACAAGCCAAAGTTGCATGCACGCGGCTTTGTTTGCGGCTCGCCCGGTGGCACTGTCACGATCTTAAAATTGCTCGGTAAACCTATTGCTCGAATGGCGTCGCGCGTCTCACCGTCATTTTCCTCAGTTAAGAAGAGCACTTGTAATTTGTCGCTGGGATAATCCAAAGCTTCCATCGCTTTGATAAACTGCGGTACGACGGCTGCCTCACGGTAAAGTGGACAAAGGACTGTGTAGTGCGGCCACTGTACATTCGTCAGGCTCCGGACAATTGCATCGTCAATCTTTTCTTCATCGGCTGGCTCTAATGCCCTGACGGATAAGATGAGTGTTAAGAGAAGATCAACGATATAAAAGGCAGTTATGCCAGCAATGAGGGCAACCACCATATTTATTTTGAAGAATATTAACCCCAACACGCATACAAACAGAGACAGGAGCAAGAAAATACGTTGCCCTCGTGTAAATGTTTGCAAGGCGGATGTCTCATATTGAAATGGGGCGAATGTTCTGACATCTTGATTATTCACCTTTACGATCTTCATTGCCCTGTCGACATACTCAGTCGTTTCCTCACGGTAACTTACGGTATTGTTGTACTTGTTCTCTGCCGCCAACCACCTTGCGTATCGCGTCACTTTTACCTTATTCTCGGCTGTAATAGGATTGGTAGAAGGAATGCTTGGCAGTGTATAGTGTCGTACATCTTCTTTGCGATATTTATGTTGCTTCATGAGGCTTTGAAGAGTCCATGCTATTTTTAATTGCAGCGCAGCTCTTAATAACTCTCTGCCCACCTTGAAAGGTTTCACCTTACTTACACCACCATGACGCTCGTGAAACTCGATAGATACATTTGCAAGCGTGTATCCATTAAAGATAGCATGAGTGACAAGGTAGAGATCAAAACTCCATTTACCTGAATGCACAATCAAACCATCATAAACATTTCGGCGAAACATCTTCAGCCCTGATTGCATATCAGTATTAATACCAAAGAACAGGACAATGAGTGCAGCAAAGATGTGACTCATGCGACCACGTAGGCGATCAGCTTTTTCATAGCTTGTTCGCCGATCAGCAATAACAATATCTGCATCCGTTAGTTGCTGAGCCATAATAGACAAGGCTTCAGGTGGATATTGCAAATCTCCGTCGATCATCGCTAATATACCGAACCGCGCGGTACTAAATCCCTCCATAAGTGAGAAAGATTTGCCAGCTTGACCTTGCTTAATGAGAACACGTACAGGTAGCTTCTGTTGACGCGCAATTGCCTCGACAATCGCAACGGTATTATCCGTTGAATGGTCATCGACGACAATTGCCTCATATGGAATGGCGGCTTGGATCATCGTCTGATGCAGGATCGTGAGAAGTTGAGCTATATTAGCAGCTTCGTTAAGGGTCGGAATGATTACACTGATTGGTTCTGATACAGGGAGGGGGATATCCGTCGTTTCTGCGTTCTTATTTCTTTCCTGGATACTAAGAATCTGTGTGTCTATGTCCGTATAACGTCGAAGAGATGCCATGTAATACAATCTCCATCTATTTATCCTAAAACGTCTATTTGAAGTACCTTGATTTTCTTCTTGAAGTACCGCAAATCAAAAACAGTAACTCGACCTCACAGATGTTTTCACGCTAAGAGTGAACATCATAGGGCCGAGTAGTATTGATGATGTGGAAACGTCAGTAGTATGTAAAGTATTGCCAGATCTATACACACTACACAATTTATATTTTGTGGGGTATAAGTCCAGTTCTTCGTGGAATACTACGGAGTAGCATCGCCAGATAGATTCTGCGTTAATCCCAAATTCTTTTGTTTATAATACATTTTTAGACAAAAAGATGTTTATATAAACGTATGGTTTATATAAACACATAGAAGTATCTATTAAGCAAAGAATATTTACTTCTCAAAAACTGCGCTTCTTGTGCTTTAATGGCGAACTGAATGTTCATCTAAAATACAAAAAACTTTTTTTGTGAAAATACAATATTCAATTTGCTTTCAATCTTACCCTTTGGTAGTTCACTTCCGGTGTGGAATCAGTAAAGAAGCAGTGTGATAAGTCACAATACAGGGCTATTTTGGTTAAGAAATCCAAACCAACCTGTTCAAAAACATACTTCTACAAGTTAGTTACTATACTGGCAACAGGAGCATGGCTGCCGAGAATAGCCGCTTTATGGGGTATGGTCTCAGAAGAAAACCATGAATGACTTAACCAGCTGAACACATAAATCAGAGACCATACGACGTGCTACAATAACAAAACGACAGCTTGTAACAAGGAGTTACATAAACAATGCGACAGTAGAAAGCGTAGCGTATCATCTATGGCACGTCCCTCCGTCTCTTCACTACAACCATCACTAGAGGTAATCAAAAATAGAAAACCTAGCAGTGTTCCTCTGCGCATCTTCGCGGCATGTCTAACCTCTGTGATGGTGTCGGTTCACTATACCAACTACAGTCCGCTCATCACCACAATACGAGCGGAGTTACATATCAATAGTGGGCAGGCAGGTCTGCTATCAACGCTCCTCTTTTTAGGGCTGGCACTCACGTATATTCCAGCTGGAGCACTGGCAGACCGATTTGGAGCAAAACCTGTACTGCTATGGTTTAGTGGGTTGATCGTTGTCGGAGGAGTACTTTTGCCATTGTTCCCCACGCTCTGGTGGGTACTTTTTTGTCGTCTCCTGGTAGGTTTTGGCTGAGGAGGCGCGTTTGTCGCGGGTGCGGGTATCGCAGCAGGCGTGGGAAAACATGCTTCATTAGGGCAAGGTCTTTACGGTGGTGCGACACAGGTTGGGCAGGCATTAGGGCTGTTAGTGACACCACTCTTGCTCCCCTATTTTGGCTGGCGGGGCTGCTTTCTCTTCTGGGGACTCCTCAGCGCGTCATCGGTCATCGTGTGGCTCTTCGTCAATGATGGGCAAGAGGTTCACCAACCAGCTAAGATTGATGTGAAAGCAGCAGTGCGCTCACCCTCTGTCTGGACCCTGGGACTTTCGCATCTTGGTACCTTTGGTTTGGGTGCTGCAATCTCTGCATGGCTGACAGTCTATCTCATCGATCAGTATCATTTGCCGCTCGCACTCGCCGCCGCTCTTGGCTCATTTGCTCTCCTGACAGGCATGTTTTTCCGTCCACTCGGTGGTATCCTCATTGGACGTGGCATCGTTGGCGCGATTCCCTTATTACGTATGGGTACGATTACAGGTGCAGTAGGAGTGGCAATATTGATGATTCCAATTGCTGCTCCTATACTCGCGATTATCGGAATCTCCTTGATTGCTGTTGGCTCAACGATTCCGTATACGTCCGTGTTCAACTCAGCCGCGAATTTGCAAAGCGTTAGGAAAGGGGTAGCACAGGGCTTTGTGAGCATGGTATCTAGCCCAACAGCCATCATCGCGCCTCCTGTGATTGGCTATCTGCTCGATCACACCAAAAGTTTCACGTATGCGTTCGGTTCTATCCTCTTGTTCAGTGCTGTAGCAATCACAGCATCGTTTCTCGCTGGCCCTGCGGTCAAGCGCGAGTCAATTGTCCTGCAAGCGCAAACATAAGTGCTTGGCATGTCACATCTTTTACTGTTGATACGTTCTCAATAGAAGGGAAGCATATAATTGCTTCTTTTTTCTAAAAGAGAATAGTTTATCCTTTAGCGAGGGAGCATTTATTTATCATGAAAAGACCAAAGGCAATCATTTTTGACCTTGATGGTGTGCTCACTGATACTTCTGAGTATCACTATCAAGCGTGGAAGCACCTTGCAGATGACGAAGGCATTCCATTCACACACGAGGAGAACGATGCTCATTTGCGTGGAGTTGGTCGTCGCGACTCATTAATGTATTTACTTAAAGGCCGCAAGGTATCTGAAGAGCAGATGCAAGAAATGATGGATCGCAAGAACCGCTACTACTCAGACCTCATCAAGAATATGTCGCCCAAAGAGGTTGTTGCCGGTGGCGTCGAACTATTGAAAGAGATTCGGGCGGCAGGCATTAAAACAGCTATTGCCTCCGCGAGTAAGAATACCTCAACAGTACTACAACGGCTGGAGATCACATCCTACTTTGATGGCATCGCCGATGGCAATAGCGTTGTTAATGGGAAGCCAGCACCGGATGTCTTTGTCTTTGCAGCAGGTCTCGTCAACGTCTCAGTCGTTGATTGTCTTGGAGTCGAGGATGCGGATGCAGGTATCGAGGCAATCAAGGCCGCAGGAATGGAAGCATTGGGCATAGGTCCGAAAGAACGTTTCCAAAGGGCCGATAAGGTTATAGTAAACATGGAAAACAAGAAACTACAAGATTTAATAGATTAGTGTGCACGAGTGTACTGTAAGATTTTTATGAGACCGGTACATTTGTGTTTTTAGGAAGGATGCTTCTGTGAACCTTTGGCACATAAGCGAGACGAGCATTGACCCTACACCCAAGGCACGCCATAGCCAGGAAACCGTGTATAGCATAGGCAACGGCTACTTTTGTACACGTGGTACATTTGAAGAGGGCTATCCTAAAGCGAATCCCGCGACATTGCTTTATGGTGTTTTTGACAAGGTTCCCGTAGCGAAAGAGGAATTGGCAAATGCGCCTGACTGGACAACACTTCACTTGTTTGTAAATTGTGAGCGAGTGCGCTTGGATAAGGGCCATATTCTGGATTATCGACGTACATTAGACATACAGAATGGCGTGATAAAGCGTTCAGTTCGTTGGGAAGGCACAACGGGGACACGCTTGCTAATTGTTAGTGAACGCTTTGCTAGCCTGACAGATGAACATGTTGGCATTATCCGCTATAGTGTTACGGCGGAAAAAGCAGATCAGCCACTGCAAATCGTGTTACTTGCAGGTATCAATATGGCGGTGGGCAACTACTACTTGATGCACTGGGAAGCCGACGATCAGGGACATCAAGACAATATCATGTGGCTCAAAAGTAGAACGATAGGAACACAGATAGATTTAGTACAGACAGAGAGTTTCACTACCACAACACAAGGTTTCGACACAGAATTTCTTGACTCGGATGTCGCCCCCGCAATCAAATTACATGGCAAGCTGGCACAGGATGCAACAGTTACTACAGAGAAGCTCGTAACTATGTATACCTCCCGTGATGACGTCGAGCCAAAGTCAGCCGCACTCGCACATCACAGAAAGCTCATAGCGACTCCGGCAAGTGTTTATGAGACGCTATTCGAGGCACAGCAAACGGCGTGGCAACAATTCTGGAACGAGGCCGATGTCATCATCGAGGGTGATGAGGAAGCACAAATCGGGATACGCTACAATCTGTATCAACTACGCATCAATGCTTCATCACATGATGATCGCTACAGTATCGCGGCAAAAGGCATGACAGGCTTTGGCTATCGTGGTCATGTTTTCCATGATACAGAAATCTTTATGCTCCCTTTCTTCATCTACGCAATGCCAAACCTTGCTCGTAACCTTGTCATGTATCGCTATCGTACATTACCAGCGGCACGCAGGAAGGCAGCAAATAATGGATTCGAGGGTGCGCAATACGCCTGGGAAAGCACTATTAGTGGCGACGAGACAACCCCACCCTCAATTGTTCATCCAGAAAACGGTGAGGTCATTCCCGTGCTCAACGGCCCATTGGAACTGCATATAAGTGCGAGTGTCGCACATGCAGCATGGCAATACTGGAATATTTCTGGAGACAACGGCTTCATGCGTGATTATGGTGCCGAGATCATTCTGAGCACAGCCCTCTTCTGGGGGAGCCGTGTTGAGCATAATACAGAGCATGATGACTACGAGATAAACAATGTCATCGGCCCCGACGAATGGCACGAACACGTCAACAACAACGCCTTCACCAACTACATGGCGCGCTGGAATATCAAGACTGCACTCGACATACTGCAATGGCTTCAGACAGCAGCTCCTACCAAAGCACAGGAGTTGGAGCGGCAACTGGATTTGACAAGCAAACGCCTGGATCATTGGCAAGATGTAGTGAAGCATATACGCATTTTGCAGGACAAGCAAACAGGTGTGTTTGAACAATTCGATGGCTTCTTCAAACTTGAAACACTTGACCAGGAGAAATACAAAGGCCGTACAGACTCCTTCCAGGGTATTATTGGCTTGTACCCCTTGCAAAAGTATCGTATCGTTAAACAAGCGGATGTGCTGATGCTGCTCACAGTACTCAACCAGGAGTTTGACTAGAAAACCAAACAGGCGAACTGGGATTACTACTATCCGATCACTGATCATGACTACGGTTCGTCGCTCACACCGGCATTTCATGTCATTCTGGCATGTCAGCTTGGCAAGCAGAATGAAGCAGTTGAGTTGTTTCGGCTCGGCAATTTGGTCGATATTGACAACCTGCGTGGTAACACACCGGAGGGTATTCATACCGCATGTGCTGGTGCAGTGTGGCAAGCTGCGATTTTCGGTTTTGCTGGCCTGAACGTAACCGATAACGGTTATACGACGCGTCCTCATCTGCCCAGTAATTGGACACGTCTTGCGTTCAATTTCACCTTGCGGGGCAAGTTAGAGCGTGTCGATCTGCGTAAGTAGGAATGCTAGCAGAGAAAAACCATGGCAGGGGCAAGTCCTGCCACTACTATAGACGGACTTGCGTGACTCCGCCACACAGTGGCGCAAGGGAATATAGTAGTGCAGGGCTTGCCCCTGCCATGCCGACTTCATGAATTAGTTGGCCTTAAAAGGTTTGACCTTGTTATACCTCACCCGACCTTTGAGAATCCCTTTTTCGCCAAAACGATGCTTGACAAGTGCAGAGCAGAGGAGTATTATTAGCCAGGTGAAGAGGCTCTTCGTAACAAAGAGTCGAGTCCATGAGGCGCATTCGTCTAGCGGCCTAGGACGCCGCCCTCTCAAGGCGGAGACCACGGGTTCGAATCCCGTATGCGCTACTCAACTATAAATAATAAGAGACCTCGAACTGCCTGTAGAGCGGATTGAGGTCTCTTATTATTTGGTAAAACACTCGCTGTACAGCAATTTTACAGCAGTTGAAAGCGTTACTGCTTTTTCGTTTTCCTGTTCCCCTCATCGTCTTCCTGGCCATCTTCCTGTTTTGAGAGAGCGTCATGAAGCCTGTTTATCGCGTCTTCTTGCATACCGGGAAGCACATGCGAGTAGATATCCATTGTCATACTAATCTGCGTGTGGCCAAGCAATTCTTGCACTACTTTCGGATGAACACCGAGACTCGGTAAAAGAGCTGCTGCACTGTAGCGCAAATCATGAAAACGGATATCTGGTAAAGCAGCCTGTTTCAGGAGCTTTTTCAATGCCTCAACCACATGATTAGGATTGAGGTGAGTACCGTGCAACGTGCAAAAAACGTAGTCATGTTCTTGCCACAATGGGCCTGCCTTCAACTTAGCTTTCAATTGGTGGACACGATGTTCACGTAGAACATTTAATGCAAAGGACGCAACCATCACGTTACGGAGGCTTTTCTGAGTCTTAGGGTCTGCTCTTGCTTTGACGCTATTCCATTGGAGGCATTTCCTGGAGATAGTACGCCTGTGGCTCCTCATCGTATGCCTGTTGTGTTTGCTGTACAGGATACTGGAAGTGTTGACCACCTTCTTGATAGGTCTCCTGCATGGGCAGGCGAGAAGAAACGTGCTTGTCTGGTTGTGTACAGAGAGACTCTTGTGTCTCTGTGCCAGCGTGAGCAGCTTTCGTCAAGAACGAAGAACCGATGACAACGACTCCTGGCAGCAAAAACCACATCCAGGGGTGCAGCGCAAATCCTCCAATGTGGGGACCGAATACAAAGAACAGAAGTAGTGCGAACGGAAGCCATGACATACCCCCGCAATGCTTGGACTGTCTATAAGAATACTCATTTCCTACCTGATAACTATGTTTATTAGCACACATTGTCTATTTCTCCTTCTGGTTGCTTGTACATGTGACAAAGGCTTCGTGAATGAGAGCCTTGCCTTGACGAGGGCGTACTACATGAGGCCCTCTCTGTATCTGCTTCGATAATTCATTCATCATCTGTTGAGAGTGTACTCTGAAAAAGCACGTTGAAAATGTCTCTTTGGTCATGTTGTATGTACATGAATGAGATACTTGGGTATCATACTTTTCTCCTTCTGATGAACCTCCGAGCAGTGTGAAAGGAGAGACATTTCTCCATCACACACTCTATCTTGACACTGTAAAGATTTCGCCTGTTCAGAGTATATGGTATAATCTTAACATTGTCAAGATGTAACGAGACGAATTTCTGGATCAGGAGAAAAGTAATATGGCTCTTCACAAACAAGGACCCTATCATCATGGACAGTTACGCCAAGCCCTCATTGATGCTGCGCTTCATCTTCTTGCAGTGCGTGGCATTGAGAGCTTGACGCTTCGAGAGGTGGCACGTCAGGCGGGAGTCAGTCATGCAGCCCCCTATCACCATTTCGCTGATAAGTCAGCACTCGTCGAAGCTCTGGTCGTGGAAAGTTTTCAAGCCCTTGCTACAGCGTTACACGACGCCACGAGAACTTCCTTTGGGACAGCCTTTGAGCAGTTGATCATCCTGGGCAGAGTCTATGTGCGCTTTGCCTTAGAGCATCCAGCCGCCTTTCGGTTGATGTACCGACCCGAACTGCGACAGCCATCCTTCTTGGAAAGACAAGAACAAACTGCGAGTCCTTCGCCAATCGATCAGGCTGGGCTTGAAGCCTATCAAGTACTGACAAACGGGGTCATTGCGTGCCAGCAAGCGGGGGTTATTCCTCCTAGAGACCCTGCGCCCCTGACACTCACGGCGTGGTGTACTATTCATGGACTGACTGTGTTGTTACTCGACGGTTCTCCTGGGAATGTATTCCGAGGAGAGCAGAGCTTGGAGGATGCGGATCACCTTACAAGCATGGTGACGCAAATTCTTATTCATGGGTTACGTACTTGGCAGGCAGAACCTGCTCAGATCTTTCCTCTTTAAGGAGAGGAATACATGCAAGAAAGCAGAAAGAGAGTGTGCAGTTTCAGCAATGACCGCAGCCTGTTGAAAAAGTCCCTGCTAAGCTCATCATTAAGGATGATGCAGTCGTTCACATTTTTTGAGAAAGCTGGGTATATTGACCAGAGAAAAGCTTCCTTCTCCAAAAGGAGACGAA
>JAABUZ0100002185.1_pt1 | contig 33372 bp, 28 predicted proteins | sample 5562091 | NCBI WGS metagenome assembly JAABUZ01 (sample SAMN12813069, study PRJNA571459) | rock metagenome | isolation source: Antarctica rocks | place: Antarctica: Victoria Land, Linnaeus Terrace sud | collected 2015-12-21
AATGCCCAAAATATGATATGTAGGCAATGCTAATCCCAATAATGAAGTTTGATTCTTAGCTTTATTGCGATTATTCTCAGTATTATTGAGAGCCAAGTACTTTTATTGCTTCTTGCGCTTACCCTGCTGTCCTGGCGTCTACCTGCTTGCCATAACCTTTCCTCCACCAGTAGTTAGAATTTAAACGTCCCTCAAAAGGAAGATTAATTCCTCAACAAGAAGTTTTAAGATAAATCGATTATTTCGCTCTAAGTTTAGCGATGCTTATAACTCATATCAATTCTAGAAAAGTGATTGGTTTTGGTTTTCTGAGCGCTTTATCTATAGCGCTGATTTCCGCCAGACTAGAAAGCTCTGCTTTAGCACATAGCGGTTCGGCTAATAATACAGCAAAACCAAGCCAATCTAACTATTTAATGGCTGATAGAGACGACGATAGAGACGACCATATAAATGAGGCTCCTGGCTCTCAGAAAAAGCCTGCCGTTAGCGCCGAGCAAGCAAGAGCGGCTGCCCTGGCAGTTAACCCCGGCACTACTGCTAGGAAAGTCGAGTTGGACCATGAGCGAGGCAAACTGGTATACGAAGTTAAGCTAAATAACGGTCGAAAAGTGTATGTAGATGCTAACAGCGGCAAGGTTGTAGGCACTAAAACTGAAGATGATTAAGGCCGCCAAAGACTTCAACTCTGCGCATCTGTTGAACGGTTCGAGTACCCACCTGAAAGTCTATCTTGAGCATAGCGAATATCCTGATTAGGATGAACTAATTTTTCTTTATCAGTATGCTGTACAGGTATTTGTTCTGCCCAAAGTTATTTATAAGGGTTTCTAAGCCTTCTACCACCGTCTTACCAAGCGCCACCTCGTTCCCATTTTCTTCTAAGGTTTTCAACGGATGAGCTAGGGTTGAATCTGCTTTTTTGTACAGAAATATTGCCTCATCTACATTTTCAGCTTGCACTATGGATTCCGCCTGAGTAAAAGCTTGAGAAAGCTTTAAATTATAATCACTTTTTCTTACCATAAACTTCTTTTAGCTTCTCTGTTTCCAAGTTACAGATACTTGCTTATTAATATTTATGGTAAATGGATAACAACAGCGGAAATAACCAGATGGAATGGTCGTATTTGTTTCATGTACCCGCACGTCAAAACGCAGCTCTCGTAGGGTAAGAGCAACCTTTGTAAGGTCAAAACTTTGTTCTTCCCCATACAGATTTTGCAGAAACTCTCCTGATAAAACCTTTCTAGTTGCCTCAAACACACTGAATTCTTTAGCAAATCGCAGGAGAAATGAAGGTTGTTCTGTAAGAATCTCCATTTTTAAGTTAAAAATTGGATGTGGCTCTGTAAAATGCCCATATACATCCATCATTGTTTGATATCCTGAACAGCTGCTGAGGTAATCTTCAATAGCATCCCACGCTACTGGTATATCATTAGGTGAATTCGATAAAAGGGTACATTCAAGCCGTTGAATTCCATCAACAATCGGATGATGAAATTGTATAATGTACCGCAGCATCTGAGTATCAATCAATCCTTTAGTATCATATCGGTACACATCAATAAAGCAGCTTTCTCCCGTGCGTTGGTTGCAGATCCAATAGATATTTCCCGTTTCAGGAAAGGGCGGTATTTTTATTCTAGTTCGCTGTTTGAAAGAAGAATAATGGAAAAGACTTTCAGTATTGTAGTAAGCGCCTTTTAACGGCTCTATTGTTTCAACTAAGGCAAGAGCGCTATTAGAGTCAAACAAGTGCATCTGAATAGGTTTGTTCGGCGGTGTAGCGCGCTGATTTCGCGTAGATTTTGCTTTGTTAGACTTCCGACCGTCGAAAGATAGTTTTTCGTTTTCTTCAAGCAGCTCTACACCCAAAGGAATTTGGAACAACTGTTGCAATACTGCCTTGGCCAGCTGTTCAGCAAAGGCAGGGGGAACAGAGTTGCCGAGTTGTTGGAGTTGCGTAGTAAGATTACCAGCAAACTCATAGTTATCAGGAAAAGTTTGCAGACGTTTAAACTCTTGTAGAGTAAACTTCCGGTTTTTCCAATGAAAAGGGCCAGAGTAGGCTCCCATTTTTGCAACTATTGTCCGAACTGGTTTTTCTGGATCAGCTTTGTAGAGGAAGTCTGAGAATCTGGAACGCCATGCAAAGATTGGGTTAGAATACCCCATTTCCCTGGTGAAGTAGTGATAGTTCATTCCGGGCGGTACTTCTGCTAAAAGCTTGCCATATTTACCAGAATAACTATGTACTGGTTCATCAGGGTCTTGGAGGTCTGCGATCGCCTCCAATGCACTTACACAAGCTTTTTCTGCTCCTGAGTCTGTACCATGTGTGGGCCCTTGGAAATTTGAAATTATTCGCTTGGGTGCCAACCAAGATTAAACGTTCTCTGTGTTGTGGCACTCCATAGTCCGCACAGTCAAGAACGCGATAAAAAAGTTGATATCCCAATTGTCCAAAGGCATTAACGATCAACTGCCAGTCCTTGCCTTGATTTGCACCTAAGATGCCACGAACATTTTCAAACAGAAATCCTTTCGGCTGATAATGTTGCACCACACGGCAATAGTGTTCAAACAAACTGCCTCTTTCGTCTCGAATGCCATCTATGCCTCCGGCGCGTCTCCCAATCGCAGAGAAGCTCTGACAAGGGGGGCCTCCGACGATAAAGTCAATCTGGTTGACAGGAATTTCATCTGGCTCAAGTTGCCGAATATCTCGGTGCAAAATTTGGCAGTCTGGTTCTAAGTATCGACCTAAGTTGAGTTGGAGGGTTTGGCAAAAAATCGCCTCTTTCTCGACACAGGCAATAATTCTGAAGCCTGCCCGGTGAAAGCCAATATCAAGACCACCAGCGCCAGAAAACAGAGAAAGAGTGATAGGAAGAGGAAAATTTGGCATCAGCGCTAACTTAAAATGGAAGATTGCAGGTAATTGTTCTGCTCTTTGCTGGTTTCGCGTAAACTAAAGGCAGCAACCTTCATCGTAATGGCTTACGAGGGTGAGCTTTGACTGAAAATAACAAATTATACTCGACTAACCACGGTATCTCGCACATATAACTGCGGGAGTTAGTGGGAAGTCAGCTCCAACTGCTGCTGGAATAGGGATATCTCCAGGAAGCTAAAGCCATCATGGTGCTGGTGCAACTAACAGAATATCACTTTTATCGCTTTCTTTTTATTATACAGCAGATTTAAGAGTTTGTACGTAGGTGATTTGCTCGTTATTAAATAGACTGTAAAGGGTCTTGTAGTTCGTGGGCAAGTTAGCGGTGTAGCTCGTGACCACTCGCAGTTTTCTGTGTGCAACTGCTTCCCGTCAAACTTGCACCCAAGCTTACTATCCCACGCAGTCGCGGCAGTAGGCTTTATTGCTCAATCTCTGTAACCCTACAGTTCTGATGGTGTATCGGGCGCAACCACTTCGCCAGTACCCAATTGTAACAGCATGTCCTGGTCGGTAATCAGCTCGGTGAGTTCCTTAACTTGTAGATTCATTTGCTCGCAAGCTTGCTTCAATTCTCGCGCAAAGGTGTTGAGATCATCACCATAGCCACACTGGTAGGCAGCGGTTTCAATTCCCTGCTTTGCATTCGCTCTGGCACAGTCAACTAGCTCGGTGCCTTGCAGTGGTGTAGGGGATGCCATAGCTTGATTATTAGTTATTAGGTATTCGTCGCTAGAGTATCAACAGCTCAGCACATACTGCATCCTTCTTGTGGGAGAAGGATTTCGGGAGTTTACTTGCAAGTGCCAGATTCACACCTTAGGGTAGGCACAACTCAAGTGCCAATACTTGTAAGCGCTATACGCCAAGGTGACTACGCCGGTAACAATGGCAGATTCATCGACTTCAAACTGAGGATGGTGCAGTGGGTAGTTGATGGCTCTGTCTTTGTAACCTACACCCAGTCGAAACATAGCACCGGGGGCGTGTTCCAGATACATGGCAAAATCTTCAGAACCCATGGAGGGTTCGGTTAAGATTTGAACGCGATCGCTTCCCCAAGCTTCCTCAGAAGCTATTTGCAATAACTGAGACAAGCCTGAGTCATTTTGCACTGAAGGCACACCAGGATGGTAATTAACTTCATAGCGAGCACCGTAGCACTGGCAGATACTGGCGACGATTTGTGTAATCCAGCTCGGTAGATTGGCACGGGTTTCGGGATGGAGCGATCGCACGGTTCCCACCAATCGCACTTGATCCGCAATCACATTCGGCGCTCTGCCACCGTTGATCTGCCCAATCGTCAATACCACCGGGCGCAAAGGGTTGTGCGTCCGGCTAATCGCTTGTTGGAGCGTCGTAATCACTTGAGACGCGATCCAGATTGCATCAATTGCTTCATGGGGTCTAGCACCATGACCCGATTCCCCCATTATGATGATTTCAAGCTCATCCGCTGCCGCTGTCAGAGCGCCATAACGGACACCCACTGACCCAGCAGGGATAGAGGGGAAAACGTGTACGGATAAAATTCCCGTGACCTTTTCCAGCGCTCCGTCTTGCACCATCCAGCTGGCTCCTTGAGAAATCTCCTCAGCTGGCTGAAACAAAAAGCGCACATTACCCGGCAACTCCGAAGCTAACTGGGACAGCACCATTGCCGTTCCCAGTCCCACCGTGGTGTGGACATCGTGACCACATGCGTGCATAATCGCTTGTTTACGAGAGGCATAGTCTAGATGAGTGCGTTCTTGAATCGGCAGGGCATCCATATCGGTGCGAATTGCCAGCAACCGGGAATCACTGCCAGTCCCTCGCACTTCCCCGACAACGCCGGTTTTCCCTACTGCCTCTTGCACCTGGACGCCGCTGGAAGACAAAACACCGGCAACGAAGGCGGCTGTTTGGTACTCCTGACCGCTCAATTCCGGGTGACTATGGATGTGGCGGCGGATTTCAATCAGGCGAGGCGCGAGTTGTGTTGCTAAGTCTTTAATGCGGGTCAGCATTGAGCAATTATTTAATAACTTTTAATCTATGATAAAGAACTGTAACAAATAAAAAGCTGCCACGCTGACTGAAGGGAGCTGGGGGAGCTATTGTTGATTGAGCGACTATATTAAGCAATTGACCGATTATTTGCTGGAGTGCATAAGTTTAGCAGGTGGTTGGAAAGTTCTTTGAGCTGCCGCGCGAACCTGCGCCTTCAGTTCGCTGGGGGCGATTTTCTCTGCTTGCGCAAATAGGGCGATCGCGGTTTTATTATCACCCTGGGCATGGCGCAGCACTGCTTTGCCGACCAGAGCCTCTAGGTTGTTCTTTTGCTGGGCGAGGACTTGATCGTAGGCTGTTTCCGCCTTGTTTACTTGGCCGGTGAATTCGTAGAGCGCGGCCAATTGCAGGCGCAACTCTAGGCGCTCCGGCTCCTGCTGAACCAGTTTTTCCATCAAGGGGAGGGCTTGGTTGAAATTCCCACCTCGCAGCAAGGTAGCAATATTTTCCTGAGCGTTGACGACATTTTTGCTCTCGGTTTGGAGGAACCGCTTGTAGTCTACAAAGAGGGAGGTGGTAATCCCCACCAAACCGATGATTGCCAGAGCCAGGAGCAAGAGGTTTCTACCGGCGGTTGGAGATAAGTATGGATTGAGCGTTTTTTTGACTCTGACTGCTTTGTCAGCCGGTTTAAAGAGGCTCTGTAGTTCCCCATCGACTAGTTGCTGCACCTGGGAACGGCTTGATTTGAAGGGAGTAACCACTAAGAGTGGATTTTTCATTCCTCCGAGGTTGTGAGCTTTGTTCAACTCCCAGACTAGCCAGAGCAGTGGGGCTGCCGCACTTGCTGGCTTTAGGGTTGAAGCACCTTCTGTATAGACAATAGGAATGAACGAGTAAAACTGTTGATAATTAGCTTTCACACCATCAAGGCGGTTTGTGAGCGGTTTTAGCTCCTCCTCAACCTGCTTTTGCTTGATTGAACCGGGTTCGAGCAAATCGCACTTGGTGAGGATCAGGGCGAAGGGATACTTTAACTCATTTAGTTGGACGAGGCTGGCAATTGACATCACTTGGTCGATGATATCTTTAAGCACTTGTAGGTAGGCATTATTGTGTACCAGCTTGTAGGCATCGATAAACACGCAGCCGCCGTGCGAATTAGCCACCATTGTTTTGAAGTCAGGATTTTTAATGTCGCAAATCTCCCCAGGAATGTCCCACCAGCGAAAATGGCACAGCGTTTGAACACCCCGGATGCTGTGACGCTTCAGGCTAAAGTTGAAATTCGTAATTTTCAGTGTTGGGGGTGGATACTCACCAGTTGTGACAACGTAGCTGAGAATATTTTCAATTGTTTCCTGCACCTGAGTGTCCTGGCAGTCGAACCACAACTGCTGAGGACTCTCTGTCTCACTACCTGAATGTAATTCTGCGTAGCTGCCGGCTAAAAAGACTGTCTTGCCCACTCCTCTCTGACCAATACTTAGCAGAGTAAATGTTTTTGTTGCCCTTCCCGATAACATATTCATCTTGTTTTTTCCAAATCCTCCCACATCTTCCTATTCAGCTAACACCCATTACTCTGTTGTCATAGGATTCGCTATGCACCACCACAACTTATTCTTAGCGTCCTTATTCTTGTTGTATTTGTTCTAAAAGACTTACTACGTCTACAGCAAGTCCAACTTGCGTTGCCAATTGCACAAAGAAATCAACATCATGCTTCTCCCAAGTCCGGAGTGTTGAACACTGATGAGCAATCATTAAGCCGAGTAGCTGGTTATTTCTTAAAATTGGCGCTACCAATTCCGCCTTAACTGCAAATTGTTCCAACAACTTAATTTGATAATCCGCTAAACCTGGTTCTTGATAAATATCATTGATTACACGGATAAGACCATCTTTTGACTTTTCTACATAAGTTTCTTTAAAATAGGGAGTATTTAATTTGACTCTTAAAGTTTGAGGCCAGGCAGTAGCAACAGATTCTGCTACAACTATCCCATCCCAGTTAGTAGGATCAAGACCATAAATCAGTACTCTATCTGTTTTAAGTGCTCTTCGAACCTCTTTAACTGTGGTTTTAAGGATATCTTCCAAGTATAGAGATTGACGAATACGGAGAGTAATTTCTGTAAGTAGTTGTGTTCGCTCGACTTCGGCTTCTTGCTTTTCTAGGAAACTTGCTTGGTCTATCGCCAATCCAACTTGCGTTGCCAACTGCACGAATAAATCAACATCATGCTTCTCCCAAGTACGGGGTTCTGAACACTGATTAGCAATCATTAAGGCGAATAGCTGGTTATTTTGCAAAATCGGTGCAATTAAATTCGCCTTGATGGCAAATTGCTCCAACAACTTAACGTGACAATCTGTGAGCCCTCCTTTATAGATGTTATCAATAACACATACACGACCATTCTTGTACTTTTCTATACCCTCATTTGAACCTGAGAAATAGGTGTCAGCTACCTTTATCTTCAGGCATGAAGGCCAACCAGGCGCAACAGATTCTGCTACGACAAGTCCGCTCCAGTCAGAGTTGAAGCGATAGCAGAATACCCGATCTGCTTTAAGCGCTCGTCGAACTTCTTTAACTGCGGTTTTGAGGACATCTTCCAAGAATACAGATTCACGAATGCGGTGGGAAATTTCTTGAATTAGCTTTGCGTGATCGGCTTCGGCTTCTTGCTGTCCTGGTAGCATTGCTTGGTCTTGGGCAAATTGCGTTGCCAATCGTGCGAACGCAATGTCTGCTGACTCTAGTTTCTCGTTATCCAATTCCTCAGTTGTAGCGTCAGAGGTCAGTATTGGACGCATAGCACGGTTAGCAAGGAAAGCAGCGATCAAACCCACCAGCAGTAATACTGCCACCGCTGTCTCAATTGCCAAGGTCAGCGGCAGTTGTGTTTGTGGCACAGATGCAATATCTGCTGGATCGGTGGCGCGGGCTTGTTTGGCTGGGATACTCTGCTCAGTAATCGAGCGGTTGGCAAAGTAATACACGGTTGCCCCGAGCCCTAACACTGGCAGCGCGCTGATGGCGATCGCTATTGCAACGGCTTTAGCCCTGAAACTCAGTACTTGCCGCCAATCGGGAGGATTTTGATGCTTCACTTTTTGTGGGGGATAAATTGGCTCAGAGTGTACAGCATCACCCATGAAAGTAGCATGCTCACCAACATGACCACTGCTAGATAATGGCTGGATGCCACGTTCATTGGTGGCGTAACGACTAGTAGCAGTCTGGTCGGCAGGGTTAGAAGAAGTCTGGCTCATTGTTTACTCAATTCACGCTTTATTTGTTTGCTGTAAATTCTCCGGTGATAGATGGAGCAGGCGAGACGCCTATTAAAGGTATAGGGTAGGCAAAATGCCCACCCCATAACACCGGATTCATGACTCTAACAATCTCATGCTAGAAAATTTTAGAGTGTTGGCAAAATTACAGGAACAGTTTATACCCTGCTTATTAAACACTTTAGCCACCCTGCGTTAATCTTGAGGGTCTGAAAACATCATCAAAAAAGTAATATGACATGTGGAAAAGTCATAATCATTAACCTGAGTCAGACGTAAATTGTTGTATGTAAAAGCTAGGCAAGATGACAACCCCACAAGCTCGGATTCATGATTCTGACAGTCTTATTCCCGAAAAACTTACACCATGATTTTTTTAAAAGTGCTGCCTAAAAACATCTCTCATTAGTAGGATGTTATTATCCTCGAAAAACTTTTTGCAACATAACTAATTCTTCTAACTATTAATTATGGATTTGTTCCTAGGCCAACTTGTCTATACCAGCTTTCCGGGGATGGGATTTAGGACCCTTGCTAGTGCACAGGTTCCTATGGAGAGCCAGCAAGCTTTCATCGAACACGTGGTTTCCCAGCACTGGGATTCCTACCATCCGCCGAAGTCTGAATACCGGGCTGTTTACTTATATCAGTCAACCCTAGAGTGGAGCTTGTTTGGCTGGTTGTATAACGACGGGCTAGACGACATGGGTCGTAGCCATGTACCGTACTTCATCTGTTACTACCTAGCCGAACCACTGCACGCTTTCCAACTCGAAAATATCTTTAATTGCCTGCAACAGGGACCAGTAGCACTGATAGACCGGCACAGCCTCCCAGCAACACTCGAAACCATTGTTCTCCCAGACTTGTGGAGTTACCAGCCCGTCCGCCCTGGGGTGGCGATTCCTTCAGGTGTCCGTAGGCGCAGCCAGATTGCCCTTAAGCGGGGGGAATTGCTAAAACTGTTCGTCCCGGTTGAGGAACAGGAAAAGCTAATCAAGCTGAACGGGCAGAGCTACGAGCAGCAGATAGCGAACCTCTCGATTTACACCCGTTACATTATCGAGGGCATTGGGACGGGTGCAGCGGTGATTACAGAACCAATTGCAGCTCGAACCGCTCAACAGACAAAAGCAACCCAATCTCTAACAAAGGTTGGAGGAGCGATTAAAATTAAAGATGCAAGAACCATCAAAGCACTTAACAAAACTGTAACACTTAATACAACTGATACTCGGTTGTTAACTAGAACTATAGACCCACAGATTCTTTCTACTCGGCCAAATTCCCATCAAAATTTAGAGAGAAGGGCTCATCATAATTTTCTCCTAGCTTATAGAAAATCTCAGTTGCTGCTAGGGGCAGGCATTACTGCCACTATTCTGGCTCTTGTGGGTTCAATGTATGGACTGCTTCAGATGAGTATCTTTACCCAAAGCAACCCTGATCTCATCTCTTCGGCAAGTAACCCTGTCTTATATCAAACCTTAGCCGAGGTACCTAACGTTCCTCAAGGATTATTCAACTACGGGGGAGCTACGACCTTTGCGCCTCTGCGGTCAAAGGCTGTAGTTTCGGCGATTAACCTTGCTCATCCTAAATTCCAGTTATATTTTATCGAGGCAATGGGGGGCAAACCTGGGTCTGGTAGCGGGATCAAAATGCTTCTTGCAGGTGAACTGAGTTTTGCCCAGTCTTCCCGACCTCTAAAAGATACCGAGTTCAGCAAAGCTAAAGAACGTGGCTTTACGCTTGAACAGGTACCTGTTGCCATTGATGGAATTGCGTTCTATGTAAATCCTCTGGTGTCTATTCCTGGGTTGAGCCTGTCCCAAGTAGGGGATATCTTTACTGGGAAAATCACGAATTGGAAAGCATTAGGTGGACCTGATTTACCGATTACTCCCTTTAGCCCTAACGTTCAAGTTAGTGGTACTGCCGATGTCTTGAAAGAAAAAGTGTTGGCAGGAAAAGAATTCAGTCCAAGAGTGCAAGAAGTCGAAACAACTACAGAGTCAATACGCAAGGTCGCTAAAACTCCTGGGGGTATTGGCTATGCCACAGCCTCTGTGGTAATCGGCCAGAAGACAATAAATCCTCTGCCTTTGTCCAACATACATCTTCTGCCTTTGTCCACAGGGGCTGGTCAGGTTTTCGTGTCTCCCACCAGCGGTGCCAACGACATTGGTGGAGTGAACAGAGCTGCTTTTGCCAACGGCTCCTACCCCTTAACCAGAAGGATCTTTGTAATAATTAAACGGGATGGCAGGCTTGATGAACAGGCGGGTAGCGCCTATACCAACTTGCTATTAAGCAATGAAGGTCAAAGGCTTGTGGAACAAGCGGGTTTTGTGCCTATTCGCAGTCATTAGGTCACAAGGAGGCTGGTCGCTGGCGTACATTTGACTGCGCCATGACATCTAGCAAATCGCGAAGAAGTGGGTTGACAGTCGCTAGATTATGCCACCGAAACTGGGATAGGGACGCAGACAATCGGGATTGATGCAGTGAATCGTGTTCAAAACAGGCTGGGTCGTCACCTCCGGCCGCTCCAATTAATTGGCAAGCTGTGCTGTGAGGGCCAGGAGGGAAGGTTTATAGTGGTTCGGGTTTCTTCATCTAGAACTTTGACCACCTGGTTGTAAATTTCTTCGGCCTGTTGAGGAGAATTCCCGATGCTCGTTAATCCCAACTTGCCAAACTCTGAAAGACAACCCATGAGATGGAAAACAGTACCGGTTTCAGTCCCCGTGTCAAAATGTAGCTGGTGGTGAGCAATGATGTCCATCAGGTCATTTGGCATCAGTCCCTGGTAGCGGTCTTTTTGCAGGTTGTCGGTAGCAGTGTAGTATTTCGCACGCCCCTGCTGGCTGTAAAATAAGCCGGTGGATAGGTCATAGCGCCCGTTGGTTAATAATTTGAGCGTCATAAATGGATGGGTGGTGCCGCCCTTACGCAGGTTGATTTCAATTGCCTGGAACTCCCACTGTCCATCTCCGCCATCCGGGTGGTGAATCGCCAGAAAATCAACCCCAAAGCGCTCTAAAACACCTTTTTCTGCCAGTTTTCTGCCAACTTTTAGCCCCAAGTCCTGTAAGCGCTGCCGATAAGCTTCATCGGCTGGAAACCGGCAACCTAAATAAATCTGACCATCCGGCCCTCCCAGGATTTGGTCGTGGGTGGAGAGGATTTCCACCTCACCATCAGGTGTGACCCGGCCTTGAACGCTGGGCGATCGCTTCTCCTCTCCTTCAACAAATGCCTCAACAATCCCCCCTAACTCTGGCAGGCGGCCAGAAAAATTGGCCCACGTCTCCGCTTTAGCTTGAAAGCTCATACGTACAAAGTGCTTGCCAATCGCTGCCACTCTTTCGGAATGGGAGGCTTCCCCTGGTGCCACACTTTGAATCGGCCTCAGATCTAGCAGCGCATTTCCCTCTCCTGAAATTCCTTCGTTGAGTTTGACTACCATCCGTTTCAACCCCGGTTGGCGTTCCCACAACTCAGCCGCCGCTACTGCCATATCTTCAGCATTCCAGATACTACCGCTACCATCCGGGTAAGGCAACCCGCTCTCGGCAAAGATTTGCCGACTCCCACTCTTAGTCCCCCAATTCTGCAGCTCCGGATCGGCAGCATACAAGGGAACGCCCAACTGCACAGACAGCTCTCGTTCCCAAAGCGATGTATTGTAACATATCATGTAGGCGTTTTCTAAGCGCAAGGCTTGACGAATCCGCTCCATTAAGCGGGGACGCTCTAAAATTTTCTGGGTCAGGGGCTTGAGGGAGGAATCGTAAGTTGACAGTAGAAGCAAGCGATCGCGGGCATGAGAAAACGGAATTCCCGGCAACAGTTGCAGATAGTAATCTATCACACTCGGATGTATCGGCTGTGAGGTCACGTAAATCAGCCGGGTTCGAGGGTTTTGCAGACGAATCAACGAGAATAGCAGTCGCTCCTCATAATGATGAGAACCTTGAATCTTCAGTAGCTCTCGCTGGTCGATACTGAGGGAGGGGATGACCAAAATATCGCCATCGCTGTTGTCAAGCAGCTCGCCAGTCTGCCAGCGATCGCGCAGTTGAACCTGAAGATGCCGAAACTGCTCCGCCTGCTCTGAGTCAGAATTATTTAAAGTTTGCATAGCCCCAGCCCCCTGATCCCAATAACAGCAATCTTACTGTGGCGAGTATCTTGACCAAAATACAACCCTAAAAACAATTTACATGTCTTCAAGAATCCCACGGATTCGCGTGAAGTGAGCTATTCGAGCTGAACGTAGCCGTGGGATTCTCAAACTTAAGTTCGATAAGAGGTAGCGGTGCTTTCCAGGCACACCTATTCGCCAGCCCGCTTGCTCACGTCTGCCATCGTTTTCACATCTTGCTTGACCTCCTGTGTTTTTAGTACTAAACTCAACTAAGTGTGCTAGATCGCTAGCTCATAACGGACATTTCGCTTTGCAGCTGGCTTTTAACCGCTTCAAACTTGCTACCGAGTTGTGAGCGTTCTTCCTGACTCAGGCATTGGCGAACTTGGGAAAACACCTTGTTCTCTTCTTCCTGGACATGTTGCTGAATCACCTGTTTCAGCTCAAGAATCTTTGCTTTGAATTCCATTGAAGTCGGGCTGAGATCCTCAATTTCTTCTAGCAGCTGCTTCGCTTCGTCATGAGCCGCTTGAGCTTCGTCGACCAGTTGACCAGTATCTTGGCAATCACGGACTGCTGGGTAAAAGGTTTGCTCTTCGACTTCGGTGTGTAAGCTTATTTCTTCGTAAAGTTGGTTGAAGCACTCATATAGCTTCTGGGTGTCGTCAGTTGTCTCAATCTGAGAGAATAGGCTGGCTACCTTACGATGATCCTTTTTAATTAAGTCAAGGATGTCCATCTTGTCTTTACTCCTTGTATATCCATCCTTCACTTTACTGACTGATGGGAATAATTCGCTGTAACGGGAGAACCACTTTTTGGGTAAATCGCTAAAGAAAAGAATCCCACCACTTAGGGTGGTGGGATTGTCAATGGTCAACTCAGATCTTCTAGGCGTCTACTTGAGCGAGGGTTAACTTATTATGTTAGCTGGCAGCAGCCATTTTGTCTTGCAGCTGGCTCTTAGCTGATTTGAACTCAGTAGCCATTTGCTGCTGTTGCTCGTCGCTGAAGTTGTCGCGGATTTTGGGGAACATGTCGTTCTCTTCTTGATTGACATGATCCATGACAGCTTGCATCAGCTTTTTGACGTGATCCTTGAAGTTAGGTGCCGAGGGATTCAAAGACTTGATTTGTTCCAGCATCTGCTTCATTTCGGCTTGCTCGTCGTACAGCTCTTGGGTTTGGCTGTAATAAGAGCGAACTGCTGGGTAGACGACTTGCTCTTCTGCTTCGGAGTGGGCGCTCAGGTCTTTGTAGATTTGACCAAAGTACTCTTGGATCTTTTGGGGATCGTCAGTGCTGTTGATCTGGCCGAACAGAGTGTTAACCTTGGCATGATCCATCCTGATGATATCGCGGATGCCCATATCCTTTTGGTCAGTGTTTTGGGTGATTACGCTACCGATCACGCCCGTAGCTGCCGCCGCAGCATCTTGAATGCGCGCAAAAAATCCCTGATCTGCATCTTTGCCAGTCAGTTCACGGACGCCGAGCTTCTCGATGATGCCTTTGAGTTGCTCTTGGTGAGCCCGGTTCTCAAAGTTAACGGTATTTAGAGGAGTGATTGCGGCTTCGATATCAGCACCAACTACTTGGGCCGCCTTGTGAACTACAATGCCAGCCATAACCTGACCATGCTTGAGTAGTTCGAACTGAAGAACTTTCTCGTAAGGAGTCAGCTCAGAACCTTGCATCAGCCCTTTAGTCTTCTCGACTAGTTCCTGGACTGTCTTCTTGGGCTCTCCCTTAACACCATACTGAACAATCACTGTGTCTAGAATGCCCATATTTTTCTGATCGGAATCGTGCATCTTTTTGATGTCGTTTCCAATCTCGCTGTCATTCACCTCAGACAGCAGTTGTTGTTCAGTGGAAATTAACAGCTCTTGAACCGCTTTGATACCTGCAAGTTGGCTGGCGATCGCCGAGCGTTTGGCGTCATCTAGGGTTACTGCCATTTTTGAATCTCCTCTCAAAAATATTTCGTATCACTTGCTTCTTTTTTTAGAGTGTCATACAGGTTAGGTGGGTTCCATCTTTCTTTTGATGGATCAACTGCCAAACCAGGGGACAGACTTCTTCCACTTATATATAAACGAGTCCAAGAGTGTTACCTCCACCGTGAGGCAGATACACGGCTTAAGGCGAAATCGCTAGATTGACTCAGTAGCAGAGCAACAGGAGAGTACAGCTTCATGTCAGATCAGCGCGGACTAGGAGAGCAGGCATTGGACAAGGCAGCGGAAATGGGGCTGTCCAGCCAACTCGATGAAGTGGAGAATTTGGAAGTACATATCAAAACCGACCCGTTCCACCTGGTTCAGGGAGAGGTAGATTCGGTAACAATTGATGGCAAAGGTCTGGTGATGCAGAAAGACCTACGCGTGGAGGAACTGGAGATGGAGATGAGTACTGTTGCCATCAATCCCCTTAGCGCTGCCTTCGGCAAAATTGAACTGACAAAGCCTACCGATGGCAGTGCCCATGTTGTCCTCATAGAACCTGATATTAACCGCGCCTTCAACTCGGAATATGTCCGCAACCAACTGCAAAGCCAGCAGATAAATGTTGATGGGCAACCGATGACGATTGAACCCCAACATGTAGATTTCCGCCTACCAGGTGATGGCAAAGTGGCACTGAACGCCAAGGTGCTGTTGCGTGAAACAGGTGAAACCAAGCAGGTTGCCTTCACGGCAGTGCCCCGTGTCAGTGCAAACGGACAGACTGTTGCTCTCGAAGATGTCGAGTATGACGAGGGGGAGGAGGTATCGCCATTGACAAAAGCCCTGGTAGATCAGACTAGCGAACTTTTAAATCTGAGCAACTTCGACCTTAAAGGGATGTCTTTGCGGGTTAAGAGTCTACAGGTGGAAGCAGGTAAACTGACACTGGAAGCGTCAGCCCACGTGGAGCAAATTCCCTCTGGCTGAAATCAAGAGTTTGTAAAAAAACATTCGCCTAGTTGAGCGGTAAAAATTATGGAAACGACAGAGAGATCTACAACACCGTACCCCAATATTCCACCGATTATTGAAAGTGACGACAGAGAGTATCGTGATACTGGTGTGCCTAGTACGGTTGCGATCGCAGGGCATCCCTTACACCCGCTTAGTGTTATCTTCCCGATTGCGTTTTTAGCCGCAGCGTTGGGAACCGATGTCGGCTACTGGTTAACCCACCGTCCCTTCTGGGCGGAAGCCTCGCTTTGGCTAGTGGGGGCTGGCTTGGCTGGGGGTGTGGTTGCAGCGATCATCGGCATGAGCGATTTTTTAAGAATTGAACGAGTCCGCAAGCGCACGGCTGGTTGGGCGCATATGGTCATTAATATTACTCTCTTAGTCTTGACAGTTGTCAATCTATTGCTGCGTCTCCGCGACTTTGAGGGAGCAATATTGCCTTGGGGACTGGTGCTTTCAACCATTGTCGGCACGCTGACTAGTGTCTCTGGCTGGTACGGTGCTGAACTGTCTTATCGCCATAAAATTGGCGTGATCGGTCCCGGTAGCCCATCTCAACCATAGCTGAAGAAGGCGAAAGGCACTTGTAGAATAGTTATTTTCTATAAGTGCCTGTGAGTGTATGATTTAACGAACCGCCAAGACGCAGAGGACACAGAGGAAGACAAGAGATTGGATGCGATGCAAAAAAAGGTTAAGGTTAAACCTAATTCAAAGCGTCAAAGCGTTGAGGAAGAATTTGATGGTAGTCTTACTGTTCGTTTGAGGTCGCTGCCGGTGGATGGTAAGGCTAATGAGGAGTTAGTTAAACTTCTGGCAGAAAGGTTTGATGTGCCTAAGTCAGAAGTCAGAATTAAGTCCGGTTTGTCTTCCCGGCAAAAGCTGATTGAAATCAACACGGATGGGTGATTTCTATATGCAAGTATTGAGCTTTGACTCGTTCCAACCAGGCTTGTATAGCGGGGAATTTTGTCAGGTCGAAGTTACCTTCGTTAGCGACATGAGTGTAAGCAAATAAGCTGATATCAGCAATGGTATAACGCTCGTCAACAAAAAAGGTGTGAGACTTTAAATGCTTTTCCATGACGGTAAGTGCTGCGTAGCCGGGTTCACGTTTTTGCTCCAGGGCTTCCCGATGCTCCTCTGGCTTACCTAGAATAGAAATCCAAAATCTGGAGGTGGCAATAAAGGGTTCATGGCTGTATTGCTCAAAAAATAACCATTCCAGCACTTGCGCTCGCAAAAATAGCTCTCTGGGTAAAAATTCTGTTCCTTCACTAAGATAGAAAAGGATGGCATTTGATTCAGCCAGGAATTGTCCTGATTCTATTTCCAAAAGTGGAATCCTACCATTTGGATTTTTGTTGAGGAATTCTGGTGTCCGGGTTTCGCCCTTGAGGATGTTAAGCTCTACTCTCTCGAAGGGAATGCCGAGTTGTGACAATAAAAGTCGTACTTTGTAACCATTCCCGGAAGGCAAAAAATCGTATAACCGCAGCATAGCTGTATCAAAAGGGTGTAATAAAAATTTTAGTCTGTACAGAATAAAAGCTATGTGTGGACGATTTAGTTTGAGCCAGGGAGCGGAGGCGATCGCAGAGGTTTTCGATCTGGCTGAAGTTCCGAACCTAGAACCGCGATACAATATTGCGCCGACTTCTCTGGTGCCAACGGTGTTGTGTGCGTCAGAACACAGCGATCGCCAACTGAGGCTGTTACGTTGGGGTCTAATTCCTTCGTGGGCAAAAGATCCAGCTATGGGGGCGCGGCTGATCAACGCGAGGGCGGAAACTGTGGCTGAAAAACCATCTTTCCGAACGGCTTTTCGACACCGGCGTTGTCTTGTGGTAGCCGATGGCTTTTATGAGTGGCAGCGTCAAGAGCGCAAAAAACAGCCGTTTTATTTCCGCTTACAGGATCGGCAACCCTTTGCCTTTGCAGGGCTGTGGGAACATTGGGAAGCGCCCGATGGCAAGGTAATTGAGTCTTGCACTATACTGACAACGGAAGCTAATGAACTACTGCGCCCCATCCACGACCGGATGCCGGTGATTCTTGACCGGAAGGACTATGATTTGTGGCTCGATCCGGCAGTGCAAAACGCTGAGCCACTACAGCAGCTGTTGCGCCCTTACAAAGCTGATGCAATGATGTCCTATCCGGTTAGTACGCAGGTAAATAACCCAGCTAACAATAGCCCGGAGTGTATCAATAGCCTTGCCAAATGTACTCCTCATCATCAAATGTTGTGAGTACCAGAATCCGAATCCCAGGATATTGTCGATGGAGCTCGCGGGTGGCAGCGACACCATCACAAACGGGCATCCGCACATCTATGAGAATCACATCCGGTTGGAGTTGTGGGTGAGTGCGATCGCCTCCTGCCCATGACAGGCTTGTCCTACCACAACTAAATCTTCTTCACAGAGATGAGCAATTATCGGGTAGGCAGTGCCTACCCGATGATTGACTCAGTGTGGAGCATCATCATGGGAAGGGGCTGTGACTGCTGGAGCGCCGGGCCATTTCCAGTTAAGAACTCCTGGCATGTCGATGCCCTGCTCATGCGCGTAGTTGAGGCACTCGATCTGCTGGTTCCTGAACTGCTCCTTGGCATGGGCACCCGCAACTTTGAGCTTGGGAACGCGATCAATGACATCGATCGCGATGCTGAACCGATCAATCTGGTTTTTAATGGCAAGCTCCAGTGGCGTGTTGATGTTGCCCTTCTCCTTGTAACCGCGCACGTGCAAATTGTGATGGTTGTTGCGACGGTAGGTGAGCCTGTGAACTAGCCAGGGGTAGCCGTGGAAGTTGAAAATAATTGGCTTGTCAATGGTGAATAGGCTGTCGAAGTCGCGATCGGATAGACCGTGCGGATGCTCCGTATCTGGCTGCAGCTTGAACAAGTCAACAACGTTGATGAATCGGAGCTTAAGATCGGGGAAGTTCTCCCGTAGCATGACACTTGCCGCCAGGGCTTCCAGAGTCGGAGTATCGCCAGCACACGCCACAACGACATCAGGTTCACTGCCTAGATCGGTGCTTGCCCAATCCCAGATGCCAAGACCCTTCGTGCAGTGCTTGATCGCGGTATCCATATCCATATATTGGAGGTGGAGTTGCTTGTCAGACACGATAACATTGACATAGTCCACACTACGCAAACAATGGTCAGCTACCGATAACAGGCTGTTAACGTCAGGGGGCAGATAAATACGGGTAACGTCCGGGCTCTTATTGAGTACCACATCCAGGAAACCAGGGTCTTGGTGGGTAAAGCCGTTATGGTCTTGCCGCCAAACTGTAGACGTGATCAGCAGGTTCACCGAAGAAATAGCAGCCCGCCAGGGGATATGCTGGCAAATCTCCAGCCACTTGCAGTGCTGGTTGATCATCGAGTCAATTATGTGAACGAAGGATTCGTAGGTGGAGAAGAAGCCGTGCCGTCCGGTCAGCACGTACCCTTCTAGCCAGCCTTCCAGCGTGTGTTCGCTCAACATTTCCATGACACGACCGTCTGTCGCCAGTTCAGTACCGTCCTCATCCTCAGGGAAGTACTCTTCCAGCCAGAACTTTTTACTGACTTCGTATATGGCAGTGAGTTTGTTCGAGGTATTTTCGTCAGGACCAAACACCCGGAAGTTGTCCATGTTCATGCGCATGATGTCACGCAGGAAGACACCCAAGGGTCTGGTATTTTCAACCTCGACATAACCGGGATGGGTGACTTCAACCCCGTACTGGCGGAAGTCCGGCATCCGTAGCGCCTTGCGCACCATCCCCCCGTTAGCAATGGGGTTCGCGCTCATGCGGCGGTTGCCCTTGGGTGCCAGATCCTTCAGTTCAGGAATCAGCTGACCGCTGGCATCAAACAGTTCCTCTGGCTTGTAGCTCCGCATCCACTGTTCTAGAATCTGGAAATGACCCTCATTTTTAGCCACATCCGATATCGGCACTTGGTGAGCGCGCCAGGAGCCCTCGACTTTGTGCCTGTCTATTTCTGAAGGACACGTCCAGCCCTTGGGGCTACGCAGGACGATCATAGGCCAGTGAGCCCGCTTCGCCACACCCGTACTGCGAGCTTCTGCCTGAATTTGCTTAATCTCCCCAATGCAGCGATCCAGAGTCGCGGCCATCGCCTGGTGCATCGTTTCAGGATCAGACCCTTCCACAAAGTAAGGCGTGTAGCCGTAGCCTTTAAATAAGTTTTCTAGCTCCTCATGACTAACGCGAGCTAGGATTGTCGGGTTGTTGATCTTGTAGCCGTTCAGGTGCAGAATGGGCAACACTGCTCCATCGCGGATAGGGTTAATAAACTTGTTGGAGTGCCAGGCAGTTGCCAGGGGTCCGGTTTCGGATTCACCATCACCGACCACAACGGCAACGGTCAGGTCTGGATTGTCGTAAGCAGCTCCGTAGGCGTGGGAGATGCTGTAGCCCAGTTCACCACCTTCATGGATGGAACCGGGGGTTTCAGGGGTGCAGTGGCTACCAATGCCACCAGGGAAGGAGAATTGCTGGAAGAATCTTTTCAGCCCTGACTCATCCTCACTCTTATCGGGATAAATCTCGGAATAGGTTCCTTCTAGGTAGCAAGGACCAAGAACACCCGGAGCCCCATGACCAGGACCTGCCAAGAAGATCATATTGAGATCTTGCTGTTTAATTAGCCGATTCAGGTGCGTGTAGACAAAGCTCAAACCAGGGCTAGAACCCCAATGTCCTAATAGGCGATGCTTGATCTGTTCAATCTTTAGAGGCTCTAGCAGCAGTGGATTGTCGCGCAGATAAATCATGCCGATAGCTAAGTAATTACATGCACGCCAGTAAGCATGTATCTTACGCAATTCTTCAGCACTGAGGGGCGCACCCTCAACTGTAGACCTGGCTTTGCCAAATGCACTAATCGAGGTGTCAGTGGTTGGTTTTGGAGGAGTTGCTACCATAATTGTGGTTTTTGATTCTCAAGGTTTACTCGAATTGCTTAGTTGCTGCACTGAGGGAATTTCCTTCAACAGCAGGGTTGCTCTCTGTTCCAGAACCAAAACAGACCTGTAGTTTTAGGGGTAAAATAGGCACACCTATAATTCCTGCCGGCTAGGTGTTTCTAGAGATTTTTGGATTGTTGTAATAATAGCCAAGGCAACAGGATAGAAGCGCTGGCGATAAAACTTATTCAACAGCGCTTCTAAAAAGTTAACGAGGAGCCTAACCATGGTCTAATCTCCAAAACGAGCTTTTATAGCGAATTTTGTACTCTACGGCTCAAACTGAGGACTGACAAAGGCGACACGCTCAGATGCTCTGAGTGTAGGATTGTTGTTTGCAAGCCCTAAAGGACTTGTTCTATGTGAGTCTCAAACACACAACCCGCCCTAGGGTTAGGTGATGCAGATGACCATCGGATCGTCTGTTACCTCATAGATCACATAGTCCAACGCCTCGCTGTTAAAGTTCAACTCGTGATGTTACTATTAGTTTTTAGCCTTTCCAGTACTTCGGAACTCTCAAGTATTACTCGAACGCTTGAGGTTGCTAACACAGTACTTATTTCAGTCCCACTATCACTTATACCTAAAGGATGAATTTAATGTTAATTTGGCCTGTTGATAAAATGGTCAAATTCTAGCTTGACGAAGGAAAGGCAGAGGGCAGAAGGGAAAAAACGGTACAAGCCTCTCTCCGAGCGAGGAACTGCATCCATTTTTGTCCAGCCTTAACTCGGGTTATTCATGGTGCACCACGACTATTCAATACACGGCGCAGGCATACTTTAGATAACCTTTTTGTAACCCTCGTGGGAGATAAAGTTGAAAAAAATTCTGCCAAGATTGGTTGCAACGAGGCACAAGGCTTCCATTTTCACTTTACGTCAACGGAAGTGTTATGCGTGCTGAGGAGAGTAGCGAGAGCCTATACGCCAGTATAGACTTGGTAGCTGATAAGATTGCGTGTCAACTGCGTAAATATAAAGAAAGGCGTCGCCAGGGGATGAGAACATGAACGGGTGCTGTTGTAGATTTGTGGGTAATGGTGTTGGGTTTCCTAACTCACCCGAAACCGACGCGCTCCGCCAACACTACCCCTTTATGGAGAGCTCAAGACGCTGTTAATGGTGTTCAATAATTCCCTCACTGCGTAGGGCTTCGACAAAAATGCTTTGACACTAACGCCAGCTGCGGACGCTACCTGTTCGTTTGACGCCAGTCCACTAACGGCAATAATCTTGAGCTGTGGGTTCAGTTTTTGCAACGTGCTGATGGTAGTTGAGCCATCCATCGACGGCATCATCATATCGGTTAATACCACACTGATTTTATCCTGATGCTCGGTGTACAGTGCTAGAGCCTCAATCCCATTATTGGCAGTGAAAACTTTGTAGTTGTGCGCTTTGAGCGCTGTTTTTGTAATTTCAAGAATTAGAGCTTCGTCATCCACAACCAGAATCACTTCTTGGTGCCCTATGGGGAGTTCAAAATCTTCTGCTTGCTGCAAATGGCTTCCCGACACCACGCGCAAGTACACCTTAAATTGGGTACCTCTGCCCACCTCACTGTAGACGTTCACAAAACCCTCGTGTCTTTTGATAATGCCCATCACGGTTGAAAGACCCAGTCCTGTGCCGAGTCCCACCTCCTTGGTTGTGAAAAATGGCTCAAAAATCCGCGGCAAGATTGTAGGCGGAATGCCCTTTCCCGTATCTGAGATACTAATGACAACGTAAGAACCCACTTGGGCGTCAAGATTCATTTGGGCATAGTTTTGTTCAATCACCAGATTTTCGGCTACTAGCCTCAAGATACCGCCATTAGGCATCGCATCCCAAGCGTTGACTACTAAGTTCATCAGCACCTGATGCAGTTGTGTGCCGTCTCCAAAGACAGTCCAAAGCTCTGGCGATATGTCTGTGTAAAATTCAAGTGATTTGGGGAATGTCTGTTTAACAATCTGCTGAATTTCCGAAATTAGGTGCCTAAGTTGAAGAATCGTGCGCTCACCTTCAACTCCGCGCGCAAACGCCAGCACTTGCTTAACTAAAGCTGCCCCCCGTTTAGCGGTGGTTTCCTGGATCTGAAGTAACCGCTGAGTGCGCTCATCTTTGTGAAGCATCTGCAAAATTTGAGCGGACAATAGAATTGGAGTTAGCACGTTGTTCAGGTCATGAGCGATGCCGCTAGCGAGTGTGCCGATGCTATCCAAGCGCTGGGCGCGGAGAAACTGTGCTTCGAGTTGTTTATGCGCGGTGATGTCGGTGTTAACAATGAGGATTGATGTTGGTTGCTCCGCCTGATCGCGCACTAGTGTCCAGCGGCTAGAGACGGTGATTTGTTGGCCGGATTTTGTGATGCAACGCAACTCACCCTGCCACGAACCATCTTTGGCAACGCTCACAAGAGCATCTTCTCGATGCGGTGAAGTTTCTTTGTCCAAAAGCTCTAAGACATTCAAGCCTTTGGCTTCATCTGCCTTCCAGCCGTAAAGACGTTCGGCACCATGGTTCCAGTAAAGGATGCGATTGTTCAGATCTTGAACGAGAATTGCATCTGTTGCGACATCGAGCAGGGCTGCTTGTTCTTGGATTTTTTGTGACGCCCGCTTGTGTGAGGTCATGTCACGCACTATTTTCGAGAAGCCTTTGAGATTTCCGAACTCGTCTCGTAATGCCGTAAGGACGCCACTGCCCCAGAACCGTGTGCCATCCGACCGTACATACCAGCGATCTTCCTCTACCCGTTCTTCAGCCACGGTTGTCCTGAGGTCTTGCTCAGGGTTACCGCAATGGATGTCCTCGGGCGTAAAAAAGCAGGAGAAATGCTGGCCAATGATATCTGTTGCTTGATAGCCAAAAATTATTGCTGCTTCTGCGTTCCAACTAACCACACATCCATCAGGAGCCAGCCGGAAAATTGCGTATTCTTTAATGCCCTCCACTAATAAGCGGAAGCGCGACTCACTTTCGTGCAGTGCTGATTGGGCTCGCTTGCGGTCGGCTTCCAGAGCCGAAACAGCTGCCGCCAGCTCCGAGTTCTGCTGCTGCAGCTCCTCTTGGGCCACCTTCATTTCTGACCAGGCGGTGCCCAGCGTCACAAGGATGTCCGTCTCTACTAGCAGGCTACTCAACTTATCCACGTTCACAGTAGACCTCCAAGTCTTGACAGTTATCAACTAACTCACTTCCCAACGGCTGACACAACGCAACTATTAACCAGAACCATAGCTAAAACTTAGTTGAATTCAAGTTTCAAAAGATGAAAATGCGCTGAAACCAGGTAATTTTTGAAGATTTACCAATAAGCAAAACCCGGCTTGAACGTCGCTAATATTCAACAAACCCAGAGATAGCTGGCGACAGATGACCCTCAAAACTCTCTGCCAATTCATCCGACTCAATTGTTATCTCCCTTGGCTGAACCCGCTTGAAAGTAACAGCAATTACTTGAGCTGATTCCTGTTGGAGATCTTCAATGTAGCCCGAAACGGCTTTTTGAGCTGACTTGGCACACGCACGCATGTCCAAAGTAGTAGGTACATCGGGGCTGCTCGGTCACAATTTCGACCCACAAAGCTAATCTCAACTGCTCTAAAACAGATATTAAAGACTGTTTCAGCGTTTCTGACAAATTCATAGTTCTGGCGATGACGTTGATTGGACTATTTGCACCCTGTTAAAGGTGTGAAATGAGTGCTAAATGCATTTTCAATTGAGAAGGGCACAGTCGGAGTTCTCCATTTGAGTAATGCGACCACCAACCCATTCCGCATTTTCCCGCAGGAGATCCAGAATACCTCCATGAATTAAATTCCCCATCCGTATCTTCTCCTGCACAGGAGAAGGGTAGAGAAACTTAGGGTCTTTAAGTGTTAAATTCTCCCCCTGGACTGTATAGCAATTGGGGGTGTGACTCAGGACATGGGCAAGTAGCCTTTGCCGCAATTCAGGCAGAGAAAAGGCTATTTGATAAGGATATTCAGGATAATCCTCTAAGACATTTTCAATTTCTGCAATTACAACTGGCAATGTTAAGTTGATTAGTTCGTATGACATTTTTTACCTCTAATAGCTGATTGTTGGACTTATCAATAGAAGCATCAATTACAGAATCAAAAATACTACTCATAGATTTGATTTTATAAAAGAGGTTTATCATTAGTAATCTAGGGATTACTGATAAAGATTGCTTGTTAAGTGTTGCGTGTAAATGTGGAACTAACCTTATTCAGTGGTAGAAAAATCTGCGTTCCTAGTTTCCACCCGCCATTAGGCATAGTGAACTATGACAAGCTAACCCGCTATTTATGGTGAGAACACAAGCTCTTGATTATAAATTGGCTCATACAATGACAAGGCTTGACCTCTTATGTACGCTGACGTACCTTAATTAATTTTTCCCTTATAGCACTTATGTACGCTAGGAGGTAGATCAACTGGAGCGCGTTAGGGAAAGATTATTACCTGCAACCGTGAGGGAGCCTGATCGCGGCTCCCTCTATCATGGTTCAATCATGAGTCCGGTCGGTGACTCGTGGTTCGACTGCGGTACCATCAAGGAGCAGGACAACGTACATACGCACGAATCGAATTTAGGTCGCTGAGCGCGGTTGTGTTGCCAAAAAAATATAACTACATTATAAGTAGCGGGTGAAAGTGAAAAAAATATGACTATGGCCCCCCTAAGCTGGCTAGAACTAGAAGCCCTCACGGACTTTCACTTGGATACCGTCAACGGTCCCACCAACGCGCAAGCCCGATTACGCCTATTTGGTCTGACCGAATCTGATGTGCGGGTGACGCTATACCGCGACAATCACGCTTGGTGCCCCTACTGCCAAAAAATCTGGCTGTGGCTAGAGGAGAAACAGATCCCCTACCGCATTGAAAAAGTGACTATGTTCTGCTACGGGGAGAAAGAGAGCTGGTACAAGCGCAAGGTACCATCGGGTATGCTACCTGCGGTCGAGCTAGACGGTCGCATCATCACGGAGAGCGATGACATTTTGATCGCTCTGGAACGGGTCTTTGGTTCCTTGGGAGCGGGAATGGAGGACCCCACGGTGCTACCCCTCCGGCAGCTAGAGCGACTGCTATTTAGAGCTTGGTGCGCTTGGCTTTGCCATCGGGCAAGTTCGTATCGGGAAGAGCAGCGCCACCGCGATCAATTCACAGGCGTGGTGGCTAAGGTCGAGTCGGCTCTAGGTCGCACTCCGGGACCTTACTTCCTTAATGGGTTCGGCACCGCCGATGTCATCTTCACGCCCTATGTCGAACGAATGAATGCCAGTCTTTACTATTACAAGGGCTACTCTTTACGGGAGGAAAACCCGCGCTTGGCTGCCTGGTTTGTAGCGATGGAAAGCCGACTCACCTACCGAGGCACCCAGAGCGACTTCCACACCCATGTGCATGATTTGCCGCCCCAGATGGGGGGTTGCTGGGACTCCGGTGAGCCTCAGATGCGACTCAATCAGGCACGGGTGGATAACGGTCCCTGGGTCGGGTTGCCAGATGTGACTTACCCAGAACCCGAAAACTCCCGCGTTGAAGCGCTCCAACGCGTACTCTCGCATCGCACTAATATTATTCGAGTCAACCCCGCTGATGACCGATTGGTTGATGAAGCCCTGCGTTGTGCCCTGACCCACCTGATGACAAGCGTTGCCTGTACGCCGCCTGAGGGTTCTGATCTTGCCCTGCGATATTTGCGCGATCGGATTAATGTGCCCCGAGACATGTCCATATACGCGGCCAAGCGGCTGAGGGAATCCCTGGAGAAAACCGCCGCTCTAGCGGGAGATCGTCAGGGTCCCCCCATTCCCATTAAGCATCGGCGAGATCAGAACCCGGCTTACTTTGCCAGGAATTAGGACATCCATCCATGCTAATTGATTGCCTGCTCCCCTCCGCTTCGTTGTCTTGTGTCAGTTCAATTGACCTACCGGTATAGGTCAATTGGTACGTTGAGCATGGCACTGGACACTTTTTTGAGGGGCAAAAATCTTGATGGACAGAGTGCTTATCTAGTAAGGCTTTAAGCCTTGCGCGTAACGAACTGCACGACTGCTCATTTCACCTCTACTCCTAGCTGTGGCTACAATTCCCAAAGAGGTACAATAGGGTACACGAGCGACCAGGCTAATCTTTAGTAGTATGGCCTACATAAGAGTTTAAATCGCCATAGCACCAGAGGCGCCCGGCATTCAAGGACTCCGCGATTGGCAAAAATTTTACTCAGAAGTAGGGACATAGCGCCCTGTGTTACTTCCCCCAGCGCTGAAGAAGATGGATGCCATTTGTAATAGGTGTACTTTGTACGCCCCTCAGCCGCTCTGTCCAGCCAATTGTCACCAGAACTCCGTCATGCGATCGCCCAGATTAAACTCACCTGCCTTAGCTCTATAAGTAGCTGGGTTAATTCTTTCTCTTTTTGTCCAATATGTAATCCACGGGCAATATCCCTGACTCCACTGCTATTGAGCGTCATTTCAATAATTTGGGGCTTTCCTTATTGCTTAATAATACTTAATATCAGCTACCAGCACTAATAAAAACTTTGGCTAGCTAAAAAATCCGTAAAGCTGCAACAAGAGTGTTGAGCATACTTTATCACTGCTAGATTAAGCCTCGTTTAAGGAAAATTGAATATGCAACTCTTTGATAGTGTTAGTGACTCGGAATCTCTTCCACAGCCAGTCGAATCATCTGAGACTTCCTTGATGAAGAATCCAAAAACAACTCGACCCAAACTTTCAATAATTTGGGTCAAAGAATCAGATAACGTTCGTCAGTGCTTGGTTGCACGATGGGTTACCCAAGACTAAATATGGTTGCCGCCCAATACGTGCAAATTTCAGACATTGCAGCTATTGGGGTACGAGTAGCATCGGAACCATAAACCGGGTTAAGAGTTTGATTAGAGTGAATGTCAGTGGAAGGATAATATTGCCGTTTGGCACGCTTATGCTTCCAATTGTTTCCGGCAGCATTATGCTTCCACTTCGATAAATAGTCTTAGCCCTTATTCGTAACCGAGAGAGTGTAGAATTTCACGTAGGATTTTGCGAGCATACCAATTCCGCATAACTTCTGGCTTGGCAAGAAGCTTAGTAACAATCCCTTGGGATGGCTTGTATCCTTGTGAGTGAAGCCCCAGAGCAATAGTTTCTATCTCTTGGCGTATGCGCTCTCTTGTTTGGTGACCAATTGCAGAAAGATGTTCTTGATAGCGCGAGGAGATAGAGCGAGAAAGTTCGGGAAAATATCTATATAAATAGCTGTTATTTTTGTAACCAAGCCGCCGAGTAATTTCCAGAAGTGAAGGAGGGGGGAATTCTAAAAGCGCGGCTTCAAGAATAGGTTGTATTTTTTGCTGTTGGCTGACCTTTCGATAGTCAGCGTGCAATCGTTTAATTACCTGACATAATTCGGGAAAATGATATTGCAGAACTAAGGGACGATATTTCAAACGAAGTGCTACATCTGACAAAGAAGGAGGAGGATACTCTTTGATAACTTCAGTTAGAATTACATTTAAAACTTGCTTTCTCTCCAAATTTAATCGTTGATAAGGCTTTCTTGAACGTTTAGCTTGAGTTGTTGACTGCGAAAGGCAATTGTCGTTAAACGTTAACATATCTTTTGTCAATAAATCTAGTAGAGATATTCCCAAACAGTTAGCCAAGAGCAAAAGCTTATCAATAGGAGGTATTACTTTTCCTTTGCACCAAAAACCAATTGTTGTTTCACTAATTCCGACAAATTGCGAGAAAGCCGCTTTATTTGATTGAAAAACTTGATTGATATAAGTAGAAATTACATCACTAATATTATTTATTGTTGGAGGCGAGTTAAGACTAGACGAAAAGGCAAGTAACTCTCCCACATTACGAACTACATTTAATTGCCAATCCAGGTCAGTTTCAATATTGGTATATTTTGTTTTGTACCGACGGTTGACCAACCACTGATTACAGTTGCTACAGTATCCGGGGCGAAAGTTCCAATAAAATACAGGTAGATGCTGATGGCAGTGAGGGCACTGACAAAGCAAACGGTTATGGTGATAGGGACAGATAACTACAATATTGATTAGCCAAAGAAGTGGCTCATAAATGGTTTTACTTCCTTGTTGCCACTCTTGGTAGCAAGACGGACACCAAGCACGTTGGTGGCGAACTAAGCCTATTTTTGTCAGAACTTGCGCCCAATTTAGCAGGGTCAATTTATGCAAGTCATTTCGTTTTGTCAATGCAGATAAAGCCTCTACCAAATAAGCCGTCGTCAAGCCCGTACCATTGGCTGCGGGTTTACACGTATCAATTCCAAATACTTTACTAACGTTTTCGGGCTGGTAATTTAAGCGATTTTTCAATCTCGCTAGATGTGGAGCAATTTCAGTTAAAAGTAATCGTCTAGGAGTAACGCAATGCAGTTGAGCTAGTCGGGCGACATAACCTGTTAAGCTTTCTACATACTCACTCCCTATACCAATTGGCTCTAAACAATACAAACGGCTCCTTGGTGGAATTGTCGGTTTTTGGAGATCATACTCTGGGTAAAGTCTGAGTATTGGTGTGAGCATATTACTTAGTTCCTACTTGACGCCGCTTGGGTTTGGGTTGTCCTACTTTTTTCCGTAAAGAGGGTTCGTGAATATTGTCAAGTTGTGAAATATTTTCAACAGGTGAAAGAGAATCATTAAGGACTGTAGATTTGACTGGCAAACCTAGTTCAGCACGCAGTTGCTCGACTTCTGCTTCAATTTGTGCATTCAGGTTCTCACCTTCTTTAATTTTCTTGAGGATGTTCCGGCATTGAGCAACGGATAAGGCACGTTGTTCTAAATGTTTGAGTTGAACAGTGGTTGCACCTTCTGTGATTGCATCTGCCAACGCATTTCTCAACCAATTTTTGAGAATCCCCACACAGCCCAAACTTCTCTCGTAGCAGTAATCCCAATAAGATACTAAATCCGGCTCCTGCGGCAATGGCATTCTTAGCTGAAAACCCCACACTACGCTTTGGAATATTTCTCTATCCTGGGTACAGTCAGCACGGTAGCGAGGAAAATGTACGTAGACACTACGTCGGCTCAATTGGTCGCCAACATCGTGTAGGGTAAGCAGTTCGTAAGTACCAACTAACCCATGCACAACACCCGTTCTATTGGCAAGGGACTTTATTGCTTCTGGCAAATCAGTGAGCTTGCGTCCAGAAGTAACCATTAGCATGTGATGGGCTTCATCAATAAAAAAGATTTTAGGTTGACGATGTTTAAGAGCTTGTTCTAATGCCCATCCCAGGTCAGTCTCCAGAACTTTCGGCTCAATAACAATTTGCCCATTGCTATTACGATATATACCTCGTGTGCCATAGTCTATCTTCTGGTCAATTAACGGTTCATTCAAAGCTACAAGGCTGCGTTTGATATGGTCTTTTGAGTTAAAAAGCCCAGATTTTTGAACCACTGCTTCAACTGACGCAAATGGCAAGCGACATGAGTCAGTTTCTAGTTCTGGCAAAGACGACTCAATTAACCACTTTTCAATCAAAAGCCTTAAGGTTGTTTTACCAACTCCTGTTGATCCATAAATAAAAATAACTCGCGACTCTCCAGAATTGCTAACCACAAGTTTGAGGAAACTGAAAGCTTCTTCTAATTTGGGATGCGCCATAGTATAGTTGTCGAAGTAAGCCAGTCTTACTTATATCGATTGTCCTAGTAATTCTTGAATAAATTCTGGAGTTGCGGACATGATTAATACGCATTAAAAAGTTGAAGTTTCATCTGAGGTTGAGCAGGTATATTCTCTGATGTTGAAGATGATTCTGAGTCGTTATGATTTGCTCCGTCATCTGTTGGTTGAGAAGTTAATGGCTCCAAAGAGCTTTTTGGTGCTATCCTCTCAATAATTTGAAATACTTCTTTCCCTTGAGCATCTCGCAGACGTTGTCCAAGTAAAACTTCCTCTGCTTCAGCAGTTGAGATAAATTCTGCTAATTTTTTTGCTCTCACTTTTAATTGTTTATTATGGTTAGAGTTTCGTTTTTGTAACTCAGCACTTGCCAACAGAATTTCTTTTTCTGACCGCCCCTTGAAAATTGCATAATACTCGCTGATACATTTGACCCATTGACCTCGGATGTAGGCATAGGCAATTCCAGCATCAAATGGGTCATATCTGATTTCTACAGATGTTTTTTGGATATTAGGGTCACGAAAGGCAGAATTCCAGTAGTGAATACCCCGTATTTGTATCCCTTGGGTAGGATGAACTTTTACTTGACCGGATTGTGTTGTTGGTAAGGTTAAAATTCTCCAGTTATCATCGTCAGTTATCAGTCGGTGAGTACGGCTTCCATACTGAGCTAGCCCATTCGTAAAGGCTTGATAAGGGGACATCGATAGTGCAGGGTGTGAAGTTGTGTCGTACTCAAAGTAAGCCCATTCGCACAGGTATAAGTACAGCAAGCCAAGTGTCCAAACTGCCAAATTTTTAGGGTTTACAGATTTAGTCACCAACCTGATTTTTTTAGTAATTTGTGTATTGCCAGCCAAGTTGTACAGCAACTGGGTGTTGGCAGTTCCAAATAGACGCTCGCAAACCCCACTAAATCTTGAAGCCGCAGGAGGACGATGTTTGAGGGTACATTCAAATAAAGCCAACAAGCTCTCGAAGTAGGTACTGTGAAACTCTTTGCCGTTGTCCGTCACTATGATTTGGGGCAGACGAGAGTGGCGCGTCACACAAATCCGTAGCACCATCATGCAACTGCGGTAACTCGGAGGGTCAAAAGTTAAATAAACTGCTAGGATTCGTCGGCAGAACGCATCCACCAGAAATGTCGCCCAAGGTCTGCCAAGAACTTGACCTGTATGCGAACACCGTAGCTCGATATCTAGTTTGGTATGGTCAATATGACCAATCTCAAATGGGCGGTCTCCGTGTCTCGGCGTGGTTTGTTCTAACTCCCAATAAAAGGATTGTTGTGTGTAAGCAGCCCGATGTCCCTCTCTGTTATAAGTTTGTTCCCAACCACTACGCCGTTTAATTTCGGAGATAAATGTTCTGTAGCTGGGAACTTGGTTATCTGAAATTTCTGCAAGTGAACAGGCATTGCAGAAAGCACCGTATACTTCGTACTTACGCTTCTGTTTGTGGGTTTTATACCCTTGTGTGATAAAATTATCCATCAGTTCTACGATTTGTTGCGGTAGCTTTCGGTTGCGGTTACCTTTGTGATGAGAGCAAGCCAAAAGCCCTATGTAGCCATAGCCATAATTTTGTTGAGCCTGCCGATATTTAGCTAACCAATCCCTGATAGTGCGTTCTGGTATTGTTGGATTTTCTATTGTTTGTCCGAACAAAATTGGTTCAATCGTTCTGTAACGGTAGTTGGCAGCCTCCAAATCTTTTGGACTAGCTTTGGTGAGGATAGACCTCACTTGCTCACTACTACTATTAAATTGTTGGGGTCTTGTTGTGGTGATTTTAAGGCTACGAATTTCCCCCTCAAATTCCGAAAGCGATAAATCCACAATTTCTCCCTCTGTGGAACGCAAAGTTACTTCTGTATGACCAATTTGAACCAATGTGTAGCTTATCCCGTCCCAGTTTATTTGCGTATTAGGAATTAAATTTATCACCGGAGAACTGATGCAATCCTTGGTCGCCTGCGACGAAACCATCATCTTGTAAGCATTTGCTGAAAGTTCGTCCGGAAAAACTTTGCACCGTTCCGATTCAACTAAAAGGGCTGCCCTTAAATCTATATAAATTTTTTCAGTAACAATCAGTTCGTAAATGGAATCTGCACTCACTTCTGCAGTACTATCTAGCAGTTGATTGAGAGTTATTCCCGGTTGTTCTCGGACTATTGCTTGTATAAGTTGTGTATTCAAAATGTTGCTCGCGTCACCAAGATCACGGTAATAATCTTCCAGGAAGGTGATGTTACAATACAACACCCAATTAATTTGGGCATCTGATTTAATCTGGAAATCAAATCCAAACAGGGAAGCGTACTCGGAAGCTGGTGGTGTGCGCCAATGACCATCTTCTCCTTGACAGTACCGATGAGGCTGTTTAACAGCTAGCTTGTGTAGTTCCGTTTCTGTTTTGCACTCTATCCACCCAGCGCCGTTTGTTCTGATGACAAAAAAATCTGGGGTGTAAAAGAATCCAAGGTTTCGCCCCGACAAAGATTGATAATTAATTTTGAACCGGGAAGGTTGGTCGTAAAATTCCAGCACATCTTCATCATGTTCCAGTTCGTAGATGAAGGGAAGCTCTACTTTATGGGATTCAAATTGGATGGTTTTTCCCATCTTTTTACTGGGGTAAAAACCTGAAACATTTTTTCTCCCTCCCCCTACCCGCCGCGCCGGTTCAGTGGAACGAATGTTGGTGAGGGTTTTTCGAGACAGTTCTGATAGATTTTGACAACTACACCAATTTTCCAACTCGTTTGCAGTGAGCATTTTCCTCCCCCTGAAACTTGAGCTAAAGATGCAGTCCACTACAATGGCAAGATATGAGCAGCAGGATTAGATGAGTGGGAGAAACTTTACCCGCTCTGCTACTCAAGTCATTGCACACACGGACGTATGATTGATTGTACCCCTTACTACAAGAACATTCCCGACAAGTCATCTAATTTAACTATTTTGGCAAGCTTATGGTTCCATTTTTGGTTCCCGGCAACCTTATCCTTCCAATCAGAAATTTTTGGGGGTGGGTGATTAACGACAGAATAGGTGTTTCACCCTGAGTCGCGGCAATATTATGGTTCCAGTCGCGGCAATATTATCCTTCCACTGACAGTGAACAACGATAAAAACCCCGTACAGTGATTGTTGCTGCATCCCAAGTTTTGTTAGGGTTTAGGCACAATTCCCTTGCTTCGATAACAAGGGAATTGCTCGCTCCCTTGAACCTCTTGTGACAAAGCTTGGTTTGGTTGGCGTGACAAACGAGCATACAGCAAGGGTTTCAGC
>JAABUZ0100002188.1_pt1 | contig 33326 bp, 24 predicted proteins | sample 5562091 | NCBI WGS metagenome assembly JAABUZ01 (sample SAMN12813069, study PRJNA571459) | rock metagenome | isolation source: Antarctica rocks | place: Antarctica: Victoria Land, Linnaeus Terrace sud | collected 2015-12-21
TCCGGCCTTGAGAGGCGCGGGAGAGCCACAATGGAGGCAGGGGATGGGCGACATGGCACACCTCCGAGGATACAGGGATCGCCGACGCGACCAGTATCCCTCGACTCGCCTCTTTTAGCCACTCCCTATCGAGACGAGTGCTTGACAAATCCGTGAACTGACGGACACTCACGCCATTAGGAGAGCAGATACCTCGCGCGCCGACACGGTAGGGAGGAACGTGCGAATGGCAGTGCAGTTCGGGCCGACCGGCCATCTGGATACCTTCGCGCGAGATAATCTTCCCCCGCCCGCCGACTGGCCTGACTTTGCTTCGCCGCTCTCCTATCCCGCCCAACTGAACTGCGCCGTCGCACTGCTCGACACGATGGCGACCGGCCCACACGGTGACTGCCCTGCCCTCCATTTCGCGGGGCAGACGATTTCGTATCGCGCCCTACTCGCGGAGACGAACCGGATCGCGCATGTGCTTGTCGCCGACCTCAGCGTCGTTCCCGGCAATCGTGTCCTCCTGCGCGGCCCGAACAACCCGATGCTCGTCGCCGCCTGGTTCGCTGTCCTCAAGGCGGGCGCAATCGTCGTCGCGACGATGCCGCTCCTCCGCGCGCGGGAATTGACGTACGTGATGACGAAGGCGCGCGTCACTGTCGCCCTCTGCGATGGCCGGTTCGCGGACGAAATGCGGATCGCCGCTGAGCAGGTCCGCGCGAGCGACGCGGGCCTCGATCCGCACATCTGCCTCTATCATGCCGGGGATCAGCCCAACACCCTCGAAGTCCTCAGTGCAGGCAAGCCGGAGACCTTCGCAAATGTCGCGACGGCGAGCGATGATGTCGCCTTGATCGCCTTTACCTCTGGCTCGACGGGCCGGGCAAAAGGGACGATGCACTTCCACCGCGATGTGCTGGCGATCTGCGATTGCTTTGCCGCGCACGTCCTCCAACCGACGGCGGACGATGTCTTTTGCGGCACGCCGCCGCTTGGCTTCACCTTCGCACTCGGTGGCCTGGTCCTCTTCCCATTCCGCGTCGGCGCGTCCACCGTATTGATCGAGCAGCCCAGCCCGGACGTGCTGCTCGACGCGATCCAGCGGTATCGGGTCAGCATCCTCTTCACCGCACCGACGATGTACCGCCGCCTGACGCACATGGTCAGTGACTACGATTTCTCCTCGCTGCGGAAATGCGTCTCAGCGGGCGAAACACTCCCCCTCCCGACCTACGACGCCTGGATGGAAGCGACCGGGATCAAACTGATTGACGGCATCGGTGCAACGGAGATGCTGCACATCTTCATCTCCGCCGCAGGCGATGACATCCGCCCCGGCGCGACCGGCATACCCGTCCCCGGCTATCAGGCGCGGGTCGTGGATGACGACGGCAATCCCCTGCCGCCCGGCAGCATCGGGCGGCTTGCGGTACGCGGCCCGACCGGCTGCCGCTATCTTGATGATCCTGAACGGCAGCGCACCTACGTGCACAACGGCTGGAACCTGACCGGCGATGTCTACCTGATGGACGCGGACGGCTACTTCTACTACCAGGCCCGCGCGGACGACATGATTATCTCCTCCGGCTACAACATCGCCGGGCCGGAGGTCGAGAATGTCCTGCGCGAGCATCCAAAGGTGCTGGAGTGCGCTGTCGTTGGTCTCCCGGACGCCGCGCGCGGCCACCTCGTCGCCGCCTTCGTCGTGCTGCGCGACCCGACGGATGCAAAACCGGAGACCGTCACCGAACTGCAAGACTTCGTCAAAGCGGAGATCGCACCCTACAAATACCCCCGCGCCATCGAGTTCGTCACCGCCCTGCCGTACACGGAAACCGGCAAATTACAACGCTTCCGCCTCCGCCAGACGCCCATACCCCCTGCCCCTGCGCTCGCAAGCGGGGGAGGGGAGATTGATTCAGAGTGAGTGCCAGTTGCTTGAGCATTGCTCGAACCCCCAAGGAGAGACACCCCTCCCCCGCATGGTGAGCGGAGGGGCGGGGGTGGGGGCGTTTGGGCAAAGAAGGGAATTACTGAATGGATGTCGGGATCGGGCTTCCGAATACCCTGAAGGGGGCGACGGGGGAACTCGTACGGGCGTGGGCGTGCGCGGCGGATCGCGGCCCGTTTGCCAGCCTCGGCGTCTTCGACCGGCTTGTTTACGACAGTTACGACGCGCTGACAACGCTCGCTGTCGCCGCCGGATTGACGACTCGCATTCGCCTCGCGACGACGGTGATGATCGGGCCAGTACAAAATGACGCGTTGCTCGCCAAAGCCGCCGCGACCGTGGACGCGCTTTCCGGTGGCCGACTGACGCTCGGCCTCGCCCTGGGTGCACGGAGGGACGACTACGATACCGCCGGGGTGGACTACCATACGCGCGGGCGACGCCTGAGCGCGCAACTGGCCGCGCTGCGGTCGCAGTGGGAGGACGAGCAAATCGGTCCGCACCCGATACAACCCGGCGGGCCGGAACTGCTTGTCGGTGGCCTGAACGATAGCGCCTATGCGCGCGCCGCCCGGTACGCGGATGGCTACATCCACGGCGGCGGCCCGCCGCGCGCCTTCGCCCTCGCTGCTGATAAGGCCCGTTCCGCGTGGGCTGACGCCGGGAGACCGGGCCAGCCGCGTCTCTGGGCGATGGGCTATTATGCCCTCGGTGCCGACGAAGCGGCAGTGGGCACGACCTACCTGCTCGATTACTATGCCTTCACCGGCCCCTTCGCCGAACGGATCGCTGCCGGTCTGCTCACCACACCGCAGGCTATTATCCAATTTATCCGGGGCTACGCCGAGGCGGGCTGCGACCACCTCGTCCTCTTCCCCACTACCGCTCGTCTCGACCAACTCGACCGCTTCGCCGATGTCCTGGGATGAAACCGGACGAAACCGGGGAGAACCGCAAAGGCGCATAGAATGGAGAGGGACTTGAACCACGAAGGCATGAAGGACACGAAGATGAAAAGGAGAGAATCTTTTCCTTCTCTTTTCTTCGCGCTCTTCGCGTCTTCGTGGTTCAAATTCCCTCTCTTCTGCGTTTTTGGGGTTCAATCGCTTTCGACCCGTCAGGCGGCATACGGATGAAGGTGAACGTCCTCGGCGGCGGGCCGGCGGGGTTGTATGCGAGTTTGCTCCTCAAGCAGGGGCATCCCGAGTGGGAGATTGCCCTTCATGAGCGCAATCCCGAGGGCGCGACGTATGGCTGGGGTGTCGTCTTCTCCGACCGGACGCTGACTGCACTGCGCGAAGCCGACCCGACGACCTACCGCGAGATCACCGACGCCTTCGTGATTTGGGACGCGATTGACGTTCAGGTCAAGGATCAGGTGATCCGCTGCGCGGGGCATACCTTCGCGGGGATCGCGCGCCGCCACCTCCTCGATATTCTCCAGCGCCGGTGCACCGCGCTCGGCGTTGATCTCCATTTCGACACAATTATTGATGACCCGGATACCCTGCGTCAGGACGCCGATTTGCTGATCGCGGCGGACGGCGTCAACAGTATGACCCGCCAGCGCCACGCCGACGCCTTCCGGCCACAGACAGAACAGGGAGCGACGCGCTTCATCTGGTTCGGCACAGATAAACTCTATGATGCCTTCACCTTTATCTTCAAGGAGAGTGCGTACGGCCTCTTCCAGGTCCATGCCTACCCATTCGACGCGACGATGGGCACCTTCATCGTTGAGTGCGCGGAGGAAACATGGCAGCGCGCGGGTCTGACGGAGACCGATGAGGTGACCAGCGTCGCCTTCTGCGAGGCGCTCTTCGCGAAGCATCTGGCGGGGAGGCATCTTTACTCGAACCGCTCGCACTGGCTGCAATTCGTCACCCTCCAAAACGCCCGCTGGTCGCACGAGACCATCGTCCTACTCGGCGACGCGGCACATACGGCGCACTTCTCGATTGGCTCCGGAACGAAGCTGGCGATGGAGGACGCGATTGCGCTCGCGACCGCTTGCGATCAGCATGCCGATCTGCCGACCGCGCTCCGGGTGTATGGATTGAGCCGCAAGCCGCACGTCGAGGCGATCCAGCGGGCGGCGGCGGAGAGCCAGCGATACTTCGAGAATGTCAGACGCTATCGCCACTTCGCGCCGTTGCCATTCGCCTTCAACTTGCTCACACGCAGTGGACGCATCACCTACGACAGCCTCCGACAACGCGATCCCTTCTTCATCAGTGATGTCGAACGCTGGTTCGAGACGGCGGCGCGCGCGGCAAACGGAGAGAACGAGCCTCTTTCTCTCCTCGTCTCCCCGCCCGCCGTCTTCACGCCGCTCCGCTTGCGGGATATGACGCTCGCCAACCGGCTCGTCCTCGCGCCCGTCTCAGGCTATGACGCAACCGACGGCCTTCCCACCGAGCGGCACGCGGACAGAATGATCGCGCAGGCATGCGGCGGCGCGGGGCTTCTCCTCACCGAACCCGTTGCGGTCTCGGCGGCTGGCCGGATCACACCCGGAGACACAGGCATCTATCGCCCTGAGCACGCCGAGACATGGGCGCGGATCGTCACGGCGGTGCATGACGCATCACCCGCGAAGATCGCGCTGCACCTCAATCATGCCGGGCGCCGGGGTTCGACGCGGCCGCGTGCCGAAGGCCTGGACAAGCCGCTCCGCGACGGCAACTGGTCGCTCCGTGCCGCCTCCCCGATCGCCTACGGCCCCACCAACCAGACACCGAAAATGATGGAATGCGCGGACCTGGAAGAAGTTTGCGCGGCGTTCGTTGCGGCGGTAGAGCACGGCGCGCAAGCCGGATTCGATCTCCTGCACCTGAACATGGCACATGGCTACCTCCTTGGCGGTTTTCTCTCGCCGCTGACGAACCGGCGCGAGGATGCGTACGGCGGTTCGCTGGAGCATCGTCTCCGCTTCCCGCTCGCCGTCTTCGATGCCATCCGCGCCGCCTGGCCAGCCGAAAAGCCACTCGCCGTCGCCCTTGCCGCGACCGACTGGGCGAAGGGCGGGAACGACCTCGCGGACGCGGTCGCTATCGCCCGCACGCTGAAGGAGCATGGCTGCGATCTGATCGCTGTCCACGCCGGACAGACGACAATCGCCAGCCAAGCCGTCTACGACGTCGAAGCGTTCGCCGGGTATAGCGACGCGATCCGCAATGATGCGGGCATCCCCACGCTCGCGACCGCCTATACCACGACGACCGGCCAGGCGAATACGCTTCTCGCCGCCGGGCGCGCCGATCTTTGCCTATTCAGCCCACGGTAACAGCACGTCAAGGCCAGGGAGGGTCACATGGAGTACGACTTCGATTTCGCCGTCCGGGATGGTATCGCGACCGTCACGTTCGACCGCCCGGAGGTGCTGAATGCGCTCACCTTCGCGGTCTACGCCCAGTTCCGCGATCTGCTCGAAGCGCTGCGCTACGATGATGCGGTGAAAGTGCTCATCCTTACCGGGAGCGGCGATGCCTTCTGCTCCGGTGGCGATGTTCACGAAATCATCGGCGCATTGTTGAAGCGGGATATCAAAGCACATCTCGAATTCACGCGGATGACGGGCGCGGTCGTCGCAAATATGCGGCTGCTCGACAAACCGATCATCGCCGCGCTCAATGGCATGACAGCGGGGGCGGGGGCGGTGATCGCCCTTGCCGCCGACCTCCGGCTCGCCGCCGACCATGCACGCATCGCCTTTCTCTTCACGCGCGTCGGTCTGACAGGCGCGGACATGGGCGCGGCCTATCTGCTTCCCCGGATCGTCGGGCAGGGACGCGCACTCGAACTACTCTTGTTCGGCGACAGCATTGACGCACCGACGGCGGAGCGCTATGGCCTCGTCAATCGCGTTCTGGCGCCGGAAGACCTGCTACCGACCGCATACCAGTGGGCGGCACGGCTGGCGAACGGCCCGACACTCGGCCTCGCGATGACCAAGCGGATGGTGAACAATGAGTGGAACATGGACTTGCTTTCCGCTATCGAAGCCGAGGCGCAGGCCCAGGCGCTCCTCTTGATGGGCGAGGATCACCGGCTCTTCTATGAGGCATTTCTGGAGAAGGCGAAACCAACCTTTACGGGCCGCTGAATATGGTAGCGCAGGCTTTCACCCGTTCTCTCGACGTATGCGTATAATGGCGCTCAGCATACTTTACAGCGGGTGGAAGGTGACTCCGGCACGTAGCGCGGAACGGATGGTGCAGATGAACGCATACTACCCCTATCGCGGCCCGTCGCCGCAGATCGCTGACCCTGACGTCCTGATTATCGGCGCGGGGGCATCGGGCGCGGCGGTGGCATGGAGTCTCGCCACTGCCGGCTTCCGTGTTGTCTGCCTCGATCAGGGCGACTGGGTTGATCCGCAATCCCTGCCGCATTACGGCGATGACTGGGAACTGCGCCGCCTGACGGACTTCAACCCAGACCCGAATATCCGCCAGCGTCCCGAAGATTATCCGGTCAACAATGTCGCGTCAGACTACACACCGCTGATGTTCAACGCTGTCGGCGGCAGCACGATCCACTGGAGCGCGCACTTCCCGCGATTCCATCCGTCCGACTTCCGCGTGCAGTCGCTGGACGGCGTTGCGGACGATTGGCCCCTGACCTATGACGAACTGGAACCCTACTACGACTTCAACGACCGGATGATCGGTGTCTCCGGCCTGGCGGGCGATCCGGCCCAGCCACCCCGCTCGCCACGTCAAACGCCCCCGCTGCCCATCGGCCCGCTCGGTGAGACGATGGCAAAGGGTTTCGACGCACTCGGCTGGCACTGGTGGCCCTCGGACGCCGCGATCATCTCCGCGCCGTACGGCGACGATGGCCGCCAACCCTGCAATCTCTGCGGCCCCTGCGACCTCGGCTGTCCTACCGGGGCGCGTTCCAGCGCGGACGTCACCTACTGGCCGCGCGCAATTGCTCTCGGCGTCGATTTGCGGACGCGCTGCCGCGTGCGTGAAGTGACGGTGGACGCGCAGGGCCGGGCACGCGGCGCGCTTTACTACGACGCGAGTGGGCAATTGCACGAGCAGACCGCGCCCGTCGTAATCGTCGCATGCAATGGCGTCGGCACGCCGCGCCTGCTGCTCAATTCGCGCTCGCGCTACTTCCCGGCGGGGCTGGCGAACCGGAGCGGCGTGGTCGGCAAAAACCTGATGTATCACTGCTACGCCTCGGTTGGCGGCATCTTCCTAAACGACCTCGACAGCATGAAGGGGACGATTGGCGCATGCATCCTCAGTCATCAGTTTTACGAGACCGATCCACGCAATGACTTCGTGCGCGGCTATCAGTTGCAGGTCGTCCGGCAATCCGGCCCCTTAAGCGCGGCGATGGGCGGGCTTGCTGGGCAGCGCGTGCCGTGGGGACACAATCACCATGCGACATTTGCCGAGCGGTTCGGGCGCATGGCCTTCATGGGCGTGATGGGCGAGGACTTGCCGGAGACGGTTAACGATGTGACGCTCGATCCTGATCTGGTAGACGCGCATGGCATCCCCGCGCCGCGCGTCCGCTACCGCCTGAGCGACAACAGCCGGAAAATGCTCGATCACGGCATTGCCCGCGCGCGGGAAGCGCTCGAAGCGGCAGGCGCAACCGATGTGCTGACGTCCAACCCGTTCCGGCCATCCGGCTGGCATCTTCTCGGCACCTGCCGGATGGGCGACGATCCGGAGGCATCCGTCGTGGACCGTTGGGGACGGGCGCACGATGTCGCCAACCTCTTCATCGTGGACGGCAGCATTTTCGTCACGAGTGCAGTTGGCAACCCAACAACAACGATCCAGGCTCTTGCCCTCCGCACCGCCGAACACATCCAGCGCGAGCGCGGAAATCTGAGATAGGGGTGGTGTAAGCTTCAGCCTGCGTTCTCTGTCGCAGGCTGATGAACCTTGACACCTTGATTGGGTACTGGCTGGGGACGTAGACTGAAGCCTACGCTACCAAGAGGAGAGACCGATGCAGGAAAACCAATCGCATCAATCGCTCGCGGGCGACACAACTGTTGCCGGACCGCAGGCGGTAGCCGCCGTCACGCCGCGCGAGCCACCGGTCATTGCTCCGAGCGTTCTCACCAGCGAGCAGGAAGCGCTGCTTGGCGCGGCGCTGAACCGCATCATCCCGGAAACGGGCGATAGGCCGGGCGCGGGCGATCTCGGCATCATCGCCACGATTGACCGCATCCTTGCGGCCTATCCGCTCGTGCGCCGCCTCTTTTGCGACGGCCTCGTGGCAATCGACGTGGAGAGCGCCCGCCAGTCCCAGGACAGCTTTCTCAGCCTCGATGGCGACCGGCAGGATGCCGTGCTGCACGCAGTCGAACAGGGATTACCGGCCTTCTTCGCCGCACTGATTGACCATACGTACCGGGGCTATTACACACATCCCCACGTCTATCAGGCGATTGGCTACGCACACCGCCCGCCGCAACCGCTCGGCCACGAATTACCGCTGTTCGACCCCGCCATACTGGAAAAACAGCGGCAACGCGCACCTTTCTGGCGCCCGGTGGATCAGTAGCGCAGGCTTCAGCCTGCGTCCCTGCCCGGTAGCGCGGACTTTCCAGCCTGCGACAGAGAACGCAGGCTGAAGCCTATGCTACCGGCAATTTCTGTCTCTTTCATCGTCGTAGGCGCGGATCGAGGGCATCACGAAGACCGTCGCCGAGCAGGTTCATCGCAAGGACGGTCAGCATGATTGCGAGTCCGGGAAAGGTGCTAATCCACCATTGATCGCGCAAGTAGCCGCGCCCTTCGCTGAGCATCCGTCCCCATTCCGGTGAGGGGGGCTGGCTGCCGAGGCCGAGAAAGGAGAGCGACGCGGCGGCGAGGATCGCCGTGCCCGTGCCGAGCGTCGTGGCGACAATCACGGGCGCGATCACGTTCGGCAGGAGATGCCGGACAAGGATAATCCGGGTTGGCGCGCCACTCACCCGCGCGGCATCCACGTAGACATTCTCCTTCGCCGCCAGTACCGAGCCGCGCACGAGCCGCGCATACGTCGGGACACCGGAGATGCCGACAGCGATCATCAGGTTCGTCAGGTTCGGCTTGCCGCGAATCGTGACGATTGCCAGCGCGAGCAAAATACCGGGCACCGCGAGCATCACATTAATGATGTACATGAGGAGCGCGTCTACCCAGCCACTGTAGTAGCCTGCTAGCAGCCCGATAGTGACGCCGAACGTTGCCGCAATACCGACGGAGATCAAGCCAATCGTCAGCGAAATCTGCGCGCCAAAGACGATGCGGCTGAGGATGTCGCGCCCGTATTGATCCGTGCCGAAGAAGTACGGGCTACCTGGAGAAAAGAGCGCGTTGTCACTGATCTTGATTGAATCGAAGGGCGCGATCAGCGGCGCGGCGACCGCGACGATAGCAAGCAGCCCCAGAATTGCCATGCCAACGAGCGCGCCTTTGCTCTGCCGTAACCGCTGCCAAAGCGCCCGCCCCCGCCCAGCGCGCGCGGGTAACAGCGCGATCCGTTCCGTCCCGGCAGTCAATGCCCCGCTCTCTGCCATTATGTCTCCTCACCCCCGGCCCCTCTCCATCGCCCTTTGGCTTCGACACATAAAGCGTTTCGGCGGCAATGGAGAGGGGAGGGAAATGCATTCTCAGTCCTCAGTCCTCAGTCCTCAGTCCTCAGTCTTCAGTCCTTCGTCTCGTCATCCTCCGACGCGGATGCGCGGATCGAGGATGCCGTATGAGATATCCACGATCAGGTTGACGACCACATAGGTCGTCGCGATGAGCAGGACAATCCCTTGCACCATTGGGAAATCTTTAGCGAGAATCGCGGTGACGATCAACCGCCCGATGCCAGGCCGCGCAAAAACTGTCTCGACGATCACCGTGCCGGCCATCAGGCTGCCGAACTGCAAGCCGAAGATTGTCACGACCGGGATGAGCGCATTCTTGAAGCCGTGCCGGATGACGACGCGTGTCTCCCGCAGCCCCTTCGCGCGGGCGGTCGTCATGTACTCCTGTCGGAGCACTTCGAGCATCGAGGAACGGGTGAGGCGAGCGATAATTGCTGCGGCGCTGAGGCCGAGCGTCAGTGCGGGCAGGACGAGGTGCTTGAGATCGCCACCACCCGTCGCGGGGAACCAGCCAAGCCGGAGTGAGAAAAAGAAGATCAGGAGCAATCCGAGCCAGAATGAGGGCATCGAAACACCGCAAAGCGCGACCAGCATCGGCCCAAAGTCGAGCCAGCCATTCTGGTGGATCGCCGCGATCATGCCGAGCGTCACGCCGACAACGACGGCAATGAGGAGGGCTGCGATTGCGAGTTGCAGCGTCGCGCCGAGATTCTCCGCAATCTCCGTGCGCACCGGTCGTTTCGAGCGGATCGAGAGGCCGAGATCGCCCTGCGCGGCATTGGCGACGAAGCGAGCAAACTGCTTCGGCAACGGGTCGTTGAGGTGCAACTGGGTGCGCAATAATTCGATCTGTTGCGGACTCGTCTGGAAATCCGCCAGCATGATCTTCACCGGATCGCCCGGCACGAGATGCAGCATCATGAAGACAAGAAACCAGACGCCGAGCAGAACAGGAATTGTTGCCGCCAGCCGCCCAAGAAGGAAACGGGACATGGGTCACTCCGTTGCTACAAAGGTGTTGGGAACGGGAAATTTCTGGTGGTAGCGGGCTTTAGCCTGCTCAATCGCTGGCAGGCTAAAGCCCGCCACCACCGATCGAATCCTACTTCGTCAGCGAAACGTCTGCGAAGTGCGGATAGGTGTAGCCATCGAAATTGAGGCCGCTAACGTTCGACTTGAAGCCCCAGATGGAGAGTTCGTCTACCATTGGCAGGAAGACAGCGTCCTCCATCACCTTCTGCTCAGCCTGGAGATAGATCGCCTTGCGCTTGTCGGTGTTCGTCTCAGTCTTGCCGTCGGTCAGTAATTTGTCCACTGCCGGGTTGCTGTAGCAGGAGAAGTTGAAGTTCGTGCCGATCATCGAAGAATGGAAGAGCGCGAACATGCCATCCCAGTCGCCGGAGCGAAGAAAGAGCGAGATCGCGTTGGTCGTACACTTGTAGTTGTCCTCGTACCACGGAGCGCGCGCCTGTGCCTTGATCGTAGCGTCTATGCCAACCTCGCGCCACTGCGCCTGCAAGAGTTGGATGTAGTTGTCAATGCCACTGCCCCGGTCAATCGCGTTGATGACGAGTTGGAGCCGCTTGCCATCCTTGATGCGGATGCCGTCGGAGCCGACCTTCCAGCCTCCATCGTCGAGCGCCTTCTTTGCCTGTGCCTGATCGTATGGATACATGCTCTTCAGGCTCGTGTTCTCCAGCGTGCCCTGCGTGAGCGGCGCATATGCGGGCGTGCCAGTCCCCTTGTACGAATTATTGACGATCGCATCTTTATTCGTCGCGAATTCTATCGCCTTACGGACATTAATGTCGTCGGTCGGGAAGAGTTTGACATTGAGCACGGTGAAGCGTGGCGTGCCCGTATAGGCAGGCTTCAGCACCTTGTATCCGGCATTGCCCTCGAAGCGGCCGAGGCTTTGCGGCGGAATATTGTGGATGATCTGGGTCTCGCCGGATTCGAGCGTCGTCGCGCGCGTCGCGTCTTCCGGGACGAACTTGAAGTAGACCTCGTCGAGGTACGAACCGCCGTCGTGATCGCTCCCCGGTGCGCGGCGAGTGTATCCTTCATTGCGCGCGAGAATCGCATGATCGTTTGCAACGAGTTCTTTGATCGCCATCGGCCCGGAGCCGACCGGCGTCTCGTTGACCTTCTGGCCCTGGCTCTTCGTTGCGGTGGGGGACATCATGCCGAGCGTGCCACCCGCTGCGTAGGTAAGAAAAGGCGCGTTGCCCGCCTTGAATGAGATGCGCACCGTGGCAGGGTCCACGACCTCCGTTTTGTCATAGCCGGAAAGCGCCTGGAGCGAGCTGCCCGCCTTGTAGTTCGGGTCCACGATGCGGTCGAAGTTGTACTTCACGGCATCGGCGTTGAAGGGCGTGCCATCCGAGAAATTGACATCCGTACGCAGTTTGAAGGTGTACGTCTTGCCGTCCGCTGCGGCGTCATAGGACGTAGCAAGGTAGGGGACGAGTGTGCGCATGCTATCAAGGTAGAGCAACGTCTCAAAGACCGTCGAGGTCATCTCATAGGTGACGGCGGAAGGCGAAGCCTGCGGGTCCATCGTCGGCGGTGCCTGATCGAGCGCGACGACGACGCGACCGCCCTTTTGCGCGGCGGCCCTGGGCGCGGTCGTCGCGCCGGTAGCGGGCGAAGCCGCCGATGACGCACGAGTGGCCGATGTGGTCGTCGCCGCAGAAGCGGTCGTTGGCGCAGCGCTTGGAGTAGAGGGCGCCTGCGATGCGCACCCGGCCAGCAACGGCACGGCGAACAGAACGACACTGAGGAACCGGACGGCGCGGAAACGGCGGACGCGGTGCATACCCTACTCCTTCCCCTATTCTTGGCGTTTGTGCATATTGGACACGTCCCAGTAAGCGGGAGCAGTCTACGACTCGCCCCCTGCTCCGTCAACGATCAGTTGCGATGCTGCGATGCGGGGTTTGTGCAGGGTTCCTCGTCCGACGGTAGCGGAGGCTTCAGCCTGCGCGAGAGATCGCAGGCTGAAGCCTCCGCTACCATCAAATGGTTGGCAGGCCGGATGTTTGGGCGATGAACGCTTCGAGGAGCGTGACGAGGTTGGCAGCGGCGCGGGTGAGGATTTCGTTGCCAACTTCCGGCGTTGCATGGCGGGTGTCACCAGTCGCGCCATTCGTGGTAATCTCATCGTAGTACGCGCCGTGCGTGCCGCCATAGGCGCGTAGGTGGGCTGAGAATGCCGCCGCGTCGGCGTGTGGTTCGGGCGCGCAGAAGGCATCAGGCTTGGCGTATGTCGGCGCTTCGGCGTAGACGACCGCCGCTTCATCACCGCCGCCGTGTCCCATCGAGCCTTCTGGCATCAAAAGACGGGCCTGCTCGCCGATAAAGGCGTAGCCGAAAACGCCAATTACCCGTGTGCCGCTGACCGTCTGCCGTAGTGTCTCCACAGCAGTCGCGATTGCCGCGCTATTGCCGCCGTGGCCATTGACGATCGCGACGCGCGGGAAGCGATGCTGGGCGAGTGACGCGCAGATTTCGACGAGCAGCGTGGAAAGCGTCTGTGGTGTGAGAGTAATCGTACCGGGAAAGTGCATGTGATGCCACGAGACGCCGAACGGAACGGCGGGCGCGACAGCGGCGCGGTCGCCGAGTAGCGCGGCGGCACGGCGGCAGAGTCCGTCCGCCGAAATCGTGTCCGTTGCCATTGCGATGCCGGGTCCATGCTGTTCGTGCGCGCCGACCGGTAGCAGGACAATCTCGTTCGTCGCCAGCAACGCGCGCGTTTCCGGCCAGGAACGCTGCGCGAGCAGGATCGCTTCAGCCATTGCGGGTCTCCCTTCATGTTTCTCACAGACCGACCGACGCGGGCCCTAACGCTTCGGCGGGGCGGGCGCGGGCAACACGTTACTCACGGGACTGGCTGGCGACCGACCGCTCGGTACCGGCACCGGAGAGCCGGACGCTGGTGGGGCGGGTTGTGGTGGTGGCGCTGACGGCGCTGGATTGACGGTCCCATAGGTATACTGCGTTGACAGAGTCAATGTAAGGCCGTTCGTTGTCACTTTGACCGGAACCGCGCCGGGCACATGCATGGGCGTCACTGCGGTGATCGTCGTGCTGTTTACAACCATGACGTTCGTGGCGGGTTGGTCGCCGAACATCACACTCGTCGTGCCGCCGAAGTTGGTTCCCTTGATCGTCACCGTCGTACCGCCCGCTTTATCGCCCGATGTCGGGTTGATCGAAGTAACGGTCGGTAAGGTCGGTTGGGTCGGTGGCACAAAGACAGCACAGATGAACGTCGTTGGCTGGATAGTGAGTGACCAGGAATGGAGTGCGTTAGTAGGATGGGGATCAACGTCCGAGGCATTGTCGGTAACTTTAAGCATCCATGTCCCGTTCGATGATGTGCCAATCAACTGTGAGAGCGGCTCTTCTGGTTTGAATCTGCCAGTGAAGGGCGGAGTCCCATCGAAGATCGCTATTGCCGCATGGTCGTCGAAGACCGTCTCGGTGTAGCCAAGATCACTGCTGCCGCCGTTTCTGTTTGACAGCACAACTTCAGCACCGTTCGGGGAGATAAGTTTGATGATTAGGTCTGAGTCGTAGTTGTGTGAGATGCTAACCTCTGCCGTAATATTTCCGACTGACCCACTGGCGCTGATTGGCAGATTCGACGCCGCGCTCCCTGGCGTTTGGGTCGTATCGTTGTAATCAGGGATCGGCTTTGGCACATCCGTTGAGGAATAGGATGTGGCCGTGCCGAGCGATGGCGCGCCTACAGGGATAGTGAAATTGACCGTCTCGGTGAAGCCGCCGTTGTAACTGACGGTCTCTTTGAACGCAATCTGCGTCCCGCAGGCTTGTGGCGAGTTGACGGTAAAGGTGAATGGTGGGGCGTTGTTGACGGGTGTCGGGGTGCCGGGCGCGATTGCCGGGAGATCGCTGTATGCGCTGGTGGCATTGGTAATTGTCACGCCGCTATTTGCCGTGAAGAGTGTACCAGTCACGCCCGTCGCCGCTACATTGCCGCTATTGACGAGACCGACCGTCAGCGCAATTTTCTCGCCCGGCTCGACGATACCGTTGCCATTGCCATTCGGTGCGGCATCAGTCGCAGTGATGCTGGTCGCGCCGACGGCGACCGTCGCGGAGACATTCGCATTCGTGACAACGAGGGCGAAGTCCTGATTCGTCGGAGACGTTGTATTAACGCCCTGTCCAGCGATGTTCGCGGCCACGACGCGCACCGAAAACGGCCCCGTCGTTTCGGCGGGCAGGAAGACGCTCTCCACATTGTTATGCGTATCGCTCGATCCGCCGGGCGACGAGAACGCGCCGCTGAAGTGATTGCCCCGATAGACCTGTCCGCCGACTGTCACTTCGAGATCGAGATCGTTGACGGAGACGCCGCCAGTTGTCGAACCCGGTGCATCTGTCCAGACGAGCGTGACGCGGAACGGTTTGCTGTGGCTAGCGACGTTGCCTGCTTTCACGAACGTCTCGCCCGTTTGTGTGAACGTCGTCGTTTCGTCCACGGTGTACCGCCGCACCGAATCGAAGAGCGTGCCGAGGTCCACATCGCCCCACCCCTGGTTCGGGCTGGGCAGTGAATCGTTCGCGGCAATACCCGTCAGATAGCGCGGTGAATTGAGGATGAGCGCCTTGAGCATCGCCGGGCTGGGTGTCTGGCCGGGGTTGATAACGCGCCCGTAGTAGTTGTAGACGAGTGAGGCCACGCCCGCCACTGCCGGGGCGGAATGGCTCGTGCCGCTCGACCATGTATAGCGCGTCTGGCCGTCTGGATAGTAGCGAAAATCCGGGGCAGATGTTGGTTGGCCGCAGACACCGCTGCCGTCAAAAACGTTCGTCCCGCCTTGGAAATCCTGCGATGCAGGCCCTCGGACATGTGTACCGGGTGCGACGACATCCGGCTTGTTCCGCCCATCCACCGTGGGGCCGCGCGATGAGAAGTTCGCGATATTATCCGCGCTCGCTGCTGCGGCAACGCCGCAGCCGTCCGCAACACCGTTATCTCGAACATTCTCAGTCGCGCCGACCGTGAGGACGTTCTTCGCGGTACCGGGCGAGCCAACGGTTTGCGGCCCGGATAGTCCAGCATTACCGGCAGAGAAGACATGCAGCATCTCCTGATTGCCTACCACTGTACTGGACGCATCGCGCGTCAGGGCATCGTATGCCTGCGCTTCGGCATCATACCCGCCAGCAGTATTGCTACCCCAACTATTCGAGGTGATGTTCGCGCCCGCACTGTAGGCAGCAAGTACGGTATCCGCATCGTTGCCTGGGCCACCCCCAGGAGTTCTATCACAGGCACTTTCGTCAAAATTCCCTGTGCCATTATCAAAGATTTTCGTTCCGGCAACGCGGCCGTATGGTGAGACGCCGAGGCCAATATCGTAGCCGTTGCCATCCGTGTAGGGGAAGCCATTCTGGTCATTGTAGGCAGCGACAATCCCAGCGTTAAGGTTCCCATGGCCTGCCTGCCCGTCCGCGAGGGTATCGGTCGTGCAGTTGTTGTTGAAGACGAGGCGCGGGGGGTTCGCTTTTGATCCCAATTGGTAGAAATCTGGGTGCTGAGGGGTCGTCGAGCCGTCGTCAATCCCGTCGTCCACGACATCAACAACCGGGTAATCGGTGGGGTTCGTCGTGAAGCCTTTGCTTTGGAGCCAGGCGCGGTAGCCGGGGCCAGTAGGGACGACATTGCCGCCGGATGCCGCGACATTGCCCGCGATGATCTGGTCCTGCACCTCGTCCTTCTTCTTCGGCGGTGCGTATGGCTCGACGTTAAAGACATCCGGCCGCGCCGCGACCGCAGCCAACTGGTTCGCTGGAATTTCCAGCGAGATGTTCGTGAAGTTCAGCACGTTCGCTGACTGGCGCAGCACCTTTCCGCCAAGCGCGCGCAGGCTGGCGAGCGATGCCGGTGTGTTCGTCGTCCGGTACAATTGCACGGTGACCGGTACAGGGCGCGCCGTCTGCGCACCCTTGCCGTTCTGCAACGTGGGTGCGAGGCGATACGACGGGTGATAGGCATCGGTCCATTGCACCGTCGGATCGGACTTCGCAAGGTTCTCCAGTTGCGTCAATGCCGAGCCATCCAGCCAGACGACGTAGGCATTGTTCGGCATGTACGCCACAATCTCGATGCCGAGTTTGCGCAGATTCGCCAGCCACGCGGGCTTAACCGGACCAATGAACTGCACAATCCAGAACTGGAAGTCGCTCGCCTTGCTTTGTCGCACATTCGCCGCGATCGGTGCCGCGCCGTTGACCGTGTTGACAACATTTCCGCCACGCAGATGGACCAGATCGTAATCATCGCGCGGATTGACACTCGGGCGCGTGCTAACCGCCTGGCGCTGCGAGTCGTTCGTCTTCCAGAGTGAGAATGCGCCGTAGTCTACTAGCAATTTCGCGTCGCTCTGCGTCAGTTGCTTGAGCGTCGCAACATCCTTGCTGTCTACCACAATCTTATGCGTGCCAGTCGGTGGTGCCGCAGACGCATCGAGCGGTAGCATGAGGAGAACAAGGATCGAGGCACAGAGAATTCTCATGAAACGTACGCGCACGTTCGTAACCTCTTCCCCACTATCCCCCGCATGCGCCGCAACCATCGCGCGCATGGTATCCGTTCCACTCTCACAATGAAGGCCCCAGAAAGGCCCACTGCGGAGATATTGTTCACACAGGCTCCCCATTCACCTGCTTCGACTATTGATAGCCGTGAGAACGTTATAATAATGCACCTAGACACCGAAAACGTCAAACATTATTTTCCCGACAAATTCCTCCTATGTCAGGAGGGGACAGGAGGTGGACGATCACCGCGAAACCCGTGGGTCAACCGTGGGCCGCGCTATACTGCCGCAGTATGCGAAAGGAGGGCAACGAAGCATGGCGGAACTTGATCTGGTCATCCGTGGCGGTCGGATTGTCAACGCGGGTGACGTGGGCACGGCGGATGTCGGTATTCTGGGCGGCGTGATCGCGCAAATCGGTGGTGAGATGCACGCGGCGCGTGAGATTGACGCGATGGGTCGCTTGCTCTTACCCGGCGGCATTGACGCGCACGTCCATCTCTCATCACCGCCCGAACGGATGGTGCAGGAGCATCGCTGGGTAGACGACTTCACCAGTGGTTCCCGCGCCGCGCTCGCAGGTGGCATCACAACGCTTGGCAACATGACGTTTCTCGCTTCTAGTGAGACGCCACTCGCGGGGCTGGCGCGGGAAGCAGCAGTTGCCCGCGCGCAGACGATCACCGATCTCTTCCTGCACCCGGTGCTTGGTGAGACGACACCGGCGGTACTGGACGAGATTCCCCGGCTGCTCGACACTGGGTGCAACACGATCAAATTCTTTATGTCCTCATCGTCGTTTGACACGCAGGTGCGCGGCTACATGGAGGCAACGCGGCGCGCCGGCACGAGCGATCTGCTCACGCTGATTCATTGCGAGGATGACACGCTGCTGACGGACGCGGCAGCGCAATTAAGCGCCGCCGGGCAGACAGCACTCCGTCATTACGCCGCAAGCCGCCCGGTGATCGCCGAAGTCGTCGCGACGCAGCGCGCTGTGGCGATTGCCGAGGCAACGGGCGCACCCGTCTACATCGTCCATCTTTCGTCAGAGCGCGCGTTGGCGGTTTGCGCGGATGCCCAGGCACGCGGCGTGCCGGTTTACGTCGAGACGCGACCGTTCTATCTACATCTGACGCGCGAGCGACTGGAAGAAGCGGATGGTGCCAAGTACATCGGGCAGCCGCCACTCCGCGAGCAACACGATGTAGATGCGCTCTGGGCGGGCATTCAGCAGGGCGTCGTCAATACGGTCTGCACCGATCACGCGCCGTGGTCGCTCGCGGCAAAACTCGATCCCGCCCTGACGATCACGCGCCTCCGTCCCGGCGCGGAGAATCTGCAAACAATGCTGCCGATGCTCTACTCGGAAGGCGTCCGCACCGGCCGCATCTCGCTGCGGCGCTTCGTGGAAGTCACCGCGACGAATGCTGCACGCCTCTTCGGTCTTTATCCGCGTAAGGGCGTAATCGCGGTCGGCAGCGACGCCGACATCGTCATCTTCGACCCCGAGCAAACCCGCACCGTGACGCGTGACATGCTGCAATCAAACGCGGACTACTCGGTCTACGAGGGCTGGTCGGTCACGGGCTGGCCAGTGGTCACACTACGGCGCGGCGAAGTCGTCTTCCAGGACGATACAGTGATCGGCGCACCGGGAAGCGGCACACTCCTCCGCCGTGGCCCGACCGCGCTGTTGTAACGCATCGGTGGCGTAGGCTTCAGCCTGCGATCCCCTGTTGGGCTAAGAGCCCTCGCGGGAAAGAACGTAGGCTGAAGCCTACGCTACTGGAATGAAGGAGAGAGACATGGCGAATGCTCCCAACCAACCGGCACTGACGCCGGAAGATGTCGCAACCTACCCGCTGCCGGGGATGGCGATTCCCAGCGACTTCGCCTTCAGCCCGGATGACCGACTCATCACCTCCCTCTACAGCCCGAACGAGAGCCTCACGCGCCAGTTGTACGCGCTCGATGCGGAGAGCGGGGAGCAACGGCTGCTCGTCGCGCCGCCCGGTGATGGCACGACGGAGGAGAGCGTCTCGCTGGAAGAAGCGTTGCGGCGCGAGCGGCAGCGGCAGCGCACCCTCGGTGTGACTCAGTATGCGTGGGCGCAGCACGCCAACCGCCTGCTTGTTCCCCTGCATGGCGCGCTCTTTGTTCAGGATGGCGATGGCGCACCGTTGCGAGAAATCCTTCCGAGCCGCCCGCAGCCCGCGCTCGATCCGCAATTGTCGCCGGATGGAGCGTGGGTTGCATATGTGCGGAATGCGGAATTGTCCGTTGTTGCTGCCGACGGCGGCGAACCACGCCAATTGACCGATGGCGCGCGTCGCACGGGCAGGACGCACGGCCTTGCCGAGTTCATCGCGCAGGAGGAGATGGGGCGATCACATGGCTTCTGGTGGTCGCCGGACAGCCAGCAGATTGCCTTCACCGAGGTGGACGAAACGCAGATCCCCGTCTACCGCATCACGCATCAAGGCAAGGACACAACGGGGGAAGGCGCGCAGGAGGATCACCGCTATCCCTTCGCCGGGATGCCGAACGCGACGGTGCGGCTCGGCGTCATCCCCGTTGCAGGCGGCGTGCCGGTCTGGATGGACCTCGGCGCGGAGCAGGATCAGTATCTCGCCCGCGTCAACTGGTTCCCGGATGGCACGCTGACCGCGCAGATCGAGAATCGCGCACAGACCGTCCTCGATCTCGTCCGCTTCGATTCGCAAACCGGCGCGCAAACGCAACTGCTGCGCGAGACGAGCGATGTCTGGATCAATCTCCATGACTTGCTCCGACTACTGACGGACGACGGCTTCATCTGGGCCTCGGAGCAGACCGGCTTCCAGCATCTGTATCGCTATGACCGGGACGGCAATTTGTTGAATCCGATCACTGAAGGCGACTGGATGGTGGATGGTATCCCCGGGGTGGACGAGGCGAGCGGACTTGTTTATTTTACCGGCACGCTGGACGACCCAACGGAGCGCCATCTCTATGCCGTTTCGCTCGACGGTGGCGAGCCGCGTCGGATTACCGATGCGACCGGCATGCATGCGGTCGTCACCGACCACGCGATGCGGTGCTTCGTGGATGTTCATCACAATACGGAAACACCGCCGACCGTGACGCTCCGCTCGCTCGTTGATGGCGCGACTATTCGCACGCTGTATGACAAGACGGACCCGCGTATTGCCCGGCTTGCCTTGCCGCCGCCCGCACTCGTGACGCTGCACAGCCGCGACGGCGAGACATTGCACGGGGCGATCTACCGCCCGACCACCCGTTTCGGTGCGGGGCCGTTCCCGACGATTGTCAGCGTCTACGGTGGTCCGCATGCCCAGCGCGTGCAGAACAGTTGGGGCATAACGGTGGATATGCGCGCGCAGTACCTCCGCCAAAGCGGATTCCTCGTCTTCGTCCTTGACAACCGGGGGAGCGCACGGCGCGGGCTGGCCTTCGAGGGCCGCATCAAGCACGACATGGGCAATCTGGAAGTGCAGGATCAGGTGGACGGCGTGCGCTGGCTCGTCGCGCAGGGGTTGGCCGATCCGGCGCGCGTCGGCATCTACGGCTGGAGTTACGGCGGCTACATGTCCGCGATGAGCCTCGCGCGGGCGCCGGAGACCTTCGCAGTCGCGGTGGCAGGCGCGCCCGTCACGCATTTCGACGGCTACGACACGCACTACACGGAGCGCTACATGGGCACGCCGAAAGTGAACCCGCAGGGTTACACTGAAAGCAGCGTCATCCATCATGTCGGGACGATGACCGGAAAACTGTTGCTCGTCCACGGCCTGATTGACGAGAATGTTCACTTCCGTCACACCGCGCGGCTGATCAATGCCCTCATCCGCGCCCGCAAACCGTACGATCTCCTGCTCTTCCCTGACGAACGGCACATGCCCCGCAAAATTGAGGATCGCGTCTTCATGGAGGAGCAGATTCGCGACTACTTCGTGCGTAATCTCTCCGACGCACCGTAAGGCGGTACCGTTCTCCTGCTACACTGAACCGCATCGGGCTTTCGCGTACCGCAATCGCTGGAGGGAAGAATGGCAAACGTACACCCACCGACCATCCCGATTCTCGGCCTACTGCAACCGGGGACGACGCAGCGGCATATGGTCACGCTCCCCGGCGCGCTACTCGCGGATGAAGCCCGACCGGTGACGACGATTACCGGCGCGCAGCCCGGCCCGGTGCTCTTCGTCGGCGCGGGCGTGCATGGCGGCGAGTATCCGGCGGTTGAGACGGTTATCCGCCTCAGTACGCGGCTGAATGCGGCGGACATCAGTGGCACGGTTGTGCTCATGCCTGTGCTGAACCTCCCGGCATTCTGGAAACGCAGCATGTTTGTCTGCCCGGTGGACAACGTCAATCCGAACCGCGTCTTCCCCGGCGATCCGCAGGGGACCTATAGCGAGCAGATAACGCACGCACTCGTCAACGAATTCATCATCCATGCCGATGCGTATATTGACCTACACGGCGGCGACATCCCCGAAGACCTCGTACCGTTCAGTATCTGCCGAAAGGGCAATGAGCCAGCGGATGTAAAGGCGGCGGAACTGGCGCGCGTCTTCGGGCTCCCCTACCTGCTGACAGTGGATCGTCCGATCCAGCGGGCGAAAGGCTCGTCAAGCTACGTTGCCGCCGCCGAGCGGGGCATACCCGGCGTCCTCGCCGAGGCGGGTGGCGTTGGGCAACTGCAACACGACGCCGTGGCGCTCTTGACGGACGGGGTGTATCGCGTTATGGCGCATCTCGGCATGACCGCGAAAACCGTCCCGGATGCGCCGCCACCGACCCTCCTCACGGCGTTCGAGTGGCTCTACACGCAGCACGCGGGCATGTTCTACCCGTCCGTCGCCGCCAATGACGATGTGCAAGCGGGACAGGCGATCGGCACGGTCGGATCGCTTTTCGGGGAGACGCTGGAGACCATTGTCTCGCCCGTCACAGGCCGCGTGCTCTTTCTGACAATCAATCCGGCCGTGCTCGCGAACGGTCTGTTGATCGGCATTGGCGTCGCGGCATGACGCGGCGTTCACTTACTTCGGTTTACTATCCATTCGTCTCAGCGTGCTGTCGGCATTCCTGCGTGGTCTCGCTTGCTGAGAACGCCCGCCACTTCATGGACAATAGCCCCTGTAGTTCGCAGGATCGTCTGGATATCGCAACAGCATGTTCGCATCGCAGTCGCGGAGGTCAGTGTGTCGGTAAGCGAAGCGACCGCCCGTGTCCTGGAAGCGCGGCTCCTGGGTGAAGTGCTCATCCCGACGGATGCGCGCTATGATCATGATCGCGCGATCTTCAATGCCCGCATCGACAAGCATCCCGCACTCATTGCGTACTGCTGCGGCGTCGCCGATGTGATCGCCTCGGTTCAATTCGCCCGGGAACACAGTCTTCCCGTTGTGGTTCGCGCCGGTGGGCACAGCCCCGCCGGATACTGCGTGCCCGACGGGGGAATCCTCCTCGACGTCTCGGATATGGGTGGCGTCTGGCTCGATCCCGAGCGGCGCACGATCACGGTGCAGGCGGGGGCCACATGGCGCGATGTCAATCACGAGACTGCGCCGTTCGGGCTGGCCGTGCCAGGCGGCGAGTGTCCGACCGTCGGCGTCGCCGGTTTCACTCTCGGCGGCGGCTGGGGCTTTCTCGCGCGTTCATTCGGTCTCGCGGCCGACAACCTCATCGCGGTCACGCTCGTTACCGCCGATGGCCGTCTGATCACCGCCAGCGATGACGCGCACACGGATCTCTTCTGGGCGCTGCGCGGCGGCGGGGCGGGGAGTTTCGGTGTGGCCACGTCGTTCACCTTCCGCCTCCACCCGGTGCCCCCGCAGATGCTCGCCGGGGAGATCGGCTGGCCAATCGCCCAGGCACGGGAGGTGATCTGGCTCTTCCGCAATTATTTCAGTACCACCGCACCCGATGCACTCTCGTTCGACCTCAATCTGTGTAGCGCGCCTGATGGCAGTCGCGTCGTCTCCATCATGGGACTCTTCAATGGATCGGTGGCGGAAGGAACGGCGGCGATCGCGCCGTTCCTGGCATGTGGGCGTCCGCACTACGTCGACCTCGAACCCCGGAGCTACGAGGCGCTCGTCAACCTCTACGGGGACGCGATCCTCGACGGGGCGAAGACCCTCTGGAAGAGCGGCTTCATCGGGGCGGATTTCAGCGATGCTGCGGTCAATGCGATGGTCGAAGCGTTCGCCGCTGTCCCACCCGGTGCGTCGTCGTGCATCCTGGAAGTGCTCGGCGGGGCGATCGGGCGCGTCGGCACGCACGAGACGGCTTTTCTCCATCGCCAGAGCCTGATGAGCCTCACCGCGATCGGCTCCTGGAACGACGACGCACTGGCCGAGCCCGCCACCGACTGGGCACGCGCGTTCAAACGGGCGATGGAGCCCTACCTGACCGGAAATCAGTATGCGAGTTATCCCGACGATGACCTTGCGGAGTGGCCGCGTGCCTATTATGGGGAGAACTACGCTCGTCTCACCGCAGTGAAGCGGATGTACGATCCAGACAATCTCTTCCGTTTCGAGCAGAGCGTGCGGCTAACGGAGCCATCCACTGAACGGTGATCGCACGCGCGACCGCCGCCGGTCACGACGATGGGGAGAAAGGCTGCGGCGCGTCCATTTGCTGCAGAGCGGCGATGATCTCAGCGATCTCGGGACGGCGCGCGGGGTCGGGGTCGAGGCAACGATCGACAATCGCGGCGAAGGCGACGGGCACGCGCCGGGACGCGCGTAGGGGTGTCGCTCGCCGGACGAGTTGCGCATGGTGCCCCGTCGCCGCATCGAACGAGAACGCCTGCCGACCGGTCGCGACCTCGAAGAGAACCGCGCCGAGTCCCCAGGCATCTGCCGCCGCGCTGAAATAGCCTCCACGCACCTGCTCCGGCGCCATGTATTCGTCCGTCCCCCAGCGAGAGGGCCCGCGCCCCGGCGGGCGGGCGGCGCTCAGGTCGATCAGCTTCGTGATGGGGCCCTGCATGATGATATTCGAGGGGGTGAGGTCGAGATGGAGGACGCCGTTCCGGTGCAGGTAGTGGATCGCCGTGGCCAGCCCGATCCCGATCGAGAGCGCTGCCCCAAGCGGCACGCGTCGTGTTCGTCCCGCGAGGTATCGCGCCAACGTCGGGCCGACGACGGATTCCAGGATGACGACCGGATCAGGCTGCGTATGCACCTCGTAGGCGCGCACGAGATGCATGTGCGTGAGCCGTTTGAGCAGCCGCCCCTCGCGCAGGAGGTCGCGCCGTTGCTCGGGGTCGTCGCGCCAGTCCGGGCGCAGAACCTTCGCGACGCAGTAGCACGCGCGCTCCCCGCTCCACACCTCGTAAATATCAAGGAAGTGGCTGCGACTGAGATGCGCGGCGATGGAGTAATCAGGTAGCAGCGCCACTCCCTGTTCGAGGGGTAGTTGGATCGCCGCATCCTCAGTGTCGGACATCGCGTATCCTCTCATGCTTCCAATGGTTGCGGCTGATCTCCCGGCGCGGTGAGGTGATGGAGGCGATAGGGTTGCGCATATGCGCCTCCACGGAGGAGCAGGTCCTCGTGCGTGCCCCGCTCCACGATCCGCCCATGATCGAGCACGAGGATCGTTGTCGCCTGCTGCACCGTCGCGAGATCGTGGGTGATGACGAGTGTCGTGCGCCCACGCATCAAGGCGCGGAGGGGTTCGAGGACCCGCCGAGCGGACTCGGCGTCCAGCCCGGTCGTCGGCTCATCGAGGATAAGGATCGGCGCATTGCGAATCATCGCGCGCGCGATCATGATGCGCTGCCGTTGCCCGCCGGAGAGCCGGACGCCTTTCTCGCCGATCACGGTTTCGTAGCCGTCCGGAAGCGCCGTGATGAAGCTATGTGCGTCGGCCGTCTGGGCCGCTTGGACGACCTGCGCTCGGGTCGCGTGGGCCCGCCCGAAGGCGATATTCTCGTGCACAGTGTCATTAAAGAGCATCGGCTCCTGCGGCAGCACAGCGATTTGCTCGCGCAGTGCGAAGAGGTTCATCTCTCGCAGGTCGCGGCCGTCAAGCGTGATTCTCCCCTCCGTCGGATCGGAGAGGCGCAGCAGCAACTTGACCAGGGACGACTTGCCGGTGCCGCTCGGGCCGACGAGCGCGACGATCTCACCCGCTCGTACATGGCAGGAGATGTCCGTCAGCGTATTCTCTCCCTCCCCCGGATAGCAGAATGAGACATGCTCGAACTGGAGATTGCCCCTCGCTCGTTCTCGCGGAACCCTGGAGTGATTGTTCTCCACGACCGGCGCTTCATCGAGGAGATCGATCACTCGCTCGGCGCTCGCCGACGCGGCGAAGATCGTATTCGCCAGTTGGCTCAGACCGCGGATCGGGCCATTCAATTGATTGAGATAGAAGAGGAAGGCGAGGAAGCCACCGAGCGAGAGGCGATCGCGCGCCAGCTCAAGCGTGCCCACCGCGATGATCGCGACCAGGCCTGCAAGCTCGATGAGATCGATAAGCGGACGGAAGACCGCGCGCAAACGGGCGGCGGCGAGGTCTGCCCGGAACTTCCCCATGCATTCCCGGTGGAAGCGCCACACCTCGCGGTCCTGCTGGTTGTACGCCGTCACGATCACGGTATTGGCGAGGCTCTCCTCGGCGATCGCGCCGATCGACCCGGCCCGTCGTTGACGCTCGCGGGAGGTGCGCTTGAGCAGGCGGGCGAAATACCGGGTGACGAGCCAGAAGAGGGGGGTGACGACGAATGCGACGAGCGCCAATCGCCAATCGAGATAGAGCAGGACGCCAGTGAACACAAGGATGCGCGCCGCGAGGGAGAACGCATCCACCACGCCTGAGACGACGAGTTCCTCCAGGGTTGTCATGTCGCCGGTCAGTCGGGTGAGAAGATCGCCGAGGCGCCGCCGTTCGAAGAAACCGGCCGAGAGTCCGTGGAGATGGCGGAAGAGGCCGACGCGCAGCGTGACGAGGAAGCGCTCCGCGAGGAAGGTCGAGAAATAGCGGTCCCCGAATGAGACGATGCCCGCCGCGACCGCGAGGACAAAATAGGCGAGGGCTACCCAGGGAAGGAATCCGAAGTCGCGTGGCACGAGCACGCGGTCCACAAGCACCTTGTAGACCCAGACGGTCGCGGCGTCCACCGCCGGGGTGAGCGCGACGCTGAGGAGGAGCACACCGAGCGCGAGCCGGTAGGGACGGACATAGGGCCAGAAGCGCCGGAAGATGGTCCGGAGCGGCACCGGCGGTGCCTCCGCTACCAACGCCTCATCAGTGACCGCCCCGATCAGCCACCCCACGAAAGGTGACCGTAGATTCGCCATCCGTCCTCCATCTGCCACAAATAACGGCGACCCCTTGGGGGTCGCCGCCTTGTCACCGGCCCGCAACCATATTCGCTTGCGAGCTCCGACTCGAAAGTCGTAGACCTACTTATGGGTCTTCTTGTGCGTACCCTTGTGAGAGCTACCCTTGTTCGATTTGCCGCCCCCACCGCCGCAACGACATCCTCCACCACCCATAGCATGACTCCTTGCGAAAAACCAGCGATACTCCAAGCGGATATCGCAAGCAACCAGGCAACTCTCTGTCTGACAGGTGCTCCGCTACACTATAGCATACACGGTGACAACAGCAACATGATGGCGAATTTATCATATTATTACCTCTTTCTTCATGGAGGAGTATAGTTGTTAGCGAGGCTAGGATGATATCCTCGTCGCACGTTCGCTTCGCGACACATCTGCGATGGTATCGCAACTGACCGGGAATGGGGATGCGGGAAATGACGAGGGAGCCGAGCGATAACCGACACGAGCCAGAGCTCTGCATCGGCTGGGAAGTAATCGGCGTCGATGGAAGCAGGATCGGCACCGTCGTCGACATCGGGCGAGAGTATCTCCTCGTGGCGCTCGGCCTGTTCCCCGACCGCGACCGATACCTACCGAAGTCGTCAATCATCCTCACAGAGGATGACCAGATTACGCTGAACGTCACTAGGGAAGAGGTCAAGCGTGTATCCTTCGGCGAACCTGAACGTTCGTAGCAATTTTAAGCCGCAATACGCCGAGGCTGGATCGAACGCCTCGGCGTTGTCCGCATGCCTGCATGTCTCCATTGACGGAAACGCGCCGCCGCAATCGTGCGTATTCAACCGCGAATTGACAACATGCCGTCGCTGGATCATACTTCTCGTACCGTATGAAGACCGCCGGGCCGCAATGATTGCCCGACTGCCCATCCGATCATCGCATCATATATGCGACCGCTATTCGCCATAATCACGTTGGATCCGCTGGCATTCCGCCGCGCCCCCGCGCGGCTGCACTGCTCACCGGCCGCGGGGCCGGTGCGATTCGTCGTATGGCGGCGCTACGCCGCCCCGGTACAGGTGGAGGGTTATCCGCGATGAAACAGTATCCCCCCGAGAGGCTTCGCAACGTCGTCCTGCTTTCGCACGGTGGCGCCGGGAAGACATCATTGGCGGAAGCGATGCTGTTTACCGCGAAGGCAACGACCCGCCTGGGCCGCGTCGAGGAGGGTACGACAATCTCGGACTGGGACCCGGACGAGATCAAGCGGCACATCTCGGTCAGCACGGCAGTCTTGCCACTCGAATGGCGCGATCACAAGATCAACATCCTCGATGCGCCCGGTTACGCGGATTTCGTCGGCGAGATCAAATCCGCCCTGCGCGCTGCGGACGCCGCCGTCATTGTGCTCTGCGCCGCCTCCGGCGTGGAGGTCGGCAGCGAGCAAATCTGGACGTATTTGGACGAGGCGCGGCTCCCACGCCTCGTTTTCATAAACAAACTGGACCGCGAGAACGCGGACTTCAGCCGCACACTCCAGCAGGCGCAGGCGAATTGGGGCAGCGCCGTCATCCCGTTCCACCTGCCGATCGGGAGCGAGGCGGCATTCTCCGGCTATGTGGACCTCCTCAGCCGTACCGCCTATACCACGAGTGGCAAGAATGACGGGAGTGCGGAGAAGACGAGCATCCCCGCCGACATGACCAACGCCGTTGCGGAAGCACGGCAGGCGCTCGTCGAGAAGATCGCCGAGACGGACGATACCCTGATCGAGCGCTTCCTCAGTGATGAGGAGATCGGCGAGGATGAACTGAAGGCGGCGCTCCGTACGGCGGTCGCGGCGGGCGACATTGTGCCCGTGCTCATCGGCGCCTGCCACAAGACGGCGGGCACGAGTGCGCTGCTCGACGCAATCGTGGATGTCCTGCCCGGTGCGGACAAGGCGAATGGCGCCGCGCAAACCCTGGATGGCAAGGCTACCACGCTTGTACCGGGAGCGAACGAATCAGCCGTCGCACTGATCTTCAAGACGATGGCGGACCCCTACGTTGGCAAACTAACCTACTTCCGCGTCTACAGCGGCACAATCCGCACGAACACGAACCTGCTCGACGCCAATCGCAACAAGCCGGAGCACATCGGCAGCCTCTACATGATGCGCGGCAAGGAGCAAACGGCAGTCGGCGAGGTCGGCCCCGGCGACATCGGCGCGGTGACGAAACTGGCCGAAGCGGCGACGGGCGACACTCTCTGCATGCCAGAGCATCCGGTCGTCCTCGACGGTGTCCACTTCCCGGAGCCGTCGTACACCGTCGCGGTGCGCCCGAAGAGCAAGGGCGATCTTGACAAGTTGGGCACGAGCCTCCATCGCTTGATCGAGGAAGACCCAACGATCCAGATCGCTCGTGATCCCGTGACGGGCGACACGCTCGTCTCCGGTATGGGCGATTCGCATGTCCAGATCGCGACGGAGCGGATGGCGCGCAAGTTCGGCGTCAATGTGGACCTCGACATGCCAGTCGTTCCGTACCGCGAGACAGTGCAGGGCACGGCGCAGGTCACATCCCGCCACAAGAAGCAGACAGGCGGTCACGGTCAGTTTGCGGAGGTCGTGCTGATTGTGGAGCCGACGACGACCAACGATTTCGAGTTCAAGGACACGGTCGTCGGCGGCAATGTGCCCAGGAACTTCATCCCAGCGGTCGAGAAAGGCATCCGCGAGTCGCTGCACGAGGGCTTCCTCGCCGGCTTCCCGGTGACGAATGTCCGCGTGACGTTGACGGACGGCAAATACCATCCCGTTGATTCCTCTGAAATGGCCTTCAAGATCGCCGGGTCGCAGGGCTTCAAGGAGGCGGCGCAGAAGGCCCGCCCAACGCTCCTGGAGCCGGTCTACCATATGGAAATCACCGTCCCGGATTCCTACACCGGTGACATCATGAGCGACTTGAACACCAAGCGTGGTCGCGTCCACGGCATGAACCCAGGCAAAGGATTCACAACGATCGAGGCGGACGCACCGCTCGCCGAGGTGCAACGCTACGCCACCGATCTCCGCTCGATGACCCAGGGGCGCGGTACCTTCTCGATGCACTTCGACCGCTACGAAACCGTTCCCGCGCACCTGCAAGAGACGATCATCAAGGAGTCCCACGCTCGCCACGAAGCCGCCGCACATCAGCATTGAGGACGAAGGATCAGGGAGGACGCATGCTATGCGCTCCTACGATCCCCGTATTCTCCCCCCTCTCCATTGCCTCAAGGCAATGGAGAGGGGGGTCGGGGGGTGAGGTTTGCATCCTGAACAAGAGCGCGAACTGATCGCCGTCGCGACGGACGCGCGGACACGGGCATATGTGCCCTATTCGCACTATGCGGTCGGCGCGGCGATCCTGACGGCGGATGGACAGATACACGGCGGTTGCAACATCGAGAACGCTTCCTACGGCCTGACGTCGTGCGCGGAGCGGAACACGATCTTCGCCCTCGTCAGCCGGTCCGCCGACCCGGACACGCGGCGCATTCGCGCGGTCGTCGTTGTCACGGCGGGGAATGATCCCGCGACACCCTGCGGCGCCTGCCGTCAGGTGATCCGCGAGTTCGGCAAAGACGCCGCCATCATCATCGCCAATACCGATGGCAATGTCTTCCTCCGCACCACACTGGACGCCTTGCTCCCCCACTCCTTCGGCCCCGAGCAACTCGATTCTCTAAACGATACCGACGAACACTGACCGCGCGTCGGTTTTGCGATGGAATGCCGTCCGTGGTCGCACGTTACAACGGTAATGGGTCATGCGTCCTTCTCACGACGGAAAGGGAATACCATGCCATTCACTGACGCTCAGCGCGCCTTTCTCGCCGCGCCCCGCTACGGTACTGTCGCGACGATCCGGGCGGACGGCACGCCGTCGCTCTTCACCGTCTGGTACGATCTTGACGGCGACGATATCTGGTTTATCACCCGACAAGACCTCGCCAAACTTCACCACATCGAGCGCGATCCGCGCGTCGCCTTCCATGTTGTGGACTCGTCGGGTTATCCGTATCTCGCCGTCAATGGCACCGCGACAATCAGCATTGACGAGGACTACAGCAAGCGGCTCCAGATGGCGACGCGCTATCGCGGCCCGGAAGGTGGCAAGCGGTATCTCGTGGAAAACCCGCTCCCAAAGCCACCTGCCGTTGTGCGCATTACTGTTGAGCGCATCAGCGGAATGGGCGGATGACGGACGTAATCGGTGGAGCAGGCTTCAGCCTGCAATCCCGGGCGGCAGGCTGAAGCCTGCTCCACCGGAACTCAGAGGAGCAAGCCTAATGTCCAGTGAACCCCTCGCCGCACTCGCAAACGAAAAGTTCATCAGCCTGACGACCTTCCGGCGCGACGGTCGCGCCGTCCCAACCGCGCTCTGGTTCGTGCTGGACGGCAATCAACTGCTGTTCTGGACTGGCCCACAGACCGGCAAGGTGAAACGGTTACGGAATAACCCGAAGGTCACGGTCGCGCCATCCACGCGCCGCGGTAAGCCAATTGGCCCTGCCTTCGACGCGACGGTGCGCTTCCTCCCGGAAGCCGAGTTCCCGCGCGTGACGCAACTGATGAACGCGAAATATGGCTTCATCAAGCGACTAATTGACACATTCAACTGGCTCAATCGCACGATCCGGCGCAAGCGGGACGCGGGATATATCTTTCTCGCGATTACCCCCGCTTGATCGCGGTTAGATGCAGGCCCGTCGCCCACGGGTTGCGCTTGAGGAGCGTATCTTCCCAGTAGGTGAGCCGCCACGTTGGGAAGAAAACGACGCGCTGCACCGCCTTCGTGACCGCCGCGCTTCGCCCCACTGGCTCGCGCCGCAGCCGCTCCCGCCCCCAGTAATCTACAATATCATGCACCTGGCCGAGTAGATGAAAGGAATACGACAGATCGCTCGGCTCCAGCCCCTGTGCGCGGAATGTCGCCGTGACGCTCTCCGTCGTCAACCGCTGGATATGTCCAACATGATTGTGTTTCCATTGGTGAATTGGGATACGCTTGCTATCGGTCAGCATACGGAAGAGCGTCTTTGGCTGCGCTTCGAGCGGGATGAATCCGTGGAAAAGGCCACCCGGTGTGAGGACGCGCGCGATCTCGGCGACGCACCGGCTCACATCTGGCACATGCTCCAGCAGATCGAATAAGAGAATAATATCGTAGGAATTGTCCGCCGCCGGGATGTGCGCCGCGTCCGCGACGAGGTACGTGCCGCCGTTCCCGGCACCGGCCGCTTCCCGGATCGCGCTTGCGCTCAGATCCACTCCGACGAGCGTCAGGTCCGGTCGCTCCCGATGGATAGCGCGGTTATGCCGCCCGGCACCACAGCCGAGCAGCAGGCACGATCCCGTGTGGCCCCGCATCGCATCAAAGGCGCGGCGCAATCGCAAGCCGCCTATTGTCCGTTCGGTCGAGGAGATGCCGCCGCGCCCTTGAATCGTCGCCGCGTCTTCGTAGTCGAATTCTCCGGAGGGCGCACGGCTGTGCGCCCCTACATCCGCCGCCGTTTGCCACTCACTCATTGCTCATTGCTTCGTGTGGCCTTGAGGCGAGTGAGGAGCTCTACGAGGTCGGCGGCGACAAAGGTCGGTTCGATGCCGGTCGTGGCGATCTCCTCACGCTGCGAAACACCAGTGAGGACGAGGACCGTACGCGACCCGATCCGGTTCGCGCCGAGGATGTCAGTGTCGAGCCGGTCGCCGACCATCAGGACTTCGTGCGGCTGCACCCCAAGACGCTGGCAGGCAAGTTCGAACATGTATTTTTCCGGCTTGCCGATTACCGTCGGCTGGACATCCGTGGAGGCAACGAGCGCGGCGATCATCGCGCCGCAGCCCGGTACCAGCCCTTCCTCGGTCGGCAGCGTCGTATCCGGGTTCGTGGCGACGAAGGCCGCGCCCGCACGGATGGCGAGGCAGGCGCGCTTGATGTCTTCATAGCCGAAATGGAGGTCAGTGCCGACGACCTGCACTTGCGGGCGGTGGTCGTCTCGCGTGAAGCCCCCCTCGTCGTAGAGCACTTCGATCAGCGCCTGCATGCCGACCGCGCCGACGGTCACATCTGGCGGGTACGTCGCGCGCAGATAATCGCGCACGGCGATACCGGAGGTAATGATCGTCTCCTTTGGCACGGTCACGCCGTGGCCCGCCAACCGCTCGACGTACATCTGCTGCGTGCTCATCGAGTTGTTTGTCGCGAGAAGATAGGGAACATTTTCCGCCTGCATCCAGGCGAAGATCTCATTAAGGCCGGGGAGCGCTTCCTTGCCGCGCCAGAGGACACCGTCCATATCAAAGACGAGGGCGCGAATCTCCTTCAACCATGCGAGATCGTCACTCACCGAGAACCTCCTCCATGCACAAAATAGGGTTCAGGCGGCGCGCCGAGAAGCACCCGCGCGGCGTCAACAATGTCGGAAAGGATGGCGGAAGCGGTCGGTCGCGGCCCCGCGCCTTGCCCAATCAGCAACACCGGACCGACACGGTCACCGGTCAGTTCAATCGCGTTGTAGTTGGCACTCGTCGCACCGAGCGGACTGGCCGCCGCCACCTGCGCTGGGGCAACGGAAAGTACAGCATTGCCATCCGCATATGACCCCTGCGCGAGCAGTTTGATTACTTCGCCAGACGCGCGCGCTGCTGCGATCTGCTCCGCCGAGACGCTGGTGATGCCGGTCCGTGCGACGGTATCGGGAGAGACGGCGACACCGAAACAGATGTACGCGAGCACGCACGCTTTGTACGTCGCGTCGAAGCCCTCGACATCAGCGGTCGGATCAGGTTCGGCATAGCCGAGACGTTGCGCCTCCGCGAGGGCATCGGCATATGACGTGCCATGCTC
>JAABUZ0100002189.1_pt1 | contig 33326 bp, 33 predicted proteins | sample 5562091 | NCBI WGS metagenome assembly JAABUZ01 (sample SAMN12813069, study PRJNA571459) | rock metagenome | isolation source: Antarctica rocks | place: Antarctica: Victoria Land, Linnaeus Terrace sud | collected 2015-12-21
CGCAGGCACATCGGGGCGGCCTGACTGACCAGAGCTCGGCGGTAACACGTGCTTCTGGCGGCAGAATCACCGCATCGGCGCCGTCGCAGGCTCGCCGGCTGCGTCGGCCTCGCCGACGCGAAGCGCCGGCTTGGCAACGCCTCGGCCGCGACGTGCCGATCGCTGAGAGATTCTTCTTGCCGATGATCAGGTCGCCCTCCCAGTGGCCCGGCACCGCCCGCTCACAGCAGCACGGCGCCTGCGCGTCGACGCGCGTGACACCATCGTGCTCGAGGACGCCGACGCGGGCATCCAGGCCGGACAGGCCAGCGCAGCGACCGTAGTGGTCGTGCAACATCGCCGAGCGCCCAGCCGAGGCTTTGATCGTAGTCCTCCGGGTGGGATTTTGCTCGAGGCGCACGTCATCGACGCCGCCGACCTCGGAGTCAACGGCGCGCCGGATAGGTATCAACCTGCGGGTCTGACTCGAAGATCGCCTCCGGGCCGGGCCGGGCCGGGCCTCCGCCAGGGTGGTGCCGGCCGAGCAGGGAGACGCGAGCCGCAGGCGCTAAGCCCCGCTGCGCTGAGCAGCAGCACGAAAGCGAGCACGAGCGCCGGAGCTCACCCCCGGTTGGGTGAAGCCACGCTGGGCAAGCGAGCCAGAATACGGCCTGGCGCGCAGGGATGCGCGCCTTCGCGGGCGTCTGCGCGGCGTGATGCTTACGAGCGGGGCTTGACCCGGGACGGCGGACGAGGACTCGACTTCTTCTTCGCCGGCCGGGAGACGGTCACGCCCACATTGGTGATGTGCAATTTGGAGAAAGTCACCGCGAGGTCGACGGTGGCGTCACTCTCGCCGAGCGCGAACAGGCCTACCTTGACGTTCGTGAGGCTCGCGCCGGTGTTGTAGAGCTCGGCGAAATGGGTCCCGTCGGAGGAGTAGTAGGTGGTGTAGCGGGGGCCCTGCTTGACCATGCGCAGCCACACCGCGCCCCCGAGCTGGGCGGCGGGGACTGAGCTCAGCACCTCGGTCACCGGGGTGCCCGCGAGGTCGTCCGAGGTAGTCTCGCTCAACCGCACGGCGCCGCCGCTGTACTCTACGTCGAGCTTCAGGTAGTTCTCGTCGTCCTGGTAGGCGATTACCCCGGCTTGCTGGGTCGCCGCGTGCGGCGGGACGCTGAACTGCAGGCGAGACTGGATGGTCCAGTCGCCCAGCGCAGGCTCCACGAGTAAGTTGTGGTTGGTGTGAGCGTTCAGATCGCCCGGCTGGGCGGCGATCGTCAGGGAGCCCGGAACCTGATGGACGTAGGCCGAGTCGGGCCTGATCCACGTCCAATGGGCTCCCGGCCGGGCGCCTGAGAAGGCGTCGCTGCGGGCGGGGCGAGCCAGATGGATCCGATAGGTGAAGCCGATGCCGTCCGGGCCGGTCACGCTGATCGTTGCCTGACCGGGGATCCCGGCTGCTTGCGAGACGTGCATCCGTGCGCCCGCCGGGGCCACGCCGCTGACCCGGGCCCGGGACGCGCCGGCCGGGACCAGCAGGTCGTAGTCGTAGCTGTCGGGATGAAAGCTCGTAACTGGCCGACCGTTCACCGAGAGCACGCTCAGCTCCGAGAGCACCCGGACCACGAACTGGGTCGAGCGGCTGGAGCCACCGAGCGAGACCGTGGCGGTGATCGTGGCCACACCGTTGGCCAGCGTGTGCAGTGAGCCCTCAGCGGAGACCGACACGACGCCCGGGTGGTCACTGCGAAGGCGCACTACCGTACGGCGGGGCAGCGCCCGCCGGTGATAGCCGTACAGCGACTGGTCGTTCATCGACACGGTCAGGTTGGGTAGGACGGTTGTGCCCTGCGGGAAGAGCACCCGGGTCCGAATGCCGCGCGCCGCGTCCCTGGGCATAGTCGGTTGGGCGGTGACCACGTTGGGGACCGGCGCCGCGCGACCGCTCACCTGCAGGTAGCTCCCGAGTTCGATGTCGCGATCCTGCGCCGAGGCGGCGATCTGGATCCCGTAGCGGCCGTCGTTCACGACGAAGCGGTTCAGGGCCGGCTTGAACGTCCCCAGATCGGAGACCTTCAGGTTGAAGCTGACCGCCCTGGTCTGGCCCGGGGACAGGGGGACCTGGCTGAAGCCCTCGAGCTTCTTGATCGGCTGCTGGCCGTTGCCCCCGCCCGGGGGGATGAGGTAGAGCTGGACCAGATCCTCTCCCCGCACCGAACCGGTATTGGTGGCGTCGAGGGTGATCTTGACAGTGTCATCGGGTTTCGTGCGCGAGGTGGAGAGACGGAGGTTCGAGTTCTTGAAGGTGGTGTAGGTCAGCCCGTAGCCGAACGGGTAGGAAGCCGGCCCGCGGTGGTACATGTAAGTGCGACCTACGCTGCCGCGGCCGGGACGGATGCTGTAGTCGGTGATCGGGGGCAGGCCGGTCTCGTTCTCATACCAGGTGAACGGCAGGTGCCCGCTGGGGTCGTGCTTGCCCAACAGCACGTCGGCCAAAGCGGCGCCCCCCTGCTCGCCGTTGTAGGAGCTCCAGAGCATGGCCGGGACACGGCCTGCGAAGCTGCCGAGGTCGACCTCGCCCACCGTGTCCATGACCGCAATCGTGTTCGGGTTGACGGCCGCGACGCTGGCGATCAGCTGTGCCTGCGCTCCCGGCAGGCTCAGGTTGATGCGGTCGTCGTATTCGCGCGCGGTCGAGAGATTCGTGCCGGCGTAGACGATCACGTCGTTGTAGTTGGCCGCCGCCGCGACCGCCGATGGATCGATCGAGGTCAGCTGCGACGCATTGCTGGCCGCGCTGAAGCCCGGAAGGAAGTCGACAGTGGCGCTCGGGTTGATCGCGTGAATCGCTGCCTTGAGGCCCTCGTAGGGCGTGACCTCCTTTGCCTGCCCGGCCGGACCTTGAGCACTGCCGTAACCGCCCAGGTACTGGTTCTGCTCGTTGCCCACGGTGCCGATCACGGCGACCCTGAATGGCCTCCTGGAGGGAACGGAGATCGGCAGCAGCTTGCCGACGCTGCCGCCCCGGCGCGCTGTCGCCGCGTTCTTGAGCAGGACGAGGGCGTGGTCGGCCACTTCCCGGGCCAGGCCGAGGCGGGCGGGCGTCTCGGTTTCGGCATGATTGGCCTCGCTGTTGACCCAGCTACCCGCCGGTAGCTGCGCCCGGGCGGCGCGCACCCAGGGCTCGCTGCTGATGTGCCCGAACTCGCCCAGCTGCATGCGTGCGGTGAACAGGCGCACGAGCGAGGTGTCGAGATCCTGCTCGTTGTAGACGTCGTTCGTCGTCCGTATGCCCTCTCCGACGGCGGCCGGCAGCAGGTTCGCGTTGGTCAGCGGATCGTCGGCGCTGGTGCAGTCGAGATCCTCCCCGGCAGCGTTGGCGAAGGCGTGGGCCTCGGTCTGGTTCAGCGGGCGCCGGTAACCCGGCGGGCGCCAGTTCTGATAGTCCACGATGGCCTGAACAGCGTCGCAATCGGAGGTGAAGTAGCCGCCGAAGCCGAACGTCTGCCGCGCCAGCGTGTTGGTCAGGAACGCGTTCGCCGCGGACGGGGTCCCGTTGACCGCGTTGAAGGCTGACATCATCGCGCCCGGTTGCGTCTGCTGGTCGATCAGCCGGAACTGGGCGGTGTAGTACTCGCGCAGAGTACGCTGGTCCATGTCCGAGGAGCCGTTCAGGCGGTTGACCTCGCTGTCGTTGGCCGCATAGTGCTTGAGCGTGGCGATCGCCTTCAGGTAGCCGCCGCCCCGGGGCAGCAGCCGGCCGCTCTCGCTGCGACCCTCGAGTCCGTTGACGTACTGCGCGGCGAGGTCGGCGGTGAGCAGCGGATCCTCGGAGAAGGTCTCGTCGTTGCGGCCCCACCGTGGGTCGCGGGAGAGGTTGACCGTCGGGGCGAAGAAATCGAGGTTGTAGGCGTTGCCGGGCACGATGTCCCGTGCCTCGTCGGAGATCGCCGACGCCTCGCTGTACATCAGCGATGGATCCCACGTCGAGCCCAGCGACAGATCGCTGGGGTAGGAGGTGGTGTCGATCAGCGGCGTGGTCGCGCCGGAGGGGTTCAGCTGCAGCCGGGCGACGCCGTGCACTGACTCGTTCCACCACCCGTAGGCCTTGACCCCAAGCCGCGGGATCGCCGCCGACTGCCCGGAGATCGACTGCGAGGCCTTCTCGGCCACGGTCATCCGGGCCACCAGGTCAGCCGCCCGCTCGGCGGGGGAGTAGGCCGAGTTGCGGTAGATGGGCAGGCGCCGCACGCTGCGTGCCTGCACCGATGGCAGCACGATCAGCGCCACGACGAGCACGACGATCCCCAGCGCAGGAGTGATCAATAGCTGTTTATGACGCATTGGGCCCGCGCAGAAGGACGGCACCCTACCGGGACATGCGGGCGCTCGTCGCACGCTGACGTCGAGGCCGCAGCTGATCCGCATACCCTTTGGAACCGCACCCGGTGACGAGCAGCACGCTGAGAAGCGCCACAAGAGCGGGACCGACCCGCAACGCGGGCAGGGGGATCGAGCGGCGCACGCGCGCAGGATAACCGCCCACGGCATGCGCCTCGGCCGGCCTGCCGGTCCGCCCCTCATCCGGCCCGGAAGCTGCCATGCTGGGATCTGATGCGCAGGCTCTCCATCTTGATCGGGTTGATCGTGGTGCTCACGCCCGCGTTCAATCATGCGCCCGCCGCGCGCGCCAGCGCGGCCCAGGCGCTCGCCGACTGCAACGCCAAGAACCGTCTCACGCGCCAGTACTCGGTGGCCGACCTGAGCCAAGCCCTCAACACGATGAGCGCGGACACAAGGGAATACACAGACTGCTACGACGCGATTCAGCGCGCGCTCTCGGCGGAAATCGGCAGCTCCCACCAAGCCGGGACCGCCGGCTCGCGCGGGGGCTCAGGCTCGGGCGGTTTCTTGCCCACGCCACTGCTTGTCGTCCTGGTGGTACTCGTTGTCGGAGCGGCGAGCTTCGGCGTCGTTGCGGTTCGTCGCCGACGGTGAGTCGACAGTCTCGCCCGGCGCTCGTAACGCAGAAGCCCAGGGGGATGGCGCCCGTAACGCAGAAGCTCAGCGAACCTTGACCCCGACGTAGCGGCTGTAGTAGGTCATCGCCTTATAAGCGGGGAGCAGCGGATTCGCGGCCGCTGGCGGCAGCGAATTCGAGGCCGGATAGGTGTAGGCCAGCCTGACGGTTCCGCTCGCTGGAAACCTCACGCGAAGATCGAAGTAGCCGCGAAAGTTCCTGATAGCGATCGTGCTGATCGTCTGAAACGCCCCGGCCGAGCGGCGCCTGAACTGGATCTGTACGTGCTGGAGCTTGCCCGTGTCGAGCGTCGCGAAGTGGGCGGGACGCGCGCACCCCCACACCTCGAGCCGATTGCCTCGCTTGGCCGAAGTCACCGGGAGGTAGAGCGGAAGGCGATATGAGTAATACGACGGCTTCGGCTTTCCATTCACGAACTCCAGACCGCTTGCAAAATCGTTGCTACCCGTGGGGTGGGGGTCGCGCAGCAGGTATTGCATCGTCGTCTTGATCCGCGGATTGCGCCAGGACAGGTACTCCGCCCAGTTGATGTAATACGCGGCAGTTGGAGGCGAAACGTACCGACCGTGGTTCGGCGGGTGGGTGATGTAGCCGTACTCGTCGTTGTAAATCGGAAAGCGCGTGTGCGAGCCGTAGACCCCCTGCAAGCGGTCGAGCTCCCTGCCCAGGCGCGGCAGCTCGGAGAACGCCACGTAATCGGGGTCCTTGGAGCTTTCCTCAGTCGGAGGCAGATTCTGCGGATAGGGATGGATTCCGAAGCCGCTCGCGTGGAAGAGCCCAGGGTTGGCGGCGCGGAACCGCCTCGAGGCCGCGGCGGTCGTGGGGCAAGCCCTCGCACCCGCGGGCGCTCCGCGGAGCTCGCGATAAGCCGAGTCGACGCAATAGAGGGTCCGGATGAACTGAAGCGGCTTGGTCTGCGCGAAGTTTCCCGGGTAGCCTTGGGGCGCCTGGCGCGAAGCCCGGCCACTCAATCCGCGGGCCGAGGTTTCGCCGATCAAGATCGTGTCGTGGCCGTGGCCAGTCCCCTGAAATGCGCTCCACGCGGCGTCAAGGAGGCCGCGGTACATACCTGGCCCGACGGAAACCGTCGAGCCCCTGATCGCCTGCGGCGCGAGATCCTCGCCGAAGTTCGGCTCGTTCCAGATCGTCCAGAAACTGACCCGCGGTAGCGCCGAGGAGGCGCCGGGTGGCACGTAGGAGCCGCTGTAGCGGGTAGCGATCGCATGCACGAACGAGCCGTACTCGCTAGAAGAAGGCTTCCACTCAGCGACTCCGCGCGCGGGAGCGCCGCGGCCGGTCGCCCAGAGCGGAACGGGCCCGGTGAGCGTGAAGTCGACAGCGATTCCATCCTGCGCAGCGTCCTTGACGATCGTGTCGTAGATCGTCCAGTTGACCTGCGGATAGGACGCCGGATCGGCGGCACGGAATCCGCTCGGGCGGCGATAGGAGTCCGGGCGCGGCGCAATCGTGTTCCAGGACACCGTGACCCGCACGCGATCGGCGCCGAGCAGGCGCATCTTGGCCAGCGTTCCCGCGGGGTTGGAATCAAGCGCAGAATCATCTTGGATGATCGACTCCTGGTTGGTCGCGGCCGGTGCCGGCGCCGGCGCCGGCACCGCCACCAGGCCCAACATGGCGAGCGTCACGCAGAGGACGGTCAAGGCTGGAAGTCGGCTAGGGAATCGCATTGGACTACTAACGGCTCAGGTGGGCAAGAGTTGCGGCGAGACGCCTGCCGCCTCGGCGGAGGATAGCGGGCGGTAGGCTCTGCGAGGACGCCGTCCGGGTCACATTTGTCGACCGATGACGGCTATCCGTGCATCGCGGGCCCAGCGCCGACGGACCAACTTTTCTTCACGGTGACGGACTTCTCACCGCTTCCCGCGCTGACCCTCGGCGAGATCTGATGCGACCTTTGCGCCACCCATTCGCCGGCTGACCCTGGCCGCGAGCTCTGGCGCGAGCCCCGCGAAGGCAGCCCCGAGACGCAGCTCAGCCGGGGCGACCTCGACCTCGGCGCGGTTTCGCTCGACCGCGCGGATAACCCCCGCCGCCACCTCCTCCGGTGACCGCGTACCCACCCCGTGCGGCAGCCTTACCCCGGCCTCGGCGAACATCCCGGCTTCACGGATGAAGCCCGGCAGCAGCACCGAGACGCCGACCCCGTGCGGGCGCAGGTCCTCCCTGATCCCGAGCGCGAAGCCCCGCAGGCCAAACTTGGTGGCGGAGTAGAGCGAGGAGGAGGGCGAGGCCGCCTTGCCCGCCAGCGAGGAGACGAACACCATGTGCCCGCGCCGGCGCGCCGCCATCATCGGCGCCAGCGCGCGCGCGAGCGCCACGGGCGCGCGCAGGTTCACCTCGAGCATCCTGTCGATCTGCGCCTGATCGAGCTCTAGCAGGGTGCCGCTCGCCGGCAGCGCGGCGTTGGCGACCAGGACGTCGATCGCGCCCAGCTCGCCCACCTCATCCAGAAGGCGATCGACCTCCCCGCGGCGTGCGAGGTCGCACGCGATGACGCGTCCGCCGACCTCGCGTGCCAGCGAGCACAGCACATCGGCACGCCGGCCGCTCAGCACGAGCGAGGCACCCCGCGCGGCGAACGCCCTCGCGATCGCCTGCCCGAGCCCGCCGCTGGCGCCGGTCAGCAGCACCGTTCCACTGACAAGGCCCACAGCGCGGGAGTCTATCCCGGCTGTGGCCCGCGGGCCACAGCCCGCGTCAGCCCGGCCTCAGCTCGATCATCGCCAGCGTTCAGCCCGGGAACACGGCCAGCGTGGCGGTCAGTCCATGCGCCATCGCTCCACGATACTGCCGACACATGCCGCGCCCGGAGGTAATCGCGCTGTTCGGGCCGACCGGAGTTGGCAAGACGGCGGTCGCCGTCGCGCTGGCATCCAGCCTGCGGGAGCTCGGCGAGCGCCCCGTCGCGGTGTCGGCTGACGCCTTGCAGGTCTACGCCGGGCTCGAAACCTTAACCGGAGTCGCACCTCCCAGCGACCGCGCGGTGCTCGAGCATCGGCTGATCTCCTTCCTGCCCGTGGACGCCAGCTTCAGCGCAGGCCAGTATGCGGAGCTCGCCCACGCGGAAATCGACTCGCTGCTCGCGGGCGGCGGGCGCCCGATCGTGGTCGGTGGCACCGGTCTCTACCTGCGGGCCGCGCTCACCGAGCTGAGCCTGCGCCCGGCACCCTCGGAAGGCGTCCGCGAGCGCTGGAGCGCTGAGCTCGAGCGCCACGGGCCGGTGGCCTTGCACGCGCTGCTCGCCACCCGCGCCCCGTGGGCGGCGGCCAAGATCGAACCGGCCGATCGCCAGCGCGTGGTGCGCGCGCTGGAGCTGCTCGATGCCGGAGAGCTCGAGCCACCCGAGGGGCCATCTGAGCTGTGGACCGATTCGGTTCGCCGGTCGACGTTGCTGGTCGGCTTGACGATGGCGCGTCGGCAGCTCTATGCCGGGATCGACGCACGCGTGGAGCGAATGCTCGCGGCCGGGGTGCAGGACGAGGTCCATGCAGCCAGCGCCGCCGGTGCCTCGCTGACCGCGCGCAAGGCGCTGGGCTTCGAGGAGCTGCTGACCGGGGATCTCGAGGCGATGAAGCGCCGCACGCGCAACTACGCCCGCCGCCAGCTCAGTTGGATGCGCAAGCTCGCGGCGGTCTCGGAGCTCGACGTTACCGGCCGCTGTGCAAAAGACGTCGCGGCGCAGGTGCTCTCGCTGTGGATGAAGGATTGAGAGGACGCATGGCACGCGCTCTCGCCGGCCTCTGGCGCCGGCCGATCTGCTCAGTCAGGACGTTCACGGCAGCGGCATGAACGGGTACATGGCGAGTACCGCGACCAGGACCGCAGCCGCCCACAGCCCGACCAGCCGCGGGTGCCCCCGAGCGCGTGCGACGACTTGCGCCACCACCACGTAGATGCCGGGCATCACGAGCAGCATGTAGTACAGGTAGCTCGTCCGGCCGAACAGCAGGCTCAGCAGCTCAAATGGCGCGAAGGTGCCGATCGTCCAGGCCAGCCCGATCGCATCCAGCTCACCGCGCGCCGGGAATGGCGCGCCCGCCGGGCGCGGCGCGGCCCCTGGACCGCGTCCAGGCAATGGGGGAGGCCCATGTCCCGCCAACCCCACAGGCTCCGAACCGCGCCGGCGAACGAGGCCACGTACGGCCAGCGCGAGCGCGGGGAGGGCGAGCAGCAGGATCGGTGGGCTCACCATGCCGAGGAAGTGCACCGCGGGGTGAGCGTGGTAGAACCCGCTCGCCGGCTGGGCGGGGTTGATGTAGAGATAGGCGATCGGCTTGTAATCGGCGATCCACTGCCACGGGGAGGAGGCGATTCCTTGCGGTCCGTGCAGGCTGCTCTGGTTGGCCGCAAAGCTCAGCATGTGCGCCAGGTGGGCGAATGGCCCACGCGCCACGCGTGCGCCCGCGTTGGGGTCATACGGCGCCGCGATCCGGTCCATGATCGCCAGCACGGCCAGGAACACCGTCGCGCACGACAGCCCGCATGCGCCCAGGCCAAGGACCCCGCGCGCTGCTACCAGGTAGCCGCGAGCGCCCGGACCCGAATCGATCCGTCCATCTGCCCCCGCGCCGCCCCCGCGCCTACCCGCGCGATGATCCCTGCGAGCGCTCACAGCCACCAAGCCCTCCGCGAGCACCACAATGAATAGCGCATCGACAGCGAGCAGCTTCGCGCACGCTCCGAGGCCGATCGCCGCGCCGGCGAGCAGTGGCTGCCCCCGCAGGTAAAGAGCGACGCCCCAGATCATCGCAGCCAGCGCGTACACGTCGAGCGTGCCGATGCGGCCGTGGACGAGCATCAGGTTGTCGGTGGCCATCAACGTGCAGGCGCCGAGCGCAAGCCAGCGCCCACCGCCGGCGCCGCGCACGAGCGCGAACAGCCCGAGGATCGCCAGCGACCCCATCACGAGGCTGCCGAGCCGCCAGGCGAGTGGCCCATCGCCGAGGAGCTCGATCGACCCCGCGATGATCAGCTTCGCGAGCTGCGGGTGCTCGGCGTTGGGATCGACGCCCGCGGGCGCGCCCGCGTACGGCTGCCCCGGGGCCGGGCGCACACCCGCGATCACTCGCGCCGCGTTGACGTAATAGGCCTCGTCGAAGATCAGCACGTGGTCAGCGGCCGAGTGGCAGGACACACGGCACGGCTCGCCAAGCCAGGCGGCGCGGGCACCGAGCGAGAGCACCGCGAGGACCGCCAGCAGGGCGAGCGGCAGCGACGGATGAGCCACCTGCACCGAGCGCAGACGGTCGGCCGAGGAATGGGCTCGCTTGACCATCGCCAGGCGCGACACTATCCAGCGACGCCGTCGACCCTGCCCAGGCTTCACGACAGAGACTCCGCTCGCGCGGAGTTCGAGAAGTAGGCGCCGAGCGTCTACCCGCTGGACGCCGGCGGACGACATAGACTCCGCCCGCGTGGAGTTTGAGAAGTGGCAAGCGCTCGGCAACGACTACCTGATCCTGGAGGCGACGGCGCTTTGGTTCGAGCTCACGCCGGCGCGCGTTCGCGCCATCTGCGCGCCGCACACCGGGGTATTCGCCGATGGGATCCTGGTCCTCTCAGAGCCCGGCGCTCGCGCAGGTCCCGGGGACGCCCCAGGCCCCGCGGAGTCCGCAGCTTCCCCGGCGTCCAGCGAGCCCAGCGAGCCCTCACGTGACTGCGTCGCGCGCCTGACGATCTTCAACCCCGACGGCTCGCAGGCCGAGCTGTCGGGCAACGGCGCGCGCGAGGCAGTGCTCTACCTGCGCCGCCACGGCTGGACCGCAGCCGACACGTTCTCGATCTGGACGGCCGTCGGAGAAATCGGTGCCCGCATCACCTCGTCAACGGCCTGCACCATCGACATGGGACGCGCTCGGCTTCACAGCTCTGACTACCCGGCTGGCGCGCCGGACGGAGCCGGACAGCTCATCGCGGCGGGGCTGAGCTGGCGCTTTCAGCATGTCCAGGCGGGCAATCCCCAGTGCGCGATCGTACTCGGCAGCGAAGCCGAGCTCCATGCGCTGAAGCTGCCCGAGATCGGGCCCGAGATCGAGCATCACGAGCTGTTCCCGCAGCGCACCAACGTCTCCTGGTTCTCGGTGCGCGCACCCGGCCGGATCCGCGCGCGGATCTTCGAGCGCGGAGTGGGGGAGACCTCGGCCAGCGGCACCGGCGCGATCGGAGCCGCGGTCGCCTATGTGCGGCAGGGGGGCAGTTCGCCGGTGAGCGTCGAGCTCGACGGCGGCGAGCTGGAAGTCGTGGTAGGGGACGATCTGCACATCGACCTGAGCGGCTGGGCTGTTCCGGTGTTCCGGGGCGCGCTGGCCGATGACTTCCTCGCGGAGCTCCATGCAACCCAGTAAGCGCCTGCAGCGCATCGCCCCGTACCTGTTCGCCGAGCTGGAGCGCAAGGTCGCCACCAAGCGGGCTGCGGGAATCGACGTGATAAGCCTCGGAATCGGAGATCCCGACACGCCCACCTACCCGCCGATCGTCGCCGCCGCCCAGCGCGCGCTGGAGGATCCGAGCACGCACAGCTACCCGTCCAACCGCGGGCGAGCGGAGTTTCGCGAGGCTGTGGCGGCGTTCTACGCGCGGCGCTTCGGGGTAACGCTCGATCCCGAGACTGAGGTCATGCCGGCGATCGGCGCCAAGGAGTGCATCTTCAACCTCAACCTGGCGTTTCTGGACCCCGGCGACGCGGCGCTCGCCGCCGACCCGGGGTACCCGGTCTACTCCGGCGGTCCGCTTTTGGCCGGCGGCGAGGCGATCCTGATGCCACTGCTCTCACAACGCGGTTTCGCGCCCGATCTAGGCGCGCTGACGCCGGCCGCACTGCACCGAAGCCGGTTGATGTTCTTCAACTACCCCAACAACCCCACCGGTGCTGTCGCCCCGGACGGCTTGTTCGCGGAAGTAGTCGAACTGGCGGCGCGGACCGGGATCCTCGCCGTGCACGACAACGCCTACAGCGAGACGACCTACGACGGATACGTGGCGCCGTCCTTTCTGGCGACCCCCGGCGCCAAGGAGGTGGGCGTCGAAGTATTCTCGCTCTCCAAGGGCTACAACATGACCGGCTGGCGCTGCGCCGCGATCGTCGGCAACGCGGAGGCGATCGCGCACTACTGGCGCTTGAAGTCGAATATCGACTCGGGGCTGTTCGAGGCCGTGCAGCTCGCCGGGGTGGCCGCGCTCGGTCCAGAGCTCGATCCCTACGTCGCCGAGATGAACGCCATCTATAAGCGCCGGCGCGACCTCGCCTGCGAGGCGCTTGCCAAGTCCGGGGTGGAAGTGACAGCACCGAAGGCGACGATCTACGTATGGGCGCCGGTCCCGGCCGGGTTTCAGTCGTCCGCCGCCTACTGCGAGCACGTGCTCGAGCGCGCCGCCGTCGTCATTTCCCCGGGCGGTGCTTATGGACCGAACGGCGAGGGCTTCTTCCGGATCTCGCTGACGGCGCCCGAGGACCGGCTGCTGGAGGCGCTCGAGCGATTGTCTCGCCTGTGACCGGGGGCTACCATTGTCCTCGTGCAGCGAAGCCGTAACGGCCGGACCCGCGCGTCGCATTCAGCGTCATTCGATGGGCGCGCCCCGCGTGGGCGCGCCCTGCAGCGCGCGTACTCGATCGCGGCGCTCCCGAGCGCACCCGTGCCACCGGAAGGCACACCGCTCCCCGAAGCTCAGCACCCATCCTCCGAGCTCTCCGAGCTGCGCGAGCTGCTGCGCACCGCCGGTGCCGCCGGCGTCGGCGAGCTCGTGCAAAGGCGCGAGAAGCCGCACCCGAACACCTACCTGGGCACCGGCAAGCTGGAGGAGTGCAAGGCGGCGATCGCGGCGGCGGACGCGAACCTCGTCGCGTGCGACGACGAGCTCTCACCACGCCAGGAGCGCAACCTCGAAGCAGCGCTCGGCGTTCCCGTGATCGACCGCACCGCGATCATCCTGGACATCTTCGCCTCGCACGCGCACAGCGCCGAAGGCAAGCTGCAGGTCGAGCTCGCCCAGCTCGAGTACAACCTCGCCCGCATGCGAGGACTGTGGTCGCACCTCGAGCGCCTCGGGGGTGGGATCGGTACGCGCGGACCGGGCGAGACCCAGATCGAGACCGACCGGCGCCTGGCGCGCGACCGGATCGCGGCGCTGAAGCGAAAGCTCGCGCAGATGCGCTGCAGCCGCGCGGTGATGCGCTCCGAGCGCGAGCGAGCGCACCTTCCCTCGGTTGCCCTTGCCGGCTATACCAATGCCGGCAAGTCATCGCTCCTGAACGCGCTCACGGGTGCCGACGCAGGTGTCGGCGATCGCCTCTTCCACACGCTCGATCCGACCACGCGCGTGCTCCGCGCGGGCGGCCGGGACTACCTGCTCACCGACACCGTCGGCTTCATCCGCAAGCTTCCCCATCAGCTCGTGGACGCGTTCGGCGCGACGCTTCAAGAGACGCGCTCGGCCGACCTGATCTTGCACGTCGTGGATGCCTCGGCCTCCGAGGAGCAGCTGCTGCAGATGGCCGGTGCGGTCGAGGACGTGCTGAGCGAGATCGGCACCGAGCAGGCTTCCCGCGTGCTGGTGCTCGGCAAGGCGGACCTGATCGACGACGAGCGCCGGGCGGAGCTGGCCCATCGCCACCCCGACGCGGTGCTCGTCTCCGCGCTCAGCGGCGAGGGGGTCCAGGCGCTGGCGCAGCGGATCGAGGACGAGTTCGCGCGCACGCTGCAGGAGGTGGTTCTGTTGATCCCCTATCGAGAGGGTGGGCGCCTGGCGGAGCTGCACGAGCTGGCCGGCGACTTGCAGCGCGAGGACACCGCCGAGGGCGCGCGGCTGCGGGTGCGCCTGCCACCGACCGTCGCGGCGCGCTACGCGCGGTTCGCGCTCGGCGGGGCCGTGCCCGCAACCGGCTGAGCGGCGGCTTGGCGAGCGTGGACTCGGCGGGCACGGACGGGTGATGCTCCGCGTCCAGCGCCTGGACGAGCGCGCGATCCTGCCCACCAGGGCACACGCGGACGATGCCGGGCTCGACCTCTACGCGCTCCACGGTGCCGTCCTGCGCCCGGGTGAGCGGATCTCGATCCCCACCGGGATCGCGATCGAGGTTCCGCAGCGTCAAGCCTGCCTGGTGCTGCCCCGCTCGGGGCTCGCAGCCCAACATGGGATCGCGCTCGTCAACGCTCCCGGCCTGATCGACGCTGGGTACGCGGGCGAGGTATGCGTGCTGCTGCTCAACACCGACCGGGAGCTCGAGTACCGAATCTCTGCGGGCGACAGGATCGCCCAGTTGCTGCTGATCGCGATCGAGACGCCCTCGGTAACCGAGGTGCAATCCCTGGCCGAATCCGAGCGTGGCGTCAAGGGCTTTGGCTCGACCGGTGGCTGACCGCGCGCCGATGAGGCTTGACACACCAACCGTGTCGCAGCCTAGCGCAAGCAAACCGCTAGCGGACAGCTCACCTTCCGCCCAGCGGCACCAGCCCGTGCGTCTGCAGGAACTGCTTGGCGACCGCGGCTGGATCCTGGTGCGCGATGTCTACGTCCGAAGCCAGTCGGCGCATCTCCGCGGTGCTCAGGAGGGCATCGACCCGGTTGATCGTGGCGGGGAACGCAGGGCCCTCCTGCGCCAGCACCTTGGCGGACACGACAGGGACCACGTTGCCCCAACCGAAGACACCCTTTGGGTCGCCCAGCAGCGCGTAGTCGCCACTCGCGAGCTGACCGTCGGTGCTCTTGACGTCGGCGGCCTGCGCGGCACCCGCATCGAGCGCCTGGTACTGGCCGCCGATCTCCAATGCCTTGAACGCCGCCGGCTGGACCCCGTAGGCCTGCTCGATCGCGGGCAGCCCGCCCGCACCGTGCTGGAAACCGAGGGGCCCTCCGAGCGTGAGCGCGGAGCTCACTGCACCGAGGTCTCCAATCGTGCTCAGGCTGTTCGCTTTCGCATAGGCGAGCGTGACGGCGATCGCGTCCGTGTCGCTGAACGGGGTCGGGTCCAGCAGCACGAGCCCGTGCGCCCGCGCGTAGCGCTGCCCCGTACGGTACGCCGCCCGCTCGCTCCCAAAGCGCCGCGGGTCACCGGCGACCGCCGCGTTCCAGGTACTCAAATATTCGGGGTAGACGCCGAGCGTGCCGGTCCGCAGTGCCTGAATCGTGACCTGCGTCGGGCCGATGTTCTCGTTTAGCAGGACCGAGAAGCCCTGCGCCTCGAGCGCCTGCTGATAGAGCGCGCCGAGGACGAACTGCTCGCTGAAGTTCTTGTCCCCGATCGTCACCTGCGGTCTGCCGCTTCCGGGTAGGGGCAGGACCGCGGTGCTCGCCGTGGTCTTGGTGGGCGCCCCCCCGGGGGCCGAAACGCGGTGATCACTGCCGCCAGCACTTCCACTACCACTTCCACACCCGGCCTGCCCGAGTGACAGCATACCGACTGTGCCAACAGTGGCGAGCACGGCGAGCACGGTGGGGCGGGCGCTCATGACTGGTCGTGGGACGGCGTGCTCACAGCGGCCGGATCGTAGCTACACACCCGCCGCCCGCCGCGCGTCCGCGTGCGCGGCGAGCTCCAGGTCGTCGTGGAGCGCCGCCAAGGGCTCATCGACCCCGAGGGCTGTCGAGATCAGCCAGTCAGCGAACCACGCGTTCTTAGGCAGCAGCGGGCCGTGCAGGTAGGTCCCGATCACGTTGCGCTCCCGGACGCCCTCGCGGCCGTCCTCGCCGTTGTTGCCATGACCGCTCAGGACCCGGCCCAGCGGCGCGGCGCAGGGGCCCAAGTAGGTCCGCCCGCCGTGGTTCTCGAAGCCGGCGAGCACGCGCCGCTCCCCAGGGTCGAGCTCCACCTCGATCGCGACGTTTCCGATCAGCCGCGGCTCCTGCAGGCGAACCGTCCGCAGGTCGACGAGCCCAGCCCCCGGCAGCGTCTCCTGGCCGAGCTGATAGGAGTCCCCGAGGAGCTGGTACCCGCCGCACACCGCGAGGATGGTGGCACCGCGCTCCGCGATGGCGTGGAGCGCGGCGCGCTTGCGCTGGAAGACATCGAGCGCGCATAGCCTCTGGTCGCGGTCCTGGCCGCCGCCGATGTAGTAGAGGTCCGCCGCATCGGGATCCAGATCCTCACCCAGGTCGCTCGCGGACAGCGAGAACGCGATCCCGCGCCACTGGCAGCGACGCTCGATCATCAGCAGGTTGCCGCGATCGGCGTAGATGTTCATCAGGTCCGGATAGAGGGCACAGACGCGCATCTGCATTTCAAGCACTCAGCATCACCACAACGCTGCCGGCGTAGTCACGGTTGGCGGGGACGCTCGCCCGCATGGCGAGCGTCATTCCCACGCTCAGTGCCTCGTGCTCGAGCTCTGCCGCGCAGAGGCCGTCGAGGTGGATGACATCGTCCTGCTCGCAGCGCCTCCCCGTGCTCAGAATCGTCTCGCGACGGCGCTCCAGTACGAACCCAGCCCCATCCGCTCGGACCGCCGTCGGCCTGCTCGAGTAGAGGACGCCGTCGAGCTCGCAGGTATCCGGGCGCGGCGACGATGAGCGCTCCGGCGCCTCGTAGAGCTCGAATGTGTCCGCGAGCGCCACCGCGAGGAGCCCCCCGGGGAGCAGATGCCGGACCGCGCATTCGAGGAAGTCGATCCGCTCGGTGTGCCCGCCCAGGAGCTGGATCGTCAGCATCGGCACCAGGCAGAGCGCGAACCGGCGCTGCAGCGCAAAGCTCCGCGCGTCGCCGAGCACCGCTTCCAGGTCCAGCCCGCGCGCGCGCCGCGCGAGCTCGGCGAGTAGCACGGGGTCCTGCTCGAGCGCGGTCACGCTATGGCCTGCCCGCGCGAGCTCGAGCGCCACCCGCCCGGTGCCCGCTCCGATGTCGAGCACGGGATCGCCGTGCTCGGATGCCAGCGAGCGCCACAGCACCAGGTCCTCGGTGTAGCGCCCGCACTCCAGGTCATGCCAGATCACGCTCATCGCGACGGTGCACCCTCGCGCTCCCAGAACCTTGCTACGTGCCCGCGCGCCGCCAGTTCCGCGTGGAGCTCGAGCATCGCCGTGTAGGTGGGCAGCACGAAGAGGCGCCCCGTGCGCGCGGACGCGAGCGCGTCGTCGAGCGCGCGCGGCAGGCTCGGGACGAGGTGTAGCCGGTCGGCAGCCGCGCCCGCGTACTTGAGGCGCAGCGCCATCTCCGCGGCGCGCGTGCCCGCACAGGTGACCCGGCGTAGCCGCGAGGCTAGGACTTCGAAGTCGGCGTCCCACACCCAGGAGACATCCTTACCGTCCGCGATGCGGTCGTTGAGGATCGCGAGCAGCTCGAGCTCGCTGCCCTCGAGCATCAGCGTGCGCAGGATCTCGTTGGCTCCGGCGGGGTTCTTCATCAGCAGGATCGAGAGCTCTGTGGCGCCGATTGGGATCGTCTGGGCGCGGCCGAACGCGGCGCTGGCGCGCTGCAGACCCTCGCCAATCGCGCTCAGCGACACTCCGAGCTCGAGGCACAGCGCAGCGGCCGCCAGCGCGTTGTAGACGTTGTAGAGGCCGGGCAGCGGGAGCGCCACCTCGGCACACCCAGCCGGCGTGCGCAGCCGGAAGCGTGCGCCTCTGGTGCCGTCGAGCTCGATCCGCTCCGCCGCGACCGTGGGGTCTGGCCGCCGCTGGCCGCAGGAGGGGCACCGGTAGTGGCCGAGGTGGCCGAGGTAGATCGTGTCGTAGGTATACGCGGCGCCGCAGCGCCGGCAGCGCTTGGAGTCCGAAGCGTGCTGCATCTGGGACATCGCGACCGAAGGGTCCTCGAGGCCGAAGTAGGTCGCCGTCGCCTCGCGTCCCAGGTCGGCGACCAGGGGGTCATCGGCGTTCAGCACCAGCGCCGTGGACGGCGCGAGCGACGCGACGACGTTCGCCCAGCGCTCACCAATCGTCTCGAGCTCCCCGTAGCGGTCGAGCTGATCCCGGAACAGGTTGCAGAGCAGGACCGCCCGCGGTGCTAGCTCGAGCACCATCCGCCCCAGCCAGAGCTCGTCGACCTCGAACAGGCCGAGCTCACCGTCCAGCTTCTCATGGGGGCGCGCGGCGGCGAGCAGGGTGGACGCCACACCGCCGGCCATGTTCGCGCCGGCGCGGTTGTGGACCAGCGAGATACCCGCGCCTTCGAGCACCGAGGCGCTCATCATCGCCGTGGTCGTCTTGCCGTTGGTAGCCGAGATGACCGCGCACCCTCGCGCCAGGCGCGCAGCGAGATCGCCGATTGCCTCCGGCTCCAGGCGCATCAGCACCTTCCCGGGGAGGCTCGTGCCTCCACCGCGCCCCGCGCGGCGCGCGAGCGCGCCCGCCGCGCGGGCGGCCAGGATCTTCGCGTCGAGCTGATTCACGCGGGACTCATCCGGCTGCTCGCAGCGAAGCCCCGCTCACGTCGTCGCGACCAGCAGCGAGTGGAGATCTTCGGCGATCGCGACCGGTGCCGGGCTGCTCGCCTGCTCGGCCTGCGCCCGTGAGCTCACCCCGGTCAGCACGATGGCGCCGTCGAGACCCGCCGCGCAGGCTCCGGCCAGATCGGAGTCGAGCCGATCGCCCACCACGAGCGTCCGGCCGGGCCCGAGCCGATCGAGCGCGGCGTTGAACATCTGCGGCTCCGGCTTGCCGATCACGCCCGCGATCCTGTCGGTGGCGTACTCGAGCGCCGCGACGATCGCCCCGGTTCCCGGCCAGACCCCGCTCTGCCCCGGGAACGTCCGATCACGCCCGGCGCAGAGCATCTCGGCGCCGCCGAGTACCGCCTGGGTGGCAGTCCGCAGCTCGCTGAAGTGAAGATCGTCGTATGCGGCGATCACGACCAGGGCAGCCTGCGCGGCATGCTCGGTCCCGTTGATGATCCGCAGCCCGGCTTCCTCGACGTGGCGGTGAATCGCCGGCGAGCCGATCACGTAGGCGGTGGCGCCCGGCTTGCGCCCCGCGAGCTCGTACTGGAGCGCGGCACCGACGGTGAGCACCTCGTCGAGCGAGGCCTTGACGCCCAGCGACCACAGCTTGCGCACGTACTCCTCCGGTGAGCGGCGCGAGTCGTTGGTCAGGAACGCCACGACTCTGCCCGCCGCACGCAGCTCGGAGATCGCCTCGGGAGCGCCACGGGTGCACTGCTCGCCGACCCAGACGCATCCATCGAGGTCGAGCAGCACGTGATCGTAGTCGGCGAGCAGGGGGGAGAGGGCCATGGGGCGGACGCTGATTATCGCGGGCTCCGTGAGCGATTCCGCGCGCGGATGCCGAGCGCTCCCTGGGCGGCGGTGAGCACGCGCTTGCTGCGCGTTCGTCCTCGCGGAGGCGCCTACCGCCCCTGAAGCCTTCAGTACCTCCCTCAGAAGAGCGCCGCCTGCCCGCTCTGCGCCGGCGGCGCGAGGCACTCCGGGCCGTCGTAGCGGGCGTCGTTGACAGCGTTGCTGACCGGGCGCACCCGCGTCTGCTCCGGGGTCAGCCCAGCCAGGATCTCGTAGAGCAGCTCGGAGGGCGTCTGGGGCTCTAGCCACGGCGCCTCGGCTTCGGGGGCGAGGATCACCGGCATCCGGTCGTGCAGCGGCGAGAGCGTGGAGTTGGCGACGGTCGTAAGGATCGCGCAGGAACGCAGCTCGCTCCCGTCTTCGCCGCGCCAGCTCGACCACAGCCCGGCGAAGGCAAACGGCGCATTCCCAGCCCGGGTGATGTGAAACGGCTGCTTGGGCTGTTTGGGCTGCTTGGGTTGCTTGGGTTGGGTGGGCTGATTGGGCTGATTGCCCCCTGCGGGCATCGACTGCCACTCGTAGAACCCGTCAGCGAGGATCAGGCAGCGGAAGCGTTCGAAGGCGCGGCGAAAGGCTGGGCGCTGCGCAGCCGTCTCGACGCGCGCGTTGATCATCTTCAGCCCGGTCTCCGGGCGCTGCGCCCAGGCGGGAAGCAGGCCCCAGCGCAGCAGCTCACCGCGAGGCTTCCCGTCTCGGTCGCTAGTCACCGCGAGCACGTCGTCACCCGGGGCGACGTTGTAGCGCTTGCGGATCTCAATTGTGTCGCCGACGGCAAAGCGTGCCCGCACGTCGGCCGGGCTCGGCGTCGCGAGCGTGTAGCGGCCGCACACGGGGGTCCTCGCAGTCTTCGTCCACTCAGCGCGAGCGCGAGGCGACCTGCTCGTCGCGCTCGGCTTTTGCTCGTTTCTGGCGCCGGCGGCCGAAGTAGGTGAGCACGCCGATCGCGACCGCGACGATCACGAACCCGTAGAAGATCGCGAGGTCGCTCGAGATGCCGCCGAACGGCAGCGCGACGAGCTTCACCAGCCCGAACCCGGCGAGCAGGATCAGGATTATCAGTGCGACCACGAGCAGAACGCCGCGCACGCGGGGAAGGATTCCCGCACTCGCAGGCGGCGCGATCAGCCCCATCAGCTTCAGTCCACGCAGTTGCCGTGTGGTCGGCGGCTCGACGCCGAGGCGCTCGGCGGCCTGCTTGAGGTCATCGGCACGGCGCTCGGCGAATGCGAGTGAGTGGTCGGCCATCCTGCGAAGCTGGAGACGTTCCTGGGGGCGCGCCGCCGCCAGCGCGCGCTGGTAGTGCGCCCGCGCCTTCTTGGCGTCAGAGCGCTCGGCTGCGCGAGCGCCGAGGACCGCCTGCGCGGCCGCCTTGAATCTGGTCTCGGCCTCGAGGTCCTCGTCGGACCTGCCCTCCATCTGCTGCATGGCGGCAAGCTGACTGCGCTGCTCGACCCGCATCGTGCGCTGCTGCTTGGCCATGCTGACCGGAGTCTAGTGCGACCCCGCGGGCGGCGCGCGGAAGGCGAGCGGAAGGCGAGCGGCTGTCGTTCACCGTGAACCGGATGCCGGATCGTCACGTCGTTGGTGCGGATGGGCCACCCGACGGCCGGGTTCTCACCACTTGTAGGGCAGGAACTTGCCGTCGAAAACGATCCGAACTCGCTCCTCGCCCTCGATCTCGTGACGCTCGACTGCCAGCTTGAAGTTGATCGCGCTCATGATTCCGTCGCCGAACTGCTCGTGGATCAGCGCCTTGATCGTCGTGCCGTAGACCTCGACGACCTCGTGGAGGCGGTAGATCGTGGGGTCGCTCGGCGGAGCTCCGTGGAGGGTGCCCCGCATCGGTACCTCGGCAAGCGGCCCTACCAGCTCGGACTCGGGCAGCGCCAGCAGCTTGCAGAGCTCCTGCGCTTGTGCGCTCGTAAAGGGATGCTGGCCGTAGATCGCGGCGGTGCTCCAGGCCGCATCGGTCCCGAGTCGCTGCGCGATCTCGGCGAAGCTCAGTCCCTGGGCCCGCTTGGCATCCAGCAGTTGTTCGGTGATGCGGTTGCGGTCCATGTCGCCTCCGTCGGTGGTGTCGATGAATGTCCAGTCGCCCAGCGTCGGTATCTACGCGGCGGCTCGAGTCCGGCTGATGGCGGTCTCGGCGACGCGCTCCGCTACATAGAGCGCGTCGTGGGAGACGCCCGCGAACCTGCCCGAGCCCCAAGTATGGAGCCACGGCAGCCCAATCACGTACAGGCCGGGCACAATGGTGACGCCGCGGTGGTGGGACGGATAGCCGCTGGGCTCGAACGCTGGCGCCTGCACCCACGACCAGTCGCTCCGAAAGCCCGTGGCCCACACGACGCTGGTCAATCCGGCACTTCGCAGCCCGATTTCACTTGTGTGGTCACCTGCGGGTGACCACACCGGCTGGTAGCGCTCCTGCAGCGGGGCTTCGATCGAGTGCTCGTCGATGAACCCGTCGATTGCGTCCTTGATCCGCTCGGCGGTCGCGTCCGCGGCGTCCAGGTTCGCGCGCAGGTCGCCGGCGAACGCCAGGCCATCGCCATCGCCGTCGACGCTGAGCAGGCGGCCGTGCAGATGCATGCCCTCCAGTGCCAACGCCCGCAGATCGATGTCATGCCCGCCGTCGCGCCCGGTGACGTAGTGGTTGGGCTCTTTGCGGGCGGCGAGCCCCTCGGGGTGGCGCTCGATCGGCATCTCGTAGTGGCCCATGTCCTCTAGCCACGCGACGCAGTCACGACCACGGTAAGAGCGCGCGACGCGCGGTGCGCTGCCAACGCTCAGGTGCACCTCGCGCCCAGCGAGGTGCAGATCCTCGGCGATCTGCGCTCCCGATTGCCCGCTGCCGACGACGAGGACCGCACCGTCTGGCAACGAGGAGGCATTCCTGTAGCGCGAGGAGTGAAGCTGAGAGATGTATGACGGCAGCTTGGCGCCCAATGGAGGAACCGAGGGACTGTGGTAGCCTCCGATAGCCAAGATCACCTGATCGGTCGTGATAGCACCCAGCGACGTTGTCACCCGGAAGCACTCATCGCCCGAGGTGACCCGCTTCACCGCGACGCCTTCATACACAGGCGCCGCGAACGACGCCGCAAAGCCCTCGACGTAGGCGACGATCTCGTCCTTGAGCATGAAGCCGCTGGGGTCATCGCCTCGATAGGGAAACGAGGGCAGACGGCACTGCCAGTTGGGTGTTACGAGGCAGAAGGCATCCCAGCGGTCATCCCGCCAAGAGCTGGCGACGCGGTCGCGCTCGAGCACGACGTGATCGATCCCCTGCTCGAGCAGGTAAAAGCTCGTTGCCAGTCCTGCCTGTCCGCCACCCACGACCACCGCCTCGACGTGCCCGCTCAGCGCTTGCGGGGCGGGGAACTTGGGACTTGCAGGCTCACGACGCAGCGCCAGCACCTGCACCACGGCTCGCGAGCCGGGGGCAATCGTCCGCACCCGTTGCTCTATCTCGGCTAGCTGCTGCGGGGCGGCGGTGCACATGAAGCCACGCTGCTCGCGGACACGCTCGCCTGCGCGCTCGAACGCGATCCGGCAGCGCCGCAGGAGCTCGTCCGCGGGGTAGGACGCGTTCTCGGCCAGGTAGCGCTCGATCACGGTCGACGGGCAGTAGCACTCCTGCGGGGGGCCGTCTGGCCAGCGCAGGTTGAAGTTGACGGCGGGCATCGCTTCAGCCTGTGAGCCCTGTGAGCGGTATGGGCTCGGCGGTGCGGTAGAGGTCGGGGCGCAGGTCGCGGATCGGCGACAGCGCGCGCCGCGCGCGCTCCAGCGCGGCCTCGACGTCTAGCGTGCTGAGGGCAAGCCCGCAGCCCACGCCGGTTTCGTCCAGGAGGTCACCGCCCGGGCCGACCACGCGCGCGCCGCCGACGAAGCGCAGTGCGCCGAAGGAGCCTGTCTGGTTGGCCGAGGCGACGATCAGCGAGTTCTCGGCCGCCCGGGCGCGATCCCACAGCTGGGCTCGGCGCCATTGCCGGTCGTCCTCGAGCCTCGGCGCGGCGTTGGAGGCGCTACACGGCCACGCCGACAGGAAACAGAGGACGCGGGCGCCGTCCAAGGTCAACGTGCGCGCGGCCTCGGGGAACGCCTTGTCGTAACAGATCAGCATCCCGAGCCTTCCGACCGGAGTCTCGAACGCGGCGAGGGTATCTCCCGGCGTCGTGGAGCGGTGCTCGTCGAGGGGAAGGTGGACCTTTCGGTGCAGTCCGTGGAGGCCGGCCCCCGAGACGCAGGCGGCCGCGTTGTAGCGCACGCCGTCGCCTCCGTCCTCACAGAACCCGACGCAGACGACCATCTCTGCGGCGAGCTCGGCGACCTTGGCGAGCTCCGGGCCGCCGGGATCCAGTGCGGGTGGGCGTGGCGCGTCACCGTGGAGCGTCTCGACGTAGCCACCCAACGCCGCCTCGGGCAGGATGAGCAGGCCAACATCCGACGCCCGTGCCTGCTCGATCAGTCGCTCGATCGTATGCAGGCACCCCTCCAGGTCGCGATCAAAGCTGGCGCCCGCGGCGGCGATCGTGAGCGCTGGCATCAGGACGCCAGGGTGTCCTTGCTCGCGGGCCCGAGGCCCGTGATGCTTGGGGACCCGATCGCGGTGCTCAGCTCACCATCGGGCCACCTGAGTCGTACTCCACCCTGCGCGCTCAGGCACCCACAGCGGGCGGATACCGCTGCGCCACCGCTGGGCGCGCGAGCACCGCTGCGCTGAGCGAGCACGACCGCGAAGCCGGGGAAGCAGGTCAGCCAGTCTGCGATCTGCGCGCCCGCGGGGCTGGGGATACGGGCGAGCTCCAGCTCGGCGCCGCACCCGGATGCCTCGGCGAGCATCGCGATCGTCCCGATGATGCCCGCCATCGAGGCGTCCTTGGCCGCACGAGGGCGCGCCCGGGCGACGAGGTCGAGCATCGGTCTCAGTTGCTCCCGGGTGCGCCAGGACGTCGAGTCCCACTGGAGGGCGTGATAGCCGGGACGCCACCCACCCTCGAGGTCCGCGCACACCCATAGCGCGTCACCTGCGCGACCGCCGCCGCCGGGCACCGGCGCAGCGGCACGGCCAAAACCGCTCACGCTCAGCATCCCGGGGACCCCGAGCTGCGTGTGCCCGCCCAGAATGGGGAGGCCGAACGCCTCCGAGCCCGAGCGCACCCCGCTGAGCACCGAAGACAGATGGGCAGCGTCGCGCCCACCGATTGCGTCGAGGGCTCCGAGCGGCGATGCGCCCATCGCGGCAAGATCGTTGGCGCTCACGAGAATCCCGCACCAGCCAGCCCACGCGGGATCGCGTTCGACCATCGAGGGCGTGATCGCGTCGACGCACGCGACCACGTCGGACCCCGCGATCGGTACGCAGTCGTCCCCGCGCCAGCGGTCGTGCGCAAGGATCGAGCCGACGAGGCCGCCGAGCGGGGCCTTCGTGGCCTGCGCCTGCTCCGCGAGCCGGCTCACCCCCCAGCGCATCAGGAGGTGCTGGGGGCCGGCGATCTCGAGCGGCCGGATCGTCTCCCAGCCGAGCGCGGCGAAAAACGGCTCGTGGGCGAGCTGGACGTAAGCGTCGAAGCGCAGTGCGCCCGCGTGCAGCGCATGGGCGCACGCCGCGCACACGAGCGCGGCGCCCACGTCGCCGCGGGCCACACCGCCACCGCCCACGGTTACCAGCCGGCTCCCGCGCCACCACCCGATCTCGGCCATCTCGGGGTGCAGCCGCACGCCGCCGAGCACCGATCCAGCGGCGCTCAGCGCGGTCAGGACGATCGTGTCAGGGTGCTCGTCCCACTCGTCGGCGTCGCTGCGCGAGAACAGCCCTTGCGCATCGACGAACTCTCGCCGGCGGAGCTCGCCGTACGCCGCCAGCCTGGTCTCGTCGTCCCGGGCTTCGACGACCACGAGCTGGGGCGTGAGAGATCTGGTTCTCGACGGCGGCCCGCCCAGGCGCTCGATCACGTCCATGCTGGTCCGCCCAGGCGCTCGGTCGCGCCAACGTCGATCGCGTCCATGTGGCGATCAGCCTCCGGCGTGCTGGAGCGCGGAGCAGGCCGCGCAGCCCGCGACTTGGTCGACCCCGCGCATCCTTCTTGCCGCCAGCGCCTCGCCCACGCGCCGGGTGACCCTTGCGAGCGTCGCGGCGTCCGGCGCTGGGACGCCATCGGCGTGAGCCAGTGAGCCCGCGAGCGGCCGGTAGGGCACCACGAACGGGTAGATGCCCAGCTCGATCAGGCGCAGCGCCCCAGCCACGAGCTCGTCCGCGTCCTCGCCGAGGCCCACCAGCAGGTAGGTGGAGACCCGGTTGGGCCCAAACGCCTGCAGCGCCCTGGCCCACGCCTCCTCGTAGCGCTCCAACGAGACAGTGGCCTTGCCCGGCGTCCAGCGTTCGCGCACCCCTTGGTCGAGCGCCTCGACGTGGATCCCGATTGCCTCGGCGCCTGCGTCGTGCAGCCGGTCGATCCAATTCAGGTCAAGCGGCGGTTCGATCTGAACCTGAATCGGGAGCGCGGGCGTGGCGTCGTTGACCGCGCGCACGCATTTCGTCAGGTGCTTGGCGCCGCGATCGGCTCCGGCCGAGGTCCCAGTGGTCATCACCATCTGGCCAACGCCGTCGAGGGCCACGGCCGCCGCCGCGACTTCGGCGAGCGCCTCCGGTGCCTTGACCTGAACCGTGGCGCCGGCTCGCAGCGACTCCTCGATCGTGCAGAAGCGACACCGGGTTTGCGCCGACGCGTAGCGGATGCAGGTCTGTACGACCGTCGTCGCGAGCACGCCGTCGCCGTGGAGCCGTGCGAGTTGCTCGAATGCGACGCCGTCGCTTGTCTTGCAGTCATAGAAGCGGGGCCGTTCGATCGGTTCGAGCACTGTGTCCTGCAACACCACGCCGTCGCGGGTCAGACGTCCCCCGGCGTCGAGTCCAAATGGCGAGTCCGGGGCCAGCGGCAACGTCGCCGAGCGTTTGGTTGCCGGGCGGTCCCCACCCAATCGCCAATGCCCGTCGTCGCTGGGCCCCGCGCCCGCACGGCGCCTGACCGGCGGTGCGTCGCGCAGACCGCGAACCGCGAGCTCTGAGCGAAGCGAGAGCTCCACGGCAGCGCTCAGAACATCCAAGTTGTGTTGATGAGCGCGCCCTTGCGCGAGTACTCGATCATCGCGTCCTGGACATCGAGCGGATGACACGGGACGACGCCTTCGATCAGGTCCTCCTCGCGCGCACCGTGGAGTGCCAGGCCGAGGCGGCACGCATACACCGTGCCGCCCTCGTCGATGAACTTGGACAGCTGGGCGTTCTCGTTGCGCATGCCCGGGAAGAGCTCGTCGCCGACAGTCGGAAAGCCACGCGTCGCCAGGCAGTTCAGCGACCCGATGCCGAAGAAGTAGAGCGCCGAGTCAAATCCCTTGCGCTGCGCGCGGAGTGCCATCAGCACCGCGACGAAGCTCACCGAGGACTCGTGGACGAGGCCGTGGACCATGCCGAGATACGTCTCGCCCGGCTCGGCCTGGTAGTCGGGAAAGACCTTCGTCGTCCCGTAGATCGATTCGCCGGCGTCCTTGCTGGGGTGGGGGATCTCCATCAGGCTGGCGATCTCCTGCTCGCTCAGCTTTGGCTCCACGGCCATGCGTTGCTCCTTTCAGTCGTTGACGGCACCGGGGCTCCGGTGCGCCAGGCTCCGGTGCGCCGGGGCTCCGGTGTGCGCGGGCCGCAAAGGTTGCCGACCCCGGTCCGGAGTAACCATGTACCGATGGCCGAAGTTGGCGCGTATGGCACGGGACCTGTGGACAAGAAGAGCAAGGGCGAGTGCCGGCTGACGAGACCGCGAGGTGCCGCGCGTCCATCGCTCGGATGGCGTGCTCGCGGACTATCGGGGCTAGCGTGATCTCCTCGACGTGATCCTGCGCTGCGTTCAGCACGGTGACCGGACCATCTGGCGAGAGGTCTTCGTCGAGCAGGGCCAGTAGGCCGTCCGCGTCCCCTCGACTCGAGCGGGCTGCCGCCGCACACGTTCGGCGAGCCGGCGGAACCGTGACCAAGCCGAGCTAGGGATCGGTGCTCATGCCGAGCAGGCGCCCGATGCCTGCGAACAGACGGGTCATGAGGCGATCTCGCTTGCGGCCGGGTACGAGCGTGTCGTGGTACTCGAAGATCAGCATCGAGAATAAGATTGGTATGCGCGGATCCTTGGCTTTGGTGATGTTACGCCCGAGCGCCGCAGCCGTTGGTTGCTGGCCTACATCGACGGAGTCATCTCAGACCAGCTCGCGCGCCCGCAGATCGACTTCGATCCTCACTCCGCTATCGCTCCGGCCGTTCACGGAATCCTCGTGGCCCCGACCACCAGCGCGTGAGGCTCCTTTAGAACAGGGATAGCTGCTGACCGCGCTTTTCGAACCAAGCCCGCTGATCAAGGGTCATCTCCGTGTCAGTCTAATGAGGTTGTGCTAACATGTGGCCATGCGTTTGCACATAAGCCTGGACGATGAAATCGTACATGCCCTCGACGCCCGGATCGGTCGGCGTCAACGGAGCACGTTCATCGGGATGGCGATTCGGCGTGCGCTCGACGACGAGCGTCGCTGGAAAGACATCGAAGGCGCTCTGGGCGCTCTCGCCGACTCCGAGCACGACTGGGACGGCGATCCGGCTGGATGGGTGCGCGAACAGCGCACAGCCGACATCCGCATCGGTTAGGCGTTGCGTGAGCATCCTGCTCGATACCACGGTGCTGATCGATCTGCTGCGGGACCGCCCGCAAACGGTCAAGCGACTCATAGCGCTTCATCAACACGGAGACGTGCCATTCACGACGCCGATTAGCGTCGAGGAAGTTCATCGGGGTCTGCGCGATACCGAACGCGTTGGGGCGACCCGCCTGTTCGACGGACTGCGGATCGTGCCGATCGGCCGCCTCGAGGGCGTACAGGCCGGCGATTGGCGACGCGATCATGCGTCGGCGGGCATGACGCTGGCGCAGGCGGACTGTCTGATCGCTGCGGCGGCCGTGGCCGTCGGTGTGCCGCTGGCGACCGGAAACCCGAAGGACTTCCCAATGCGAGAGCTGGAAGTTCAGCACTGGCCAGTCGGCGCGTGACGTGACTACACGGCGAATCGCGTGGCTAGGAGGGTCCCCCCAAACGCATCTAGCAGAGCATTCTGAGGCGGAGAATGCTCTATGAGATGCGATGCTTTGTGGGAGGGGGCTCATCGAAGCGACGCCTCGCCAGCTCGCAACCGCCACGCCTGCCATCGGTAGCGCCGAGGCTGCCTGAAGTCGGCGGACCGGATCGGTAGACGCTGTAGAGCGCGCAGTGGCCTGCTCGATCGCCCCGCGACGAGTCCCGGCCTTGTGATCAGGTGTCGCTCGGCTGCCCGAGCGCGCTCGTGAGTGCTACCGCGAATCCGGGCGTGAGCAGATCGTCGTCGGCTGAGAGCAACGAGCGGCCGGTTCGCCGGGCAATCGCTACGTAGGAGGCGTCACAGAACGTCAAATGGTGTGCGAGCGCCAGCTCGACGGTCGCGCTGTGGTCAGCGGCGACCAGCTCGACGGGCTCGCCGCAGATCTCGACCAGCAATCCCAACGCCGCGACGATCCGCTCGGCAGTCCAGCCCGAGCTGCGGATCAGGATGTTCCCGACCTCATGCACGGCGAGCGCCGTCGTGCGCATCGCAAGCGAGCCGATCGCCGCTCTCACGAGCGCGCCGTCCGGCTCGCGCTCGACGGGCAGAAACCACTTCAACGCGATACTGGCGTCGACGATCCAACCTGCCGGAACAGATTGCACTTATCCGTCGCGCAGTCGCTCGCCTCGGACGAGCACAGCAGCATCCAGAGGGCCTTCCCACATGCGGCTGAACTCGTCGAGATCGTCGATGACGGCTCCGCGTTCGCGGCGGAGAAGGCCAAGCTCGCGGCGCGCCGCGCCCTGTAAAAGCGCGCTGCGAGACGTACGCCGACGCTGCGCCTCCGCGTCTAGAGCGCCGAGCAGATCATCAGGAAAAGAAACCATGACCTTCGCCACGCTACGAGTATAGCCCGCGAGCAATACTCAGCCCTCCGGCTGTCTAGGAGGGCCCGTCGAAGCGCCCGCATGCGCCGGCGAGGACGCTAGGTTTTCTTGCCGCTGACCGTGGCCTTGAGGGTCGCTCCGGCGGTGAACTTCGGCGCTTTGGACGCCTTGACGATGGGCGTCGGGTCACGAGCGGCGTTCAAGCTCTCGCTACCGGCGCCGGCGATTGTGGGGGCGCTTCGGCGAGGTGTGCGTCGGGCGCGTCTGCTCGGGCCGATCGCCCTCGGTTGCACGGCCGGAGGTCGGTGTCTTGCCGCGGGCCGCGTCGACCAACTCGGCTGCGGCGGAGGCGTCGTGATCGGCGCGCAGCCGCTCGAGCACGGCGATGTCGTCGAGGTCCTGGCGACGCTTGGCCTCGGGCCGGTCGCGGAAGCTCGAGGCCGCGGTCTTCATCCGGATCAGGTCCTCAGGGTGCGCGATCAGGATCCGCGCGCCGAGGACCTCGACCGCCACTGCCCGCTGCCGAAGCTGCTCATAGGAGCCCGACGCGCCCGCGGTCTGATCGACCGAGAACACGTCGAGATCTCCGTGCCTGGTGCGCATCAGGAAGTTCCCGCCGTCATACAGCTGCCGGGGGTCGCTCAGGTCGATCCCCAGCAGATCGGCGTCGACGCCACGCAGACGGGCTCCGAGCTCGCCCAGCGCCCCCGCGAGCCGCCGCATGTTCTCCGGGGTCCAGGCGACGATCACGTCAAGGTCGAGCGTCGTGCGCACGTGACCGTAGGCCTGAACGGCCATCCCGCCAATCAGCACGCAGTCCACCTGGTGACGGTCAAGCGCCACCAGCAGCGCTCCGGCGTCCAGCGCCGGCTGCTCAGCCATCACGCAGAGCCTGAGCCGCCAGGCCGGTGATCTCACCGGCCAGCCGGTTCCAGCTGCTGGCCAGCAGCAACCGGTCGGCCATCGGCATCGCTGCCTGCTCAGCCAGCTGCGCCTCCTCAAATGGCACCTCCCGCGCGTGCGCATCAAGCACCAGCTCCTCGCCGCAAGCGGCCGCGAGCCGCTCCAAGAACGCGACCGACGGCGACACCACTCCGCGCTCGATCCGGGAGATCGCCTGCTGACTGGTCCCAGCCCGGTAGGCTAGCTGCGCCTGCGACAGACCATGCCGCGCCCGCAACTGCTCGATCCACGTTCCCGCTCCCATCAGCAACATCATATCTGCTGTGCTCAGCGTTGTCGTGGTCGGCGCGGCCGGGTCGGATCGATCAGCCTTGACCGCCTCGACGTCGTCTGCGTGCCACTCGGTCGGCTGGGCCGAGCGCTCGCGGGTGGGCGGCGCGAGCGGCTGCGTCGCTCGCCGCGCTGCCTCGGTCTCGCTGTCCAACGGCTCGGCGACCTGCGGCTGCGGTAGGCCGCCGCGGACGCAGGGCCCGCCAGCGCAGCCACGTCGGCCCATCATTGACCGCCAGCCCTCAGGCGCCGCAACCAGCCAGCCCGCAAACTGCGGACTCCGAACGCCCCAAGTCGGTGGCCCGACTCGCGTGCAGCGCGAAGCCGATCTGAAGCGCTGGCCAGCAACCTGCGATGCGCGGCTGTGGAACGTCGGTCGAATGACAGCGGAGCCGTTCCAGCGAACAGGCGTCCTTACTCGACTTGAGTGGATATGGCCAGCCCCGGGGCACTTGCCGATTCGTCCGGGGCACGCCAGGGGTTCCAGTAGCAACGGCGCGGGCGCTCCCGACACCAGCGTGGCTTCTGCTTCTGGCGGAGCGGGCCCGAGTGGGGATCGCGAGCAGGAACGCGCTTTCGTCCTCAGGCATGCATGCGCCGAGGTCGCATCCTGTACGGAGCGAACTGCGGTCACGGCTGATCTGGGCGTAGCCGGGCGGTAATCGCCAGGGCGGCGTATCTCATTGTGAAGGTGCCGCCGGCGTTCTCGATCGCGGCCTTGATGCCGGACAGGAGTTGATCCAGCTTTTCTGGCGGGAACGTGCTGTGGCCCCCGAAGGTCAGTATCTGGTCAAGCCATTCATCGGTTGTGTAGGAACGTTCCCAGTCGAACCGCAACCGCTCGGGCTGGGTGAATGCGGACGCCGCTTGGATTCCGGTCGTGGCGCTGTCGAGGATGCGGCTATATCCGGCTACGGGGTCAGTTGCGGCGGTGGCGAACGGCGTATCGGGCAGCACGCGGCGGTAGACGTAGGAGAATGCTCGCGCGAGGTCGGACGGTGGTTGCTGCACGTTCCAGAACAGTGCGAGGAGTCCGTCGGGGCGCAGCACCTCGGCGGCCGTCGCGGCGCCAGCCGTCGGCTCCACCCAATGCCAGGTCATGCCGGCGATGACCGCGTCGAACGTCCGGCCGGCCGGGTCCCAGTCCTCGAGCTTCCCGACCTCGACCTCAAAGCCGTGCATACGGGCGAACTTCGCCATTCGAGGATCGACCTCGACACCAAGGACTCGACAACCAGCCGCCTGAAAAGGTTGAGCGGAGACGCCAGTGCCGATGCCGACATCAAGTACGTCTGGTCCGGGGCTTGAGGCGATGATCCGGTCGATCAGAGCCTTGGGATACCGGGGCCGGGTTCGGTCATAGCGGTCGGGGTCCGTGCCGAACGACTCTGCAGCCTGCCTGGCCTGGTGGGGTTGCCGGTGGTGGTTGGGGGTCGGTAGAGTGGGCATGTGCCCACTCTAGAGGGCACATGCCCACTAAGCAATCATCGACCACACGAGAAGGTCGCGATGCCGACCGGAGTGCCGCTGTCAGACGTGCGCGACCAGCTGTTCGAGGCCGCCCGGCGGGTCATGTTGCGCGACGGCGCGGACGCGCTGACAAGCCGCGCCGTTACCACCGAAGCCGGTGTCGCGAAGGGCATCCTTCACCGCCACTTCGCCGACTTCGACACCTTCCTGGCTTCGCTCGCTCTCAGCCACATTGAGCTTCTGGAACACCAGTCGGAACAGCTACGCACATCCGCCGGAAGCGGCACCGTCGAAAACAACCTCGCCGATGCCCTCACCGCCGCTCTCACGCCGGACGCCCTCGCCATCGTGAACCTCGTCATGTCGCGCCACGCGCTGCTCTCCCGGCTGCGGTTGACCACTCCCACCGGGATCCCGTTGCTGACCGAGACAACGAAGATGATCGCCGCCTACCTGACCGCGGAACGTGGCCTCGGCCGTATCTCGCTCGACACGGACGTCGACACTCTTGCCGTGATCCTCGTCGGCGGCGTGCACCTACAGACCGCCAGCCATCACGGCGCCTCACAAAATCCCGATGAGCTCCGAAACCTCATGACCAACACCGTCGCCAGCATCACGGGCAATCTGAGCTTCCTCGTCACTTCGCCCGTCTCGCCGCGCGTAGGATCGACTCGTGATTGACGAAGCGAGCGAGTTTGGTGCACGCGTTGCCCGGCACCTACGTGACGAGACAGTTGTGTGGCTGACGACCGTGACGCCCTCCGGCGCGCCACTTCCGCGGCCGGTAGGGTTCCTGTGGGATGGAGACCAGGCCGTTTCGGTCTATAGCCAGCCCGGGGCGAGGATCCGCAACATCGGTCGCAACCCAAGGGTCACGCTGAACTTCGGCGGTGACGGAAGCGGCGGCGACATCGTCGTCTTGGCGGGCACGGCTGAAGTCGTCGAGTCCGATCCGAGCGCCGTCGAGAACCCGGCGTGGGTTGCCAAATACGGCGCGCAGTGGGAGCGCAGCGGGATGACCGCCGAGTCGTTCGCCCACCGCTTCAGCGTCCCTCTGCGAATCCGCATCAAGGATGTTCACGGGCGCTGAGGCAGACTCCCGGTTCGTCGCCGTAGCGGGTCTGCGACCGGCGACTTCTGCTTCGCTGAACGCCAGCTTGGGGCGGGACCGGACGGATCGCCGGCCGCGTCTAATACTGCTTAGACGCGGCGATCGCCGCCTTCAACCGCGTCTAACGTGCTGAGCGCGGCGTCCGAACCGACCTGATTCATCGCGTCTAACAAGGGCTCGGCGTCTTCCTGGTCCGCAGCAACGGCCGATCTCGCCCGCGAACCGCGTCTAACGCTTA
>JAABUZ0100002190.1_pt1 | contig 33289 bp, 34 predicted proteins | sample 5562091 | NCBI WGS metagenome assembly JAABUZ01 (sample SAMN12813069, study PRJNA571459) | rock metagenome | isolation source: Antarctica rocks | place: Antarctica: Victoria Land, Linnaeus Terrace sud | collected 2015-12-21
CGCCGGCCTTGGCGGCAGCGCGTACGAGCTTGCTGATGGTGTCGCGCGGAGCCGATACCGACATGGTGATGAGTAAGGCCTGCTGTCCCCGAAGCGCTTCTACCAGTGCCGTGTCATCGTCGCTGCCATAGTCGACGCGAGCAACTTTGATACCTTCCGGCAGCTTGTTGGTGCTGCTGGGGCGTGCGATGGCCGTCACGACAAAAGTTGCCGTTCTTGAGGATTGCATCTGTCAAGTGCTTTCCCATCTGCCCGCCGGCCTGTCATCCAGTTACAAATGACATTCTTGACTCAAACACGGTGGGGTGAAAACTCGACGTACCCCAATAATGGCCACCTTTTCGATGCGGTTGGAGAAGCCCTTAGGCTGATCTTTGGCATATCCCTTTGCCATGGTCGTCTTTGTGCTGAAGGCTCGAAAACGAGAGATGGTTCTTGACTGGCTATTGTACTAGATGGCCGTCTGGCCTACTCCACCAGCGACCTGGGTGGTAAACGGGCAATGGACTTTGTGCAGACAGCGAGCATGCTGCTCCCACGTTCTATTAGCTAGTGCCTGGCAGGCGGAGATATCGGCCTTAAACGGTCCCGGCGGTGTCGATTCAGGATCCCCATTTTCGGAGAAGGAAGCGTATGCCTGTCAAACGCTGTTGATGGTGGGGCTGAGCTTCACATGCACAGATATCAGTAATACCATGCAAAGGATACCGCAGTTCTGTAAAATACACAATACGGATACGAAAAGTTGAAACCTTCGCTTCGCAAGGTGACGGTATTAAACTGTTCCATTCGTGTCGTAAGGTTTCTGCATGTATGCATAGTATTTCCACCTCCAGGGATTGATCTCTAAATTCTCACCGTGACTGCCAGCGAGGGCTAAGAGATTAAGTTCTTGAAAGCAGACAGGGATAACATGCATGAGACATGTGGCATGGAAGTTTGGAAAGCGTGCCATATGCTGACTCGTCGGAGCATTCTGCCCTTTGTAGCACCCATGCAAACGTGCTATGATACCGATGCTTTCCCTTGCCTCAGCACAGATGCCTGCTTACTATTTCGATTCCGCGTGTCTCTACGGAATACGTAGTTATCTATTGCCAGATACTGTGACCCGAACATCCGTGCCTCTGTTGGTGGCACAGCCTGATGGGTTTGAGCATCACCGGCTTCTTCTGGTCCGAAATAGTGACAAGGAGAGAGAAAAAAATGTTGATTGGGATTAATAAGCCGTCAGAAAATTCTTGTGTTCGAGTGATTCGAAGGATAAAGGTAGCCCCCTTGTATTTCCAGAGCTCTCCTAACCCAAACCGGTTCAAGGTACTCCAAGCTCACGAAGCTTCATCGGATACTTCCATTTGGAATGAGCGCCTGCCGGCGAGTCGGCGGGCGGCTTTTCAAGCAGGCACCGCCTCAATGATGCTTTCCGTCGAGTCAGCATGGCTGCGTATCTTGACTACCTTCAAGCCGACAGAAGTCAGGATGTCGCGCCATTGTTGCTCGTTTCTTTCCATCGCAGATAGACAAGCGAGCATGGTCCAGTCCCAATTCGTCTCTCTCAACCCAGTTCCAACATCAGGGATAACTATTTCGTTGATGAAGATCTTAGAATATCCCGTGCGCATAGCAGGAATGATGTTCTTCAGTATGAGCCGAGCTTTATCGTCGGGCCAATCATGCAAGACCTGACGAAGGTAATATACACGGGCGCCTGTAGATCAGAATGTCAGAAGGTAGAACTGGATGAGTGGCTAAATAGTGAGAGAATACACTTACCCTCAACGGGCTGTGGAGTGAAGAAGTCATGCACGGCGGGCTCGAACACTTTGGTCTCAGCAACGCCTTTGATGGTCTCGGGTAGATCTTGGAGGACCAGGCGTCCTGGCAGTTCTGGGTACCTCTTCTTCAGTTCTAGAAGCTCGTGTCCCAAGCTCCCTCCAACGTCTACCATAGTAACGGCCTTCTCATCTTGCTCCAAGCCTTTAATCACCTCTTCTTTCACAGGGAACCAATCAAGCCAGTGAGCCGCGTGGGTACCAGCCATCCAGGTGTTGAAGTTGTGGAGGAGGGTTGAATTTTCTGGCTGCATGATCCACGCAAAGCCGTTGAGTTGAGTATCATAAGCGTATTGGAAGGGGCCGTTCATGGCGTCTGTGGGATTCCGGTATTTGGTTTTCGCAAAGTAGGCTGGCAATTTGTAAAATGCTGGTGCGACAAAGTCATAACTGTGCCAATTAACATGTCGTTCTCGTATCAGAAATGACAATGCTTACTTATGTTTCACCCCAGCTTGTGCTACTGGGTCCGACAAAGCCTTTGAGATAGGTGTTGCTTTAAAGTGGACTTGATCCACTTGGTCAATGACTCCTGTGGTTGCGAGGTGTCTCAGAAGACGGGCTAACGTGTGTAGATTAACATCAACATCCCACGATATGTCATGCCAAGGGAAGGAAGACAAACTCAGAAATGCTGGATCAGCGCCCGTGTCTTTCTCGAGTTCTTTTATGCTCTTGCCGCTGGGCCCGGCCTGTCCTAGTATTTCGAACAAGCCAAGGTCTAGCGCAATACGAATGACTGTAGCTTGGAGAGGCTGAGGCACTCACAGAAGGGGTCTTAGTATGTGGAAGAAGTGGTAAAGAGGTGACAGAAAATCAGAGCTTTACCAAAAACGCAATTCGTTGGAAAGTATCTCCAGGCGTCTCTACAGTATTAATAAGTTTTTGAGCGGCTTTTTGCACGGCTCGGCGAGTCTGAAGATCGAGGGAATCACTGTCTGCGACGCGTGTTGCCAAAGCGTTGAGGCTCTGCTCAACGGACTTTGTGTCTGAATTTGTGTCCATGGTAAGCAAGGGTTACTGGATTGATTGGTATATATATATATGTTTAGAGGTTTAACGGTTCGGACGAATATCCAAAGCCCAACAAGATATAATCGAAGAATCGACTAATACGAAAGACTTAGGAAGATATCTATAGAGGATGGACTGGGACCGCGAGAACGTACGAAAAGATAATGGAGAAGGCAAACAAACTGTTGACTGTAATAAGCAGACACGCCAGACACATACCACAGCTGCAAGAAAGACGAAAAGGAGACGAACCAGACAAGATCAACGCATGTGCCACATGCTCTGAAATGAAATACCCACTCACACGACATGACTGCAGTGATCATTCAGCTCCCTGGAGGTTGCCTGGAGTCGCCAACTTTGCAGCAATTACAGGGATGGAGAAAGGGTTGTGTCAGGGTCGGTAAGCAGCAGGCGGCCTGCTGGCGTTACTATTGTTGCTTGCTCCGACCTTGTTGGCTTCGATTCCTGAAGGAGCTGAAGCCGGTCTGACACACAGGTATAGTAGTTGCATTACAGTAGTCCCAAAGCATTCTGAGCCTTGTCGTACATACATACCCTGCCTCAGACGGGCCGAATGCTAGTCCCTCCGCCAGAGCTCCACAGACTACAGTAGGTACGTACCTTAACCGCCCAACCTCCAACCACCAACCACCTCAGTTGGTCTGGATCCCGAGACGCGCCCTCTACTCCTCGCATGCATGTACCCCGTGGTGGACCTCTGACTCCGGCGCGCGAATCTCTCGCTTCGTTGCACTCCATCATGCCATCTTGCATGCAAGCATTTTCTCGGAAGGAGGGGTCTTGCCGGAAAGATATCGCCATTGGCCTCTGTGGTATGGCGGTTGATTGTCGATAGACTCTGGCACCACTGAAGGCTGTCAACTTCAAAGCAACCCTGATATGACGCAAGAAGTCAGCCCCCAAAACCATGTAGATCTTCGGTACATGCTCGGGAATATGGCATTACGGAGGTATTGATTGGGAATTCCAAGTGAGGCAACAGAGATTGGCTATTCGCAAATTGATCCAGACGGTTGGGGGTATTCCGAGAGCTTTGGCCCCACCTTCTCCAACATCGAGAGCCTCCTACGGAATACATGACCTGATGCGACACGATTAGGATTCCAGCCCTGGGAATGTCGAGAGCTAGACCGTGACTCGTGACCCCAGGACTATCTGTTTCAGTATCCACTGTCAACGTATCGGGCGCAGCAACGCGCAGGGAGCACCTATCTGAGTAGCCGCTATTGTTACAACAGGCACGGTGTTATGCATAGCACTACGCCACTTTTGGTATCAATGGCTGATTGCGTCCATTCCACATCCACAATTGTGTATAACCAACGACGCTCGATCTCGTGCTCCCAAGTGAAGGCCTATCTGATAGCAGTCATTCGTCTTCTTCCTCATGGAAGGATCAATCCCTCCTGCAGGTGGTGATCAAGACAGGGGCTCCATTATACTCGGAGTCACCTGGACGTTGACACTCATATCCCTTATTTTTGTATGTTTACGCATGTATACTCGAGTAAGACTAGTACAGAGAATCTGGTGGGACGACTGGCTGGCAGTAATTGCTATTGTGAGTTTCATCTAGTATCGAACAGCCAGGTAAATTGACTTCCAAAGGCATGTGCTTCACCAATCCCCATTATCTGGATTTTCTACGTCCGCGAGGGAGGTGCGCGTCATGTCTTCTATCTAACTCCGCAGCAACGTGGACAAGCCGTCAGACTCAACTGGGTGTCCCAGCCTTTTGGTATCATGGCTATCGGTATCGCGAAAGCCTCGGTGGCATTTACAATTCTTCGGTTTCAAGCCCCCAACAAATGGCGCACGAGGGTACTATATTTCATATCTTTGAGTGTAAACATCCTGAATGTTCTGGCCTGTATCTTCACCTTTGCACAATGCAATCCACCGCGGGCATTGTGGAATCCTGAGCTTGCAGCTACTGCCAAATGTTGGGACCCGGCAGTGTTTGCGCATTACACTATGGCAGTTGCCAGTATGTCTTCAATTCCTGTTTCTTTTTATAGACGGCTATTCATTAATATGTATAGGTTATAGCGCTTCCTTGGATTTCATTCTAGTTTTCATCTCAACCACGATCATCTGGAATCTAAACCTGAGTGTGAGTCGACGGATTCAACTAGCTGCGCTTCTGGGTACAGGAATACTGTAAAGTCTCCCTGTGTTCTATGCTGCACTCTTAGACTAACCTCACTCCATAGCGACGGTGCTTTTGGGATCGTCAAGGCTACCACATTGAGCTCGCAAAGTGCTAGGTTAGATTACACATGTAAGACTCCTGTCACGAAGCTTGGGTCCTGCACGACAAATCCTAACCTTCTCCCAGGGAACACTTTCCCTCTATTCGTATGGACCATGTAAGTCCTCCACCCTTCAACGCCCCCCAAGATGGCCAAGACCGAAACACCCACTGATAACCACCCCTCTCAGCGCCGAACTCCATGGAATCATCATCGGCTGCTGCCTCCCCACCCTCCGCCCTCTCTACCTCATCATCTTCAAGCGCCCAGGCAGGGAGACCTATACCTCCAAGAAAAACCGAGCCGGCTACATGTTCAAGGACTCTTTACCGCACAGCTACAACTCGAACACTAGGCGCGCGCCAATCGAGAACAACAACCTTAGCAGCGAGGACATCTATATGCCAGTTATAACACGTACGGTTGATGTGGATGTGAGCTTTGAAATGCAGGGGCAGGCCCATGGGAATGGGCATGAGGCAGGGTGGGTGGCGAAACCAGAGAATGCGATGGCGGCTTATCATCCCATTTAAAAGTTTTTGAATTAGCTCTTTTATCCGTCGATAAGATCATCCAATTCATGAATAATAGCCTGATCAATGAATCAAAACCCTGTCTCATGAAAAACTTTACTTCATGAAAAACTTTACTCGATGGCTCCTGTAAACCTTTATCTATTCATCTATCTACACGAATTGTTGACTATGTACTGCAGGGTGCTTAGTAGGGAGTTACGGAGGGAGCCATGGAGGATGTTCGAGAGGGAGTCACGAAGGCAGTTTAACAAAGAGCATGTTTAAGCGAACTTTCTATTTGACTTGAATTGTTGATTTTCCATTTGTAGAATTCCCGATTTTCCGAAAAATCGCCAAGTTCATCACAATGAACCGCCGTATCTAATTACAAAGCTACATATTCACCCAACTATCCCAAAAGCTTTTCTACAAACCCATCTTTACCCAATCACAACTCCTAATTTATCTACCTACATACCGACTCAATTCTTTACATCAATACAATATTAATGAATTCCAGAAACCTATAGAGGGATATTGGTAAGTTTGTAGTAGGACAGCCACGCGGCGGTACAATCGCTGCACACTGAGGCAATGTCTCGGGTTGGCGCTGTGGACGGAAGGTTATGAGCAGCAGCAGCAGCAGCAGGGTCTGTTGGAAGACGCACGGTATGGCTGTCATGGTCTCACCGCTAGAAGAATTGTGGGTGGTGTGAGTGGTGTGGGTGGTAAGGCCATGGGCTTGGAAATGTTTTCTTAGGGGATGGTGGGGGGTTTTGAGGGGGGTCACTGGGATTAGATTGGGGGATGTGGGGAAGGTTGGGTGTGCATAGTAATGGTGGGAAAACGGGGTATAGTTAGGGGTTGGTTGTGGCTTTGCTGCACTGGAAAACTTCTGGCGTTTTTGGTAGGTTGGCTGGCTGGAGGAGTGGGCTTTGGAACCTGGTTCCGGAGCAGGAATTCTAGATGGGTGGGTTTTGTGGCTAGGTAGGCGTACGGGGATCCTGGTCTAAGAAGCGCTGCTCCAATTCAAGAAAGCGAATATCTATACATTCCGACTGGACACGCTCTGCTTTACCTCCTTCTTCACGTTGATCCCATACGGCGGCAGTTCGGAATCAGGTATGTACTCCGATGCGCGGCAATCCGTATAAGACCCGCCGTGGATCGTCATCTCAAACATCGCTCCCAGCTCCGAGAACTCTTGCATGCGGTGGAATCCACTATCTCCTCCCAAAGGCGCCCGGTTGTGGTCGCGGTTGATTGCCTCGGACGAGCCTTGGGGATGCCGTTTTTGTATTCGCATGATCCGAACGACTAGGGGTGTTAGGCAGGGGATGCAGGCGCAGATGACGCCGAGGCTGGCTTCGACGCTGGTCCATATTGCGATGTCGACGGCGAGGCCTGGAGGTGAGGAGGTTAGTGTGGGTGATGGGAAGGTATGAGATATAGCTCACGAGTTATGTCCCCAATCTTTTGCGGGATCAAGTGGTTGCTTAGTATGATGCGCATGGTAGTGGCTACACAGACGCTAAGAGGAGGCGTGAAATGTCAGTGGTTGATCTTCAGCCGTTCGAAGCTGAGAGAGACTCACACGCCTCCCAAGAGGAAAATAACAGACAGACCAGTCTTCTTTGTGGAGCCGATGTGCAAATTCCAGACAGCAGGAAGCGGTATCAGAAGGACCATGATGTCTGTGACAAGTTGCATCGAAGATTCGACGAGGTAAAAGACGTTTTTGTTGATACAGTGACCGTGGACCGATATGTCCCAGAAAGACCTGATCGGAGTACATGTATCGATGCTAATAACTGTAGTCGCAATGCAAAAGCTCCATATAAGCCCCCCAGTGATGTATGATACTATACGCATGCGGTGAGTGGGAAATATTCGAACGTAAAATAGTAGCAGGGAGGTTTTGACGGCGGGCATCGTGAGTTGCCAGAAGATATGGGCAAGGTATGCAAACTGTCCATCAGCATAGGCTCCATGTGCCAGTGGTTCGTCCCCAAACATACTTGGGTAACATGCGATACATCTTGAGTGCTGACCGGTGCTGCACCTCTTCCTAGCCCGTATGGCAGCGCTACCACCAGATGAGCTCCATAACATGTTTTCCCATCATAGATATACCTTACCTCCGAGCACGCAGGAGATGGTGATGTAAGAAAGCACCTGTTGAACGGTCAGTTCGAATAACACGACGAACTGGAGCAAGAGTCTTGGGGGATAAATCGGACCAGAGCCACAAACACCATGTAATCATCATACCAGTATTTAGTCACTGATATTCTTCGAGCTAGTAAACGGAGGAAGAAAATCGCAGTTGAGAGAACCATCATCAAGCTCAGGATCGCCAGTATCCGGACTTGGTCAGAACTGTAAGCGGTTTTGCCGGAATCCATAGCTCTCGGGTGTTCGAGGATTCAGCTAGAGTAGAATGTCCCTTGAAGAGGCTTGCGAGAACTTAGGAAGGATCCCCATCGCCTTAGAAAATTGTTGAATGCGCGAGTTAGGTCCTTTGTACGAGGTAGACTATACACCGTGTGCTGAAACACCATCGTACGGTGTACGTAAGGATCAAAAAAGGACGGCCAGTATTCCGTACACAAAGTAAGCTGGCAAAGACCTATGCCACATTCAGGCGCAGCTCAGGGACCAGCAAAGGTCTATAGGCTGAAGCAGTAATGGCAGGCGGTCCTATTAGACATGCATCAAGTCGCACAGCAATCATTCCGAACCTAACCAGTCATTCCCTTCGGACGGAGTTGTTGACCCGCCGGGGGATGAGGCCAATGAGACCTGGTTAGATTATGCATGCTGACGCGCTCGCCTCGGGGCTCATAATAAGGCGACCAATTCACGTGCTCCTAAACAAGGAGTGCGAATTTGAAACTTTTAGTATGTATTCTGCTCTAGGAAATTGAATAACGTTTCTCGTCCCAAATGAGGAAACAGAGATTAAAGTGGCATTTCGTAGCTAGGTCTTCCACGTCTTTTTGCTAGATGAAATAATCCTAACGCTTTTTTCTTCCGACACGGTTTGTTATCAGCATCTTGCATGAGGTAGCCGGTCAGCACCTTGGATCAAGGTTCTCAACGTGGCACAGCAATTTGGTGGTGTGTGGGTGCTGCAGTCCGATGTGACAGTAATACAGCTGAGATCCATGCATGCGCATCAAATAAAGTTGCGTTCATGTTGCTTGATCCTGAATAAAACAGCTGCATCTAGAATCGGACCCAACTAAGTAAGATGTGCCCGAACCGTGACGCCAGCAGGTTGGAAAGTAGACATTGTAGATGCTATTGCTTGTATTGATTCTATTCAGTACTTAAACCTAAGCGAAGCCCTACTTTAAACATGGCCCGTGCACCTTAAGATCGCTCCTACTTCCCTAATCCCCCTATAATGACGAGAACCTCAAATTGTATTCGTGCACTTTTCTAGTGAGATTATCAACAGAAAGAGAATACAGCTAAGCAAAGAATCTTCTAAAAAAGGACTTGCAATGGCAGATATCTCAAACCTTGCGAGTACTATTACCGAAACAAGGGAAGCTTTATCCGCAACAGACGGGATTCTCACTTCGCAAGCACGCAATGAACTGGCCAAAGCTTGTACTAGGTTGATGGCTACCTTAGAATCTCCAGTGGAAACAGTTTTTAGAATGATGATGGCAGTCAGTTTGCTCTTTCAGCTCGTCACAAGGCCTAGAGATTGACGCCCTTACGAACAGCCTCATACTATTACTTGCGTAAGGATAGCAATAGAGATGAAGCTATTTGACGCTCTCAATGCAAATGGAAACATGTCGACTACACTCTGTGAGCTTGCTAAGAGGACGCAGACGGATCCCGCATTAGTTGGTAAAGCTTTTGATATGTTCAAGCCACACCTTTGGTTGATACATGACATCTAGTACGCATAATGAGGGTCCTCACGGCAGCTGGAGTCGTGGCCGAGGTGGCAGAGGGCGAGTACGCGAGTACTCCAATAACCAATCTTTTAGTTGATGCTTCGCCTATTCGAGATGCAGTTAGCTTTATGTTTGTAATCTTCTTTTCCACTCTGCGACCATTGCTACCCACTAAAACTTCATTTCTAGCTTCGACGACCACGCGCCTATACTTATCACGCTTCCTAAGTATCTGCTCGAATCTCGGTTCGCCAATCCTACGGACCTAAAAAATGCCCCATATCAAACTGCTTTCCGAACTCAATTGCCTTTTTTTGAACACATACGACAATCCCCAGAGCGCTTACGGGTCTTCAACTCAGCCATGACGGTCCAACGAGCAGGTCGCGGGAAAGAATGGTTCGATTACTTTCCTGTTGAATCGACTATCTCCAAAGCATTCCCCACAGAGGACAACGATGCTGTATTGCTCGTCGATATTGGTGGCGGCGTCGGGCATGATCTTAAGGCTTTCAATGCTCGATTCCCCACGTTACCTGGACGCCTGGTGCTCCAAGACCTGCCTCAAGTCATCGAAAACATCACAGACCTTCCCGACACCATCGAACCTCTCAAGTACGACATGTTTACCCCTCAACCCCTTTCAAACGCTCGTGCATATTATCTGCGTTCTGTCCTACACGACTGGCCTGATATTCACTGTCGAAAAGCTCTGACGAACATAGCATCGGCCATGGGGTCCACATCTAGACTACTGCTAAACGAATGTGTCCTTGCTGAAACAGGAACTCCTCTTTTTCCAGCTCAATTGGACATCTCTATGATGATGTTTGGTGGGTCAATGGAAAGAACTCGAAAGCAGTGGGAATCATTACTGGGAGAAGTTGGACTAAAAATCGTGAAGGTGCATACTGCAGAAGAGGCAAGCCCGGGATTGGAAAGCTTAATAGAGGTGATAAAGAAAGACGTGGAAGCTGAATGAACGCTTCTTGGAATCAACCAATGTAAACGTGAATGAATATCGTTCACGCCCTCAATATCATGACATCCAATCAAAGTCAAGGTGGTTGATGGCTGATTCTACTCTCGAGGTGGTTCTTAGTATCTACGTACTGTAGCAATACCATAGCCGATTCCCGGGGGCGATAACGACTCTCATGCCTAGAATTCAGATGGTTTATCCTCTAAACTTAAGCCATGTAGAAAGCACTGTTTGAAGCACTGTTTGACGCGTGTTATGCGCCCGACCGACGCGTATTTTAAAGCATGTAGGGAGTTCGATAGGGAGTTTGGCAGGGAGTTTGGTATCGAGCCATGGAGGGTGCTTTCTATTGAGCTAATTAGCATGTGCTATGGAGCATGTATGGAGCATACTGTGGAGTAGGCCATGGAGCGAATGGCGCATGTTAGAACGCGTCGCATGGAGCATGTTTTGAAGCATGTGTTGGAGCGAGTAGGCTGGTGAGTAGACAGGCGAGTAGGTAGCTGAGCATGTAGGTAGGCGAGTCAGTTGAGTCAGGTGAGCATGTAGGGTAGTGAGTATGTAGGGTAGTGGGCATGTAGGATGGCGAGTAGGTAGGGTGGTGAGTAGGGTGGTGAGCATGTACTCTAGATTTTTCGACCGTGTCATAGTCGATTTCCACTAATTTCTAGAGAACCCCACCTAAACCTTAGGGGGGAAATCGCTTAACTTCCCCCCAAATTTGGCTGAGGCCCCCTAGAAATTAGTGGGAATCGGCTATGGCACGGTCGGAAACTAAAAACCGACCTGAGAGTACTGGATATGTATTTTGAAATAATGTTAAGCTTGCACGGCTTGATCTTTGAATGTAGACTCTTAGAATGCATTCTGACCATATATTAATAAGTACTTGAAGATGAGTCTAAGGTTCGGAGACAAGGCTAATCATTATATCTCTTTCGTCATTATTTAACAATTTTGTAATAAGAGACAGTTGATCACGACTTGTAGAATTTATAACATGTCATCAGCATGCGGTTTTGGATTTTTGAACGTAACCTCACTCGTATAGTCTCATGAAAGGTACCTTGATCTTTGCAAGCCATACTTGATATGTGCTCGATCAAGCACAACAAGGTGTACAAATGGAATAAACGAATGCTCGGCCACTGCAGAACCGAAGAGAAAAGGCTTGGGCGATCATGGCGTCTATACAACCTTTTCCTCGATCCGGTTCATCAGTTATGATATTCCGGACTAAGAGGTTCTACAATGCGAGCATACGATTGTACTTACTTTCCTTGCGGCGTACTCATTACATCGACTGCTATGATCCCACAGCAATCAAAAGAGCGGCTTTAGCCGTATTTTCATCAACAAGCCCAGCAGTCGGGGATGACCGCCAAGCAACATAGCCGTCTGGACGAATGAGTACTGCTTCGCGTTCCCACGTACGCTTGACGTGCGATTCTCCAGGTAGATTCACAGGCTTCAGAGGTATATTGAGCTTACCGGCGACGTTAGAGAAGATTTTCGCGGCATCTCCGTCAGCGCTGAAGTCGAAAATGCTATACCATGGTCCGTATAAGTCATATGTGGATGTTAGCCCATCGGAGAGAACGAGGTATGGCGCCCTGTGCCCAGGCAGAGTTGACGGAGTGTAATGTAGGAGTTCCCAGTTCGGTTGTTGTGGAGTTGACTCTGAGACTACCACCGGCGAGTCAGGAAATCGGTAATCCAGCCCCAACCCTTCTTCAGCTATCTCAGTATCGTTGCTCTCCACATGTCTAACAATCTTTTCGCGAAGCACCCTGCCTGCCTCACTGTCCGCACTATGCAAGCATCCCTCCGAAGCGCTCTGGACCCATTCTAGGTACGTCAGGTGTACCTGCATGAGCTCTCCGCTTCTGGCAACATTCCGCAGACCTACAGGCTTTCGTTCATTATCGTACGACCGCAGTAATTGCTCGCCTCCGAAGCCATTCAAGACGGCTGCTATTTTCCAGGATACATCCCACCCATCGCCCACGCCTGTGTTCATGCCATAGGCTCCTGTAGGTATGCATTGATGGGCAGAGTCGCCCGCGAGAAATACCCTACCTTCCAAAGACCTATAAGCATTGGCCGTGTAGGTGCTTGGTCTCCAAAATCCGCTGACAAGGATCTCATCCACGTCGATCATGTAAGGGCCAACTAAGCCACCGAGAACGTTGAAGATGACGTCCATGGGATTGACAGCTGAAGGGTCGACATCTAGTGGGAAGGCCTGATGGATTGTCCAGGTGTCAATCTCATCCTGGGATATAAGTACCCCACCATTGATGTAAAAGATATGCCAAAACGGACCTTGGCAATGCATTCTCTTTAGATCTTTCGATCGAAAATGAACCAAGAAATACTTGACGGGCAATTGCTCCCCGTGCATATTGATGCCAACCGCCTGTCGGACTCTGCTCTTCGATCCGTCGCAGCCTATAACGTACCTGCTATGTACGTTTGTATTTGCGCATGTGCCGAGGAGCGCCAATGTTGATATAACTCCATCGTCAGATTCTTTCAGTCCGTCAAACGTTCCGAATAACATGGTGATATTCGGGTCTTCTAAGCATTTCCTACGAAGGAGTTTCTCGAATACGGATTGCATGATCCGTTGGTACGGTTCCTGGGGCATTGACCCATCGTTTCGGCTCGCAATTAATTGCCGGCAGTCCGCAGGCGATGAAAACCTCTGTTCGAGCATGTCTCAACATCAAGATTGGCAAATTTTTTCGAACCTGGGATCCAAAACATACCCATTTCGTGAGATATTTACCAGCAGCCTCACTCTCCCCAAACCCAGCGCTGAACAAAACATCCAACGAATGATGTTGTTCCACCCCTAACAACATACCAGTAAATCTTCAGCGAAAACCCCTCATCCCAATCTTGACACTGTCCGACCAAAAACAGAAAACATAAGAATAAAAAGCACCTCAAAAACATACCCTGAACCCGAATCTCATCCGCCAGCCCCATCCGCCTCAACAGCTCCATAGACCGCGAATTCGTAAGGTCCATCTTCGGCCACTCTCCCACACTCTCATTCCTATCCACCAGTACGCACTCGATCCCATGCTGAGCCAGATTTAGCGCAGCGATCAGCCCCGTCGGTCCAGCGCCGACTACTAGGACTGGGATTGAAAGAGTGGGAGCAGGATCTGGAGACATTTTTGTGCTCCTCAACAATAGCCAGTAGAAGAGAATATGCTTCGCGATAATGATAATGACAACGCGCGAAGGCACTGGTGGCAGTTCTTTATTCGGTAATACCTTAGCAAGGCCACGGCTGCTCCGCTTCTGGAACCCAACGAGTTCTTAGGTCCTCGCTCCCAGAGAGCCGTCCAATAATCCTTGTGGATCCTGGGCGCGGGGTCAATGCATGCAAGGTCCTTGAGTATGCAGTGGAGTGGTTCCGTCCACGTGTGGGTGTCTACCTGATGGGTTTATAAATAGGTTGCTTACTACCTATCTCCACCCTAAGACCCAAATTCCGAAACAACGGCCGACCGGGGTGATCTTTCGTGCAGGCTGACAGAAAATCTTTTTCGGACGGTGTTCGCCCGGATTTTGATGGGGATACAATTACGAGTACGGTGTAACATTGCTGTGCGTCTGGAATGAACTAAGAATAACGTGAAACGTGTGACATGTTTTGTATAGATGGTGGGTACGGAAAGCTAGTGGGCTTCTTGATGTTAATTAAAGAACATAAACTTTGACTCGGGCCCAATTGCAAAGATTGTGCGACAACGGGAATCGAAAAAAAAGAACATGTGAAACTGGCGTCTTGAATCCCCAAATCCAGAAGTACCACTCAGTCTGATTGTCAGCTTTGCCGTGTCTGACTATATCGATTGTTCTGCGCGGCCTTCCCTCACCAGCTGGTGCATCATGCTAAATACCAAACGCCAATGCTTTTTGCTTCCCATTGCCATGTCTTATATACTCACAGCCCAGAATCTATCTGATCAACAACGTTATGTCCACTATACAGTGCCCAGTCACGACAAGTCTGCGCCATCACCGCCGGAATTTCTCGCTCGGTGATAAGATCTGGTCGTTCCTGTAATAAACCCTATCAGCTCTATCTGCTCACTAGTATCGGAGAATCATCACGTACCATAACATTGACATACAGCCCGGCGCTCACATGCACTACAGAATGGCAGTGAAACGGCCACACCCCCGGGTTATCGGCCGCCCATTCCAGGACCAGATAGGACGGGACGTCCGGCGCCCCAGCCATCATTAGCTGCGTGTCCCTCCGCTGGGGGTTGGATGGGTTGGTGATGGTGCCGTCCCATGCACCGATGCCCTCTGCTAAGACCCAGAAGTTGTGCCCGTGGAGGTGCATTGGATGGACGATGGGGAAGTAGTTGCGGAGGATGATGCGGATGGAGGTATTTTTGTTGAAGTTGTAGACGTTCCACTGAGGGTCTTCGGGGTAGGAGACGTTGCCCAGATTGGCGAGGAGGAGGAGGGGGTTGCTGGACAGAATTAGCGGTTTCTAGGGAAATTGAAAGGACTTGGCATACTTGAAGTTTGCACGGAAGCTCGAGTTGTCCATGAAGAAGAGCAAATAGCCGGTATCGTTGAGTTTACCCACGATATCGATTGTTTGCGTTACCGCCGGTTCTTCGGGAGGCTTGATTGGATAAAAGGGAACAGTAACGCTCAAAGCATCCTAAAACCTAATCAGCTTTGGGGGAAGCGCCACGCGGAAACGTTTACAGCGAAGTTTCGCCCGCGGTAGGCATGTAGAGGGTTCTCATACATTTGAACAATTTTGACTGATCCACGGTGTCGCAGCCGTACTTGGCAGCAGCTTCTGGTTCGCTTTCGGATAGTAGATGGCTGCAAGGGCATGCGGCTGACTGGCAGTCGCAGGGAAACAGCCCTCGTCCAAATCCGAGCGTATCCAAACGGCGTCTGTGGATATGCCATTTGCTTCTACCAGGACGTCTGAGCGTTGCCCGACTGATAAAGTCACAACTCTCGTTCTATAGGGCTGGATAGGTACAAAGTCGTTTGAAATAACCGTCATTTCGTGGTTGTCAATGGTGAACTTTTGCGTAGACGTGCCCCCGGCATTGATTAATCGAAGTCTGTGGGTTTTGCCGGTTTTAAAATGGAATTTCGGGACTTCTCTCCCACTTGGACAAGAGGTATTGTTTAGAGCCAGACTACAGTTGAGAGCGTTGCCGCCATTGATGAGATTGTTGTCCGATAAGATGAATATCGGCGGCTTGTCGTAGATGTCTCCGATAAGTTGGTAATATGGAGTGTGGTAATATTCAGTCTACGGGAGCGTTAGTGTCGCTAACGAAGAGCTCTCTTCGTGTGTTGAATCGTGCAAGTTTGAGCATAGACATACGAGTAAAATTGGGCCTAAATCAATATCATATCGAGCTTGGGTTGGACTATGGTCTTGTCAAATTCCTGAAGGTACTTTTGAAAGGTAGGAGCTAACCCGTAGATAACCAAAGGGCCGATTATACCATCGATATACTGAGCACTAAGGTGAGAATGGTACCAGCTAGTGCCATACGTTTCCGCCGTGAAATTGTACGTAAAGGTACTTCCTGGAGCGATAGGACACTGGGAAACAGAGGGTACACCATCGTACCACGGAGACAACTTCTGCGGAAGTCCATGCCAATGAAGCGAAGTCCCTTCCTCGGGATTTCTAATATCGTTGGTGACCTTGACTTGAATGGTATCGCCCCAGTTCGCCTCGATTAATGGCCCTGGAAACCGATTGTTTATGAGCATGACACTTTTGTTGAAGCCATCCGCAGAATTGAATCCGCGGGAGATAGTGAAGTCATAGGAGCGTATCACGCCGGTATACGGGGGAGTGGTAGCAGCTCCAGTGGCAGAACCCCAAGGATATCCATTTGGTAGGGGCTTGCCAGGCAGTTAGCAAAATCCTGCTAGCTTTGGCTGCTGAAGGCCATTCCATACATTGTCGGTCAAAAAAGACGGGAAAGGCGAGGTGTAAGTGTTGTCCGGATCGGAATTAGCTTAGAGAATCGTCATTAGACTTGAAATCAAAACATTTTTCTCTATATAGATGAGGCGCTTTACCGTAGACAGTTTTTTGAAAAAAGATCGAAGCCAAGAAACTCAGGCGGAGCAGGAAAATGCGTGTCGAAGGCATGATTATTTTCTTCCAAGGTCTTATGGGAGATACATTCGCCAACAGAAGCTTTCAGAGTCAAGAAGGACGACATTTGGAACAGAGGCTGTAGGAACCGATTCGGAAAAGCTAGGAACAAGATCTTGCCACCCTAGCAGTCCCGCTGATTGACGACTCCGCCATCTACCTTCTCGGCAAGCGGCATCATGGTAACGATACCTTCCTTCGTGGGTGAGCAAATCCTTCCTAATAACGTTGGATGTGTTTTTTTGCTGGATGCCTCGTCATTGCTTAGCCGACATTAGGTGTAGGTGACATGAGGTAGGCGAAGGATGCAACCACGTTGCGAGGCTGATGCTCGGAGGCCTTGGATCCAGCTTACTGTGTTGTTCCCGAGGGAAGATAATCCTAGACGCCCAGAAACACGCATGCAGAACGTAGGCCATGTCTGGCTACTCCTCAGGACTTTCTCTCCCTCCCCTGCGTTGGGATCTTCAGGAAATTTGATGAAGATCTAGTTTTCAATATCTTTTCCCCGCTCTTAGCCGCCCTTCTTTGCATGAAGGACGATGCAGGCTGTGTTGACATTCGCTTCATTCGTGTACAGCGACATGGAACTCGAGGCGACTTCCAGCTGAGGTGAACTGCAGCTCGGGACTGTACCTTATGCTGGGATCGGATCAGGCTCTGCAGGCTTGTAGGTTAGCCTGGCTCTACCCCCCTGCACGTCTAGACTCGTCAGCTAGCGGGCTGAGTACCTTCTTCCGCAGTATTGGTGGTCGAGGGATCCGATGCTCAAATTGTTGTCATCGCTTCTACTCGATGTATCACAGTATGTGGAGCTCGACGGCGTATAGTATTAGATTGATACCTACCTTCCCATGTTCCTTACCTTTCCCGGCATAAGTTACCGGAAAGTGTGCGGTAATATATTTTCGTGGAAACTGGGCCCTCAGCCCCCCAATCAAGGCATTCCTCGCCACGCTCTTGCTCTCCCCATGAACCATCTTGCAAACGTGTCATGACACGACCAGTATGCGCTGTTGCTGTTGTCGGGTGTGGTATTAGTGGGCTCGCTGCTGCAATCGGTATCAGCAGGGCCGGCCACAAAGTCATCATATTTGAGCAAGCAACAGCCCTTAGTGAGGTATGTCGACGCTGTCTCTTGCGGCGCCTTTGATTGTCTAAGAACAAATGTTGCATACAAGGTTGGAGCAGGTATACAAATCCCTTGTAATGCTACACGCATCTTCAAAAAATGGGACATCCTAGAAGCAGTCCAGTCTCATTCTCTTAGGCCGTCGGGCATTGTTCTGAAGTCTTATCGAGACGGCACAGTCCTTTCAACTCAAACTCTTGTCCCCTATGCGGAGGATAGATATGGTGCGCCGTATTTGCTGGCTCATAGAGCGGACCTCGTCAAGGTCCTTGCCGACGAAGCTTTTCGTCTAGGTGTAGTCTTTCGATTTGGATCGGTGGTCACTGAGCTGAACGCAGTGAAACCGTCGATTCTCTTGAGAAATGGCGAGGAGCATCGAGCGGACGTTGTTCTTGGTGCGGATGGGCTCAATTCCACTTGCCGCATAGCATTGCTGGGACAAGCACATGCGCCGAGTTCTACGGGAGATATGGCCTACCGTTTCACCGTCAAAATCGACGATATCATGCGACAAGAAGACCTCTGTGAATTACTGGATGGATATCCTGTTATATGTTGGATGGGCCCTTATGCTCATGCCGTATGCTATCAACTTAAGCAGGATGGACTTTGCAACGTCGTGCTTCTCTGCCCAGACAACATCACAGAGATAGCCACCGTCTCAAACGCAGATGTAGAGGAGATTAAAGAGCGTTTCAGCAATTGGGATCCCAAATTGAGAAAACTTATTGAGCTGGCCACTGGCGCACTAAAATGGAAATTACAGATCATGGGGCCATTGGACACATGGAGCCATTCAAGTGGGCGGTTTGTCTTGATTGGAGATGCCTGTCACTCAACGCTACCATACCTGTAAGTATCCTCTTTCGTATAAAACATGTTATACTAATGCAGACATTGTCGCAGTGCACAAGGAGCAGCACAAGCGGTAGAAGATGGCGCCGCACTAGGCGCTCTATTTGAGAACCTAGAGAATATCAACCAGCTACCACACCTCATGCGAATCTTTGAGAAGGCCCGGAACCCTCGGACTAGCCGTATCACAAACGACAGCACCTCCATGCGAAGCATATTCGATTTGCCGGACGGTGAACGTCAACGAGAGCGAGACAGGCAATTGACAACAATGGAGCCGTTTGTAGGATATCCCAATCGCTGGGCAGATCCTGAGTTCCAGCAATGGCTGCTTAGCTATGATGCCGAAACGGACGTGCTTCAAGCCTGGCAGATGTATCAGCGGAGAAGCTATTTGTAGATTTGCATTCAAACGGGTCGTCAAGAACCGGCAGCGCAAAGGATTGTCCTATTTCCACCTTCTCTCCTATCGTAGTATAGCATCTACCATCATGATACTGAAAGGCGGTTCTAACTTTTGGGCCTCCTCGGCCTCGCACCTTTCTTTCCCCCGTACTAGGTCAACCCTTTTTTGAATCTGCTCGATTCGCCAGATTTATCCTGCACGTATCTCCAAGTCCACCTGAGTCTGTTCTTGCCTGCTCCCGATTAAGCTAGAGTACGCTTCTTTCCATGGTGATCTCAGAAGCCAAACAGCAAAGCCAGACATTAACAGTATATAGAGGGACTGTTATGGCCAAGGCACACCATGGGGTGGCAGACAGTTGGCAAAGAACGACCGATAGCCCAATATATCATGCCATCCGTCATCGTTGGTGCCCATCCTGCCGTATGCATACGAAGAGTCACGGTTTGCACGTTCATATGCTCCTTTGCTCAAATTCTTTACATCACCACATGCCTTGCAACGATACCCAGAATAAATTCATGATATTTACTTCAGGAAAAACAAAGAAGTCCACTCACTCACGTCTATATCTTTAACAAAAAACCCGGATAGTGTTTGCTGACTTTGACCTCTTTTGCACTTTCCCGAAGTTGAGGATACATATATCGGAAATCCTTTGGGTTTCCGTCGGTGGCAAACGGTTCCAATAAAGTTCCATTTCCCAATACAGCAAATTCGGATGAAGAAGATTTTTGAATAGGCTGGAGTGTTGCATTGCCTCGCGGCGTCTGCACCATTTTTGGGCGCATGGTAAAGCAACCACAAAGTAATGTAGAGGCGTTACGTCTGATGCCGTGTTGGGCCAAAAGTATATCTGCATCTCGGCTTGTTCCGGTACGATCTTTTTTGAAGAGGAAGTGGCCGGTCTCATTGTGTGTTTTGTTGCGGGATCGGTGCTCCTTTGGGGTTTGGTGAGGCGTGTAACCCGGGAGTTTTCCTATGCGATGTAGTGATTTTATAACCACCCTGGTCGTACCGGCAGGTGCTGGCTCCTCTTTTTTAAAATTTCTCCACAGCCCTTTCGAAGAGTGTGAAGTATCAGTGTAACTCGAGTCGGTGGAAAGCTACTATGTACTATCAGATCAAGCAATTGTTCAAGCATCGAAACTTGAGGTTAGTCGATTTCGTTTATCGCTTTGTCCAACCTTTTTTCATCGAATTATCTTCGTACTCAAAGTCGAGATTAACGGATGATACTTATCTCAGAAAAACGAAGAGCCTACTTGATCATTTTAAACCATCTCTAGCGAGAGATCGTTTGTTTGTTATAGTGGTTTTCGTGCACCCTTCTTCAAAGATGGCTAGGTACGGCCAAGACGTAAAGGCCGCATTCTTGTCTCCATAAGAAGTCACATATAACTCCATTGATATTCACCCGGGCTTTGAAAAAAGTTAGTTTTGTTCCCCTTGACCCACAGTAATTCAGCCCGTCACTGAACCGTCCTACACAAAATTCTTCCCTGCCCCATCAAAATATTCCCAAAATAAAAAACCTTCGAATTTGATAACGCCCACTTCATAACTGTCTAACCCTACCATTATCCTCCGAGCATGCCGCTGGATGGCGATTGCCTGAATACGAAGGTTTGGCATCATGATGAGATTCGGCAGGAGCGGTGCCGCAACCCTACATAGGGGGCTTTACATATATCATCTATGACGTTTATTCCGACGAATGAGCTTGGTTGGGCTGCCATGAGCCAACGATCGAAAGGTGTCTGCCGAGGGCAAGGGCGTACAGTATATGCGCAGTTCCCCGTTCGTTGCTGAGATCGCTGGAAGGTGTCATGGAGCTTGGATTAGGGGCGCATGTTTTCGGTTTGCGAAGGTTGAGAATTTATTCCGGTTGAGGTTTGTTCGGGGCGGTGAAAGAGCGTTGAGTGCAGGGCTATGGTTGGGGAGGGGGATCTGTTTGTTGCTTTGTTTTACCTCGCTCTGTTTTTTGGTAATCGCACTCGAGATTGAATTCCTAGGAGGGGGGGAGATGGAGACTTTTGTTTAGGTGTTATAAGCATAATTGTGGTTGACGAAGAAGAAGAAGCATTGGCATGTTGAGCCAGGTACAGGTTGGGGGGGTTTCTGCATATACACTTGGAAGCGTTGTGTTATAGAACCGAAAGGCAATTATCACATATTACGATTTCCAGATATTCGAGTATACAAAGTCTTCCTCGCCCCGACCCCTCCACCCTCATCCCCCCCTCTTCCACAGTGAAGGATATCTGGGCACGGTTCACGGAGGTATCGTTGTACCTATGCGAAACCTGTGCCGTTTTTTATTTTTTGCCGAGAGCCCCATCAAAATTAGCGAATCTTCAAAAAGTGCAAAATAAGAACCAGATTTGTAGAATCAACCCCACTGGGCCCCCAGTGCTTCATATGTAGTATATCCAATGCTCCATATGTAGTATACCCAGTGCTTCGTATGTGACCTATTCAGTGCTTCATATGCGGCCTATCCAGTGCCTCTTATGTGACCTACCCAATGCTCCATATGTAGTATATTCAGTGCTTCATATGTAGTATATTCAGTGCTCCATATGCGACCTATCCAGTGCTCCATATGTGACCTACCCAGTGCTCCATATGTAGTATATCCAGTGATTCGCATGTGGTATATTCAGTGCTCCATATGTGATCTACTCAGTGCTTCATACGTAGTATATCTAGTGCTCCATATGTGACTTACCCAGTGCTCCATATGTAGTATATTCAATGCTCCATATGTAGTATACCCAGTGCTTCGTATGTGACCTACTCAGTGCTTCATATGTGATCTATTCAGTGCTTCATATGTGACCTATTCAGTGCCTCATATGTGGCCTATCTAGTGCCTCTTATGCGACTTACTGAATAGATCGTATATACTACATATGAAGCACTGGATAGACCGCATGAGAGGCATTGAATATAGATATTACATATGAGGCAAAGAATATACTACGTATGGAGCACTGAATAGCTCACATATGAAGCACTGGATAGGTCGCATATGGGGCACTGGATGGGTCGCATATGGGGCACTGAATATACTACATATGGAGGAGAAATGGGTAGGCCACATATGAAGCATCGGATATACTACATATGAGACACTGGGTAGGCCACATATGAAGCACTGGGTAGGTCACATATGGAGCACTGGATAGGTCGCATATGAAGCACTGGGTAGGCCACATATGGGGCACTGGATAGGTCACATACTAAGCACTGAGTAGATCACATATGGAGCATTGAATATACTACGTATGAAGCACTGAATAGGTCACATTTGGGGCACTGGGTATACTACATATGGAGCATTGAATATACTACATATGAAGCACTGGGGGGGCAGTGAGGTTGATTCTACAAATCTGGTTCTTATTTTGCACTTTTTGAAATTTTGATGAGGCGCTCGGCAAAAAATAAAAAACGGCACAGGTTTCGCATATTAGCGTGTGCAGAAAGCTATGAATTCCTTGGCATCGCGCCCCTTCCCAAATTTACTATTGAATTCAGACATTCTTGACATTCTCAAACCTTCAACGCTTTCACATTAGAAAAATCAATCAAACAGGTAAATATGAAGCTGATCAAACGTTTCACAGTGCTAACATCCTTGTAGCCCCCCCCTTCCCCGACCCCCGAAGCCATCATGCCGTCGTCACGCCGAAGTCAGAACCTACCTCTAGAGAATTCACTCATCCTCTCAAGCATCTCATCAAGATCGAAGAAACCTTCTGGCAAAGTCAAAGCAGACGCTGCTCGCAAAGTCAAGGCTGACGTCGCTGCTAGAACCATTGTAGACGCTGCTGTCAAAGCAAACACTGCAGGCGCTGCTGCCAAAGTCAATTGCCCCCGCAATTTCAAGGAATATATCGTTGATAATTTCAAAGCAGCGAAGAAAGAGAGACAATTCAGTTTAATCGCAGCTCATCGTTCTGTCTGATGTCGACACGCTGTCCTCTCTTTTCACTTCAGTGTCTCTTTTTCAGAATTCTGAATATCGTGAACCTATGAACATGTATACCTCACTCCTTTCATAGAAATCACATCATCTCTTTCTGCATGACTCATGACTGTTACTTCAGATATGTAATTAGAGAGTCTTCAGCGACTGGAAAGACCTTTCGAGAAGCGCTCTTCGGACGAAACTGAGATCTAAAGAAAGAGTCATACATGAAGAGATTCTCTTGCATAGTATAAACGATGTTACGGTGAGAGTGAACCTCTTCGGCGATGACGGGGGTAGGCCTGCCGTCGGGTTAGGGTTGGGTTGGGTTGAGAGGGATCAACCCAACCCAATTCTGGGTTCGGGTTGGGTTGCCCGGACCCGATTTTTGTTACTAAATATAGTATACTATGTACTAAAAATAGTATACTTTTCCCCTTTTTTCCAAATTTTTTTTTTTGCAATCAATTTTGCAATCAATTTGGTAGGGAATTTGATAGGGAGGTTGGTGGGGAATATGATAGGGAATATAGTGAGGAATATGATGGAAATATGGTGGGGAATATGGTAGGAAGTGTAGTAGAGAATATGGTAGGGAATATAATGGGAAACATAGTGGGAAATATGATGGGAATATGGTAGGGAATATAGTGGGGAATATGGTAGGGAATGTAGTAGAGAATATGGTAGGGAACATGGTAGGGAATATGGTGGGGAATATAGTGGGGAATATGGTGGGAAATATGGTAGGGAACATGGTAGGGAGTTTGGTAGGGAGTTTCGTCACTTTGATAGGGAATTTGGTAGGGAATTTGGTAGGAAGTAGGCCTGCAATCGGGTTCGGGTCAACCCGCCGGGTTGACTGGGTTGGGTCGAGGGTCTGACTCAACCCGGTTGGGTTGGGTTGACCCCCCCCAACCCAACCCAACACTGAAACCCAACCTGGGTTGGGTTGGGCAACCCGGACCCGACGGCAGGCCTAGACGGAGGGGCTTCAATGTAAAAGCAGAAGGCGTAGTATCTTCGAGCGAAGGGCCGAAGCCAGTGGACCTGTCATAGCTAGCTACACAGAAGATTTGTAGTTGTCTAGTTGAGACGTTTAATCAGCTTCATATTTACCTGTTTGATTGATTTTTCTAATGCGAAAGCGTTGAAGGTTTGAGAATGTCAAGAATGTCTGAATTCAATAGTAAATTTGGGGGGGAGCGCGATGCCAAGGAATTCATAGCTTTCTGCACACGCTAATAGAAGGGTTCACCTAGCACTCGGCTAAACCTAGCAGTCGGACAGCCCTATAGGGCTGAAAATCCACATTTCATTTTTATTGCTTCAACGATTCGTTTTAGGTGAACTACGTAGCTAATAGAATGTCAGAACCCAGGCCTATGAGGGCCAGAGCTCTTGAGAATCGGTCCCTCAGGCGAGAACCTGAGCCTATGAGGACCCCTACCGCCGATCCTCAGAGTCCCTGAGCCTACCAAGGGTCCAAGCCCATTACAACCTCCGACGTTCCATCGGTGATAAGGGTCCAAGCCACATACAACCTCCGAGGGACCCCGCATGGGCCGCATGTAACCTCGCTTGCCCCATCGGCGATGCTTGAGCTTAGCCTTCTGAGTATATAGAGAAGGGTTCGCTTCTGTATTTCGTAGCCTAGTGTTAACTTTCTATACGAATAGGTATTACTAAGCTACTACCAAATTTGATCGTATTACCTACGCGCATATCCTCTAGTGTGGCTGCGCGTTCCTCGGGCTACTCACATAGAACCTCTTTGGGGCCCTTCTGATACGCATGCCTCGCCCTGATTGGTCAGTTGTAGATATCACGTTATTTCTTTGCTTCTGCTTCTGCTTCTGCTTCTGCTTCTGCTTCAGCTGTCTGACTCGTAGCTTAACTATCAGCTGCTTCTGCTTCTGCTTCTGCTCCTGCTTCAGCTGTCTGACCCGTAGCTTAACTATCAGCTGCTTCTTCTTCTTTTGTCTAGAGCTTGATGTCATTGATACCGAAGTGAAGAGCTCGAGGCCTAGACGTAGTAGATCATTGATCTCCCTATTTCACACCTTTGTCTGTTGAGCTGAGGTTACGACAGCTCGTTTTCGAGTAGAAGAAGGTTTTAAAGTAAAGAGCTCAAAATCTAGACGTAGTACGATAGTAGAGAATTAACCTTCTTTTGCCATATTTTTGTAGTTGCTTCACACGAGAAGGCCAGCCTCAAGCCTGAAGACGTAGAATTCAGTCACATATAGCTTCTTCTTCTTCAAGGCTAAGTCTTTGAAATTGCTGATTGCGTGCAGCAGCAGTCTTTCGACCATTGATTCGATCCCAAAGAGTACTAGTTGATATTTCATATTGACGAGCGATTTTTGCTTGGGAAGGATTTTCGTTGGCTGCTGAAGCCTCGTTTCAACGGGCGTGAGCAAGCATTATGCGCTTTTCCTGTGAAAGTTTTATATCTTCAGAAGGTATGAAGAACATAGGGGGGGTGAGAGGGATGAGAGGGATGACTGCCATCGTTTTGCTGATATGTTGAAGAATTATACCAATAGAATATGGAATGTGAATTTTCAGCCCTATAGAACTGTTCGACTGCTAGGTTTAGCCGAGTGCTAGGTGTAGGGAACGAATAAAACCGTTTTTTCTACAATAAACGTGTATAATACCTCTTAGCGGCTTTTTTGCTTCGCTTTTTTGACTTTTTATTATCTAAGCATACAAGAGCCATTGATTGAAGGATTACTCTGCTGTCGTCACCTCGCTGTCGTTCGTTCTACTAGTACTGTTATGAGTCTGCATAGAGCGAATCATATGAGTGTATTCTAACTAGAAGTTCAAAGCTAAAGAAGAAAGAAGATGAAACATGTCGAGAATCTTATACTCACAAAGGCGCGCTAGACCACTAGCGTGTCAACACCAGCCCTATACTAGTCTATGATAGTTTAACATGATCTATGTTAGGCTAATTCAGAGTAACGAGGCACGCTCGCAACATTACTCTCTATCTTCATCTAGCAATGTTCTCATTGCTGCAGTTCGATCGATCTTTCTTTCGATTTCTATCTTGACTTATTTGAATATTGTTCATGAAAGTCATTTACGATCTTCTGACATCTCTTGAACTCATTTTCATCGACGTTGTATCAATGTAGATCGACATTGTATTCTTTTCAATTGACACGATATTGTAGTCGTCATCTGTAGTGTCTGAAGTTTCAAATGTTCTTCACTTTTCATTCATCTTCGTCATTCATCACTATAGAATCAGACGACTCATTTCATTGTTCTTTCAGAGAGTTCTTTAAATTCAGTCGCAGCAGATTTGAGATGAACTTTGAATGAATCTTCATTGTCGATGACAATTTCAGTCAATATGCATGTTCGATCTCGATCAGAATCTTGAAAGATTCTAGCATCTTATCATCTAGTTTCTTTGACAATCTTGCAATCGTAATGTTTCTAGAATCTAGAAACATCATGTCATTTATCTTGTAGATTATTTTCTTTTGATGCTTGTCAGTCTGTTTCTTCATTGTGACTCTGACTCTTGCTAATGCTTGCTTGATCAATGTTAGTGATCATTTCATGTGTTCGAATATATTCTTCGCTTTGCTCGCTTCAATTCTAGCTTGAGTAATCTCATATTCAGTTGAATTCAAATTGAAGCTTATACGAAAGTGAAAGCTCTTATTTAAAAAGAACGCTGACTGTTTAATTGACAATGAAATAGCATTGTTATTGACAAATTCAGTCATAAATAATCAGGTGAATTAATCATCTTGCATATACGAGCAATAACTTCGTAGATATCATTTCACATTCTGATTCGCTCTTTCTGTTTGATCATCAATCTGCGAATGATAGTTTGTGAATAGTTTCATCTTGATGTCAAGTCTCAGACATAAAGACTTTCAAACAATCAATATGAATTGTGAATCATGATTGAACATTATTGATCTTGATAGTTCATGAGTTCTGAAGACTCATATCAACAGTAGCTTGACTGTTTATTCTGCGAAGATTTCTTCGTCATCTGATCAACATGATATATAATGTCGTTTCTTAAACAATCGATCTATGACTGTCAGAATTGCGTTGTTTTCATCACTTTTTGATAGATTGATAATGAAGTTTAATGATATGTTTTGTCATTACTGCTTAAGTATAAGCAATGACTTCAGCAGTTCATTGATTCAATCTCTTAATACTTTTGATCTACGATAAACATAACAGTTTTGAATGTAGCGTTTGATCATCATTCTCATCTTCGATCAGCAATATGATCATCTTAACAAGTTTAATGTTCAATTTATGTCAGAATGATCATTGATTGAAAGATCATATGCTTCTCTTATTAATCAAGTGATCATTGACTGAGAAACTCATAGTTTATCATCTTTTCAGAGTACTTCATCAAGTACTCTGCAGTTGTTCAGATCAATATCTTGACAGATTCTTCTGTTCTGTTTCAGAGCTGCTTGAATATCAATACATAGTTGATTCATTTGATTTTCGACTATAATTTGATTCTGAATAGAAATCACTTGTTTGATTGAATCTTCATTAATCTTTGATTCTTGTTTCAACTCTGAGTCAAATCTGAGCAAGATTTGAGTCAGATCTGAGTCAGATTTCTGATCATCTTCTTGATCAACTTTTATTGACTGCAATTCAAACTTGCTTTCTGACAATAGCATCTGATGCTGATATAGCTTTCAATCATTGTTTGTTTCAATTGACTTGACATCTGACATTCTGATCAGCACATTGACTTTCAAATTCTGTTTTTCTGACTGATATATGATCTTGAAGTTATATTCAGATAACTTCTCAGTTCATTTAGTCTGTTGTCAAGTCAGTTCTTTGATGATCATGAAGTACTTCAAATTCAGATGATCAATGAAGATCTTGATTAAAATATCTGTACATTTCAATTCAGAGCATCAATGCTTCAAGCAACAAATAATGATCAGCAGTTCTTTGTCATAGATTTCGTAGTTGCATTCTGCGAAAATCATGTTCTTACTATAGAAGATCATTGAATGTAGAATGTCTTTATCATCATATTGAGACAATACTTCGTCATTGACATACTTCAAAAAGTCAGTTTTCAGAATAATTTTTCTGATCAAGTCAAAATGCTTTCATCGATCATTTGACAAAATTAGCTAAAACTGACTACAAGCTCATCAAGCTAGCATCAGTCAAAAATATCTGTTTAGTCGAGCTTCTAGCTCACAAGCTCTAATAGTCACTCATCAACAACTAATAGCTAGCTACAATCACTTGTAGCTCTTGATGACAGTCATTTGCTTTTTATGCTTCAATAATACAATGCGCAATGTGTGTCATCTGATCAGTGTTCACATTCAGCGCTCGTTATTATCAGTATGTGAAATTTGTAATCTGTGCACGTTTCTTGACAAATACTTATCACGTCATTATTTCATGATAGGTAAATTAAGATATTTTATTCAGATTTATCTCGTTGTTGCATTGAAACATCATGTCGTGCACTGCTCAAAAGTTTTAGTTTCTTGAAGACAAACTTATGTATTTCATAATGTCTTGTACGATTCTTCATTCTTGCAAGCACGTTGTATAAATTACTCGCAATCAATAGAACTAAAAGCATCAAAGCAACTCACGATTGTGTTCGTTGTTCATATACAAAATATTCTACTACTATCACTCGAGTTCTATATAATCGCTCTTACTTTCTCGTCGAACGTCAACATTGACATTCAATTTCTTCTTTACTCTCTTCAGAAAAATCTGATACTCGTCTTTAAACGTCAGTACACATTCACTTTCATTTGCTCTTTGATAATACAGAGTCTTAGTGTCTATCTTCAGCTGCTTGCGAAAGTTGTTGAACGATCAAGCGTAGCTCATCTTTTGACTATCTTTCATCTTCAATGTTCGTAGTCGATATGTAGCTCTGACTTCGTCAAGCGAAATCTGATCAGATTTGACTTCAGTTGTGTCTTTGAGTTCTTCAGACATTTATCTTGCATTAGTTATCGCTCATTTCTATAGCTGAAAAATGAATGTTCACATCTGAATCGTTTTTCTGATCTTGATTCTGTTCATCATTCAATATTTCTTGAAGTGTTTCATGTTCATCGCTATTCGTCGATTCTGATTGATTTGTTGTATTCTTTGTCTTTTCTGTCGCGATTTCTGTGTTGTTTGACTTTTCGAGCTGCGATGTTCGATTTCTTATGAAACTAGAGACTTCATTCACAGAATACATCGACGAGTATCTTGAATCAGTGAGAGAAGAGAAAGAATGTTCTCTGATGATTTTTCAAGACGCGTTAATAGTCAGTAAATCATCTACCTGATTGCAATTGAAATTATACGTCGCAGAGATGCTGTTGAATACGTCGTTTTCGTGATATTCAACATGACTTACGACGTGTTCATGCAGCATGCTCAATATCAAATTTCTTCAAGTCTCAATTTGCTTTCGTCAGCTCTTGATCATTCGCTTATGTGTTACTGTTGCATGTTAGTCAATCATTGTTCAATCATTTCAAAGATAAAGCACAAGAGAACATTGACAGTTGAGATGTTATACTCTCTACTGCAGCTTCTTTTCATTTCTCGATCTTCTTCTGATCACTTGTTCATTCGCTGATGACATGTTGAATCGCGATTGCTATGAGTATCACGATTTCGTCTTTCAGCTCAGCAAACATGATTCTCGTGTTTGATAGTTGATCAAGACTACGATCTTCTTGATTGAAAAATGAGACAGCAGTGATCTTCACGATCATCGAGACTAGAAAACAACATTCTTCAGACTAAGTACATGTCAGTCAACGCATCATGTCTGTGAAGATGTTTATCTTTTCAATATCAGAGCTGATGAAGTTATCATTAACTAACAATCTGATGACATAGTTCGATGTATTGACTTTCTCATAAAAGACATAATGATTCTTCACTACATCTCGAATCTGAAACATTATTTGTGCTCAATATTGTTTGATAGAATCATATAACTGTATCTGTCAGTCTATTGATGATATGACAAGATTTGAGTTGCACATTATCTTTCGAGCTTTGTCTATTGTTGATCTTTTTGCGACAAAGTAGTTTCTTCGTGATCTGTGTTTTAATTGATGTGCGCGATCTCTGTTTCAGAGATTGTGCATGAGATTGCTCAAGAGAACTCATTGCAGCTCTGATCATGACGTTATGCTCTTCTCTACTTCACACGTCATAATCGTTGTCAATAGAATGAGTTCTATGTATTTAAGCACATCGACATGAGCTGCAGCAGAGACTGTTCTCGATCGTCATCTGAATTCTGCTCAAAGAATTTCTCTAGAGTTGTCATCTGAATCATCAATCTGTGCTGCGTTGTATCGTGAACTCAATGCAAAAGAACTTGACGAAAATTCTGTCAATCTTTGAGACTTTGAGATTCGCTCATTGAGCTGAAAAGATGACGAGATTGATAACGACAAGTGAGAATGCTGTTTACGCTGATGCGTCTTTTTCTTTGACAAGATGTTCTTGAAAAATCGAATAACTCTAGTTGTTAGAGATCAGCATAGAGCGAGTCATATGAGTGTCATTAAACTAATAAATAAATGCTAAGAAAGAAAAGTATCTACAGAAAAGAACTCGATTCTTATATGTGTGTTTCTCAGCTCTGTGCTAGACTCGATTGAGTTGATGTCTTACACATATGATGCAGAGTCTCAATGACATTATTTCTAGCTCGAATGCTCACTAGACTCGATTAGAATGAAATCAAGGCGAAGACTAGAAAGAATAGACGAAGACTAGGCTTGTAACATTACTCTTTTCTCTTGACTATTCATGTTTGCATGAATGTTATTTCTTAGTGCGCTTTTGTTGAATATTTGATATGAAAGTCATCAATCATCTCTTGAGCGTTCATAAATTCGTCGTCGTCAGCGTTATATCAGTTGAGATCGTTGTCATAGCTCTTTCATTTAATTCGATATTGAAGTTGTCTTTGATATCGTCGAGAGTTCAATATATCGTTGATTTCTCATTCATCTTCATCGTTTACCACTATTGATCTCGAAGATTCATTCTTCTGATCAGACAAAGAGTCATCGACGACAGAACGAAGAAGCTCTGAATGAAATACATCATGTATACGTATAGTGTCTAATAGTTTCAATTTATAGAAGAAGTCAACAGAGTCTGTGATCTTGAATGAATCGAGCATCTTGTCATCTAGCTTTTTGAAAAATCTCGCGATAACGATGTTTCTTTCGTTCAGAAACATCTTTGATTCGATCTTGTAATTGATTTTCTTTCTATGCTTGTTAGCTTGATTCATCATTTGTTTTCGTGTTTTGATCAGAGCTTCACGAGCGAAGATCAATGTCTTGTTCATTTGTTCAGATATATTCTTGACTCGATCGATCTGCAAGCGTTCGCGAATGCTTTCATACTCGATGATGTCAGAGTCGAAGCTCATATGAGAATGAAAGCTCTTGTTCATGAAGAAGAAAATCAAGAAGATGACTGAGAACAAGACGTTATTGTCAACAAACTCGATCATGAATAGTCACTTAGATCAGTCGTTCTGCATATACGAACAGAAGAATCGAAGATATCGTTTGACGTTCTGATTGACTCGTTCGCTTTGATCGTCGATCTGAGAATGATAGACGATGAACAATCGAAGAAAAATGCTCAATCGTTTGCAAAGAAACTTTCATAGTATAAAGATGAATTGCGAATTTCGATCAGATACTATGAAGCTTGATAGATCATGAGTTCGATATACTCATTGAATCAGCATTTCAGCTGTCTTTTCGACAGTGATATCTTCATCATCAGTGATGCAAGAAATATAATGTCTTTCTTTTGACAATCTGCAGATGATCGTCAGAATAGCGTTGTATTCGCTTGAATCAGATAGATCAATAATAAAGTTCATTGCTATGTCTTGTCATCACTGTTCAGATATTGATAGAGATTAAAACAAGTCGTTTGATTTATTTCTAGATGTCTTTGAACGTTGACAGATATAGCAGTTTCGAATATATCGATCTATTGTTTTTCGCATGAATGATCAATAGTAGTTTCGCTTTATGACTTTCACAGTTCTAAGAATATCAGAATGATCAACTGACGATTGATCATGCATCTCACGAATCAGATTCATTTGTAGAAGCTCGTTGAACAAAACTCATAGCTGACTATCATGATACAAGATTTCATTCTGAGTTCGACAATTCTTCAATTTGATATCTTCATATTGTGTCTCGTCTCTTGCTATTGCTTCGCGAAGTAGCGTACAATTCTCGTCGATTCTATTAGTCTCAAGAATCTGTTTATAGATTGATTCACTGATGTTCTCTTCTAGATCAGCAATTTTCATTCGATTTGAAGTCAGAATAGTGATTCATTGATAGCGAACGCGCTCATCTTCTGAATCTCTGAGCACGACGTCAGCTTGACGAGTTAATGCATCGATCTTGATGTTCTGTTTGTCAGATCGATACATTATTCTGAAGTTGAAGTCAGCGAGTTTCTGAACTCAGCGCATCTGACGTCTGCTCAGCTCTTTATCTTTCATCAACGAAATGAGCGCTTGATGATCGATGAACATCTTGATAGAAATGTCAGTTAGCTTCAGTTCGAGTCGTCAGTGTTCAAATGCTCGAATGATGATCAGAAGTTCTTTATCATATATCTCGTAGTTGCATTCAGCAGAAGACATGTTCTTGCTATAGAAGACAATTGAATGTAGTACTTCTTCGTCATCATATTGAGAGAGAACTTCATCGTTGACGTAGTCGAATGAGTCAATTTCGAGAATAGTTTCACGAGTTTGATCAAAGTGACGTAGTATAGAAGTCTCGATCATACGTCTTTTCATATGATCGAAGACGATCTGACAGACTTCATTTCATTCAAATATGATCTTCTTTTGAGTGAGTTGAATCATTGAATGAACAATCTTCGAAAAGTTCTTGATGAAGCGTCGATAGAAATTGCAGAAGTCAATGAAGAACTGTATCTGAGTGAGATTATTGAATGTAGATCAATCAACGACTGCTTGCATCTTTCGCGAGTTCATCTTCAATTCTTCGATTGATATCAAGAGTTCTAGAAAGATAGTTTTCTGAACATGAAACTCGCACTTGTTGATGTCTATCTGTAGATCAGCTTCTCGTAGTCTATTCAAGATCAATCGTACAT
>JAABUZ0100002191.1_pt1 | contig 33282 bp, 30 predicted proteins | sample 5562091 | NCBI WGS metagenome assembly JAABUZ01 (sample SAMN12813069, study PRJNA571459) | rock metagenome | isolation source: Antarctica rocks | place: Antarctica: Victoria Land, Linnaeus Terrace sud | collected 2015-12-21
TGGGGAAGCTCCTTTTGGCGTTACGAGGTTCTCTACATCCTCATGATGCCAAAGCGGCTTCCCTGCGTGTTTCTTAGCTTGATGCGTATGGGAACCTGGGGAGAGGCCTCCCCCCAGACCCCCGCCATAGACGCGTAGAGATCGACGGGCGCGGCCACACCCCGACAAGCCTCATCTCCCTGCTCTCCCCCTCCACAGGGCGAGGAAGAGTGGTCTTCACTCTCCCGCCCATGGAGACAAGCCGGAAGTGGAGCGATGAACTGGGGTTGAGGGGACGCCGCGCGGCCGTATGCGTCCGCTCACGAACGCGACCCCGAGCAGGATAAGCGCGAAGCCGGCCAGCAGGCGCCAGCCGATCGGCTCACGGAGAAAGAGCGCGCCGTAGACGACGGCGAAGGCGGGCAACAGATACGTCGACGTCGCGGTACGCGTCGCCCCGACGCGCGCGATCAACCTGTAGTAGAGCAGGTACGCCCCGACCGTTCCCAGCAACGCCAGCGCCACCATCGCGGCGATCGCGCCGAGCGACGGCGCCCCCCGTGCCGCGAACCCGCCCGCGATCCCCGGGATGGCCATGAAGACCGCGCCACACAGCATCTGGCCGGTCGAGGCGATGACGGGCGGGACGTCCTGAAAGGCGTCGCGCGCGAAAGTGGCCGCCACGCCATAGCACACCGACGAGGCGAGGAGCGCGGCGACGCCGAGCAGCGCGGCCCCGCCCCCGCTCAAGGAAACGTTGCCGGTGAGCACGACGACCCCCGCGAACCCGATGAGGATGCCGACGGCGCGCATGGGCGTCAGGCGCTCCTGGCGGGTCCAGAAATGCGCCAGCAGGATCGTGGCGATGGGGACCGTCGCGTTGAGGATGGCGGCGAGCGAAGACGTAATCCGCGTCTCGCCCCAGGCGATGAGGGTGAACGGCGCCGCCGTCCCGACGAGGCCCATGATGGCGAAGGAGCGCCACGGGCGTGAGCCGCGCGGCAGACGCAAGCCCCGCAGCCGCGCCACGGCGAGGAGCACCGCCGCGGCGATGACGAGGCGCACGAAGACGAGTTCGGCCGGCACGAGGCCGCCCTCGACCGCGATCTTGATGAAGAGATACGAGGAGCCCCACAGGGCCGAGAGCCCGAGCAAGTATGCGTAGTCTAACCTTGTCAGCGCCGCCCCCTATTTCGTCTCGACTAGCAGGGCGGATAGGACAAGCAGGGGACCGCGCTCACGGTCGACCGCGGCGCGCACGCGCGCAAAGTATACGGTCGTCTTGGTCATGGGCGCAGTTTACTATATGGCACGATCGCTCGACGTCTACCCCTCGTGCGGCGACGCATCTGCACGCCAAAAAACGCGTCAACTTTCGCCTGCTCCACGCGATATGTATATGATAGGCCGACACTGTCGGTTACCGTGACAGCATATGGGACAAAAGATGATGCATCAGCGACTAGATCAGCCCGACCGGTTAGGCGTGGTCGCGCCCGCGGAGCGAGCGGCGCTCGTTCGTCTATGCGTCCAGCTCACAGGCCAGGCGGAAGCTGCGGAAGACCTGGCCCAGGAGACTCTGTGTGAGGCCTGGCGCAATCGGCACAAGCTCTACGATCCGACCGGACGGGCCCAGTGGCTCTCGGCTATCGCGCGCAATGTCTGTCGGCGCTGGAAAAGGGATCGTGGCCACGGGCAGGGGCGCCGCGTCGCGTTCGATGACGCTCCCCTGGATGGGGCTCCAGCTCACGAGGATGCGTGTGCCGACATGGGCGACGTGGAGATCGAACTGGAACGCGCGGAGCTAGCGGATCTGCTCGATCGCGCTCTGGCGCTGCTCCCGCCGGTGACACGCGCCGTGCTCATCGAGCGGTACATCCGAGACGCGCCCCTCTCTGAGGTTGCCATGCGTCTGGGCCTCACGGAAGGTGCGGTTGCCAAACGGCTGGAGCGCGGGAAGGTGACGCTTCGGCGCGTGTTGCTGACGGAACTAGGCGACGACGCAGCCGCGTACGGGATGGCCGGCGGGGATGCAGGCGTGTGGAAGGAGACGCGCATCTGGTGTCCGAATTGCGGCCAGCGCCGGCTCCTCGGTCGCTTCGATCACACTGCCCCGGAATTCGTGCTCCGCTGCCCCGACTGTTGCCGCGAGCCCGGCGTCCACGTCGCCCATACCGTGGACCCCCTGGCGCTACACGGAGTCACGGCGTTCAAGCCCGCCTACTCCCGTCTCATGCGGCACGCGAGCGGCTACTACCGGCGCGCCCTCGGCGACCGGACGCTCCCGTGTGCGGAGTGTGGGCGCCTTGCCTGCGTGCGCATGGGAATGCCGGAGTACGAGCCGCCGTGGCTGCGTGCCCTCCGCCGTGGCTGCGTGCCCTCCCCGGCGCCCATGTGTAGTGTCCCACCTGCGGTGTGCTGAACGATCTCACCCTCAGAGGACTCGCCCTGGCCCTCCCCGAGGGGCTTCAGTTCTGGCGCGCGCATCCGCGTCTCCGCACGCTCCCCGAGCGCGCGGTCGAGGTCGGGGGCCGGGACGCTATCGTCACCAGCTTCCACAGCGTGGCCGGCCGCGCGGGGCTCGATGTCGTCTCCGCGCGCGATTCCTTCGAGGTCATCGGCATCTACGAGACCTCCGGGGTCTAGGGGGTAGAGCCGGCGTGCGACGTATACAGCGTACCGGACTGTGGCGCCACCCCGACTTCGTGACGCTGTGGGTCGGGCAGACCATCTCGCTGTGCGGCTCCCAGGTCACCTACCTGGCGCTACCCCTCACGGCGGCCCTCGCGCTCCATGCCACGCCGGCGCAGATGGGGTTCCTGGCCGCCGCCGGGTACGCGCCGGGCCTGCTCGTCAGCCTGTTCGCCGGGGTATGGGCCGATCGCGTGCGACGGCGGCCACTCCTCATCGGCGCCGATGTCGGCCGCGCCCTGCTCCTCGCGCTGATCCCGGCCGCCGCCCTTCTGCATGTGGTGCGCATCGAGCAGTTGTACGTCGTGAGCTTCTTGGTCGGTATCCTCACCGTCCTCTTCACGGTGGCCTACCAATCATTCCTGCCCATCGTCGTCTCAACCGACCAAGAAGCTCACGACGCCAACAGCACGCTCACCGCCAGCGCGTCGCTAGCGCAGATCGCGGGCCCTGCCCTCGCCGGCGCCCTGGTGCAACTCGTCACGGCGCCGCTGGCTATCCTCGTGGACGCCCTGTCGTTTCTCGTCTCCGCCCTCTTCCTGGCGCGGATGGGCGCCAAGGAGGCGGGGCCAGGGGAGCAGGGCCCGCGGGCGGACATCTGGGGTGAGATGGGCGACGGGCTGCGCGCGACATTCGGTCAACCGCTCTTGCGCGCCTTCGCGGTGAGCGCGGGTGCCAACAACCTATTCGGCGCCCTGTCCTTCGCCGTGCTCGTGCTCTACGTGACCCGTCAACTAGGGATCAGACCCGCCGTCCTCGGCGTCATATTCGCGGTCGCTGGGCCGGGAGGCTTGCTCGGCGCCCTCCTGGCGCCGCGGATCGCCCGGTGGTTTGGTATTGGACCGGCCATCCTCGCGGCGCAACTGCTGCTCGGGTTGTCCGTCCTGCTCGTCCCTTTGGCGGGAGGGCCACCATTACTCGTGATGGCGCTGTTGGGGATGGGTCAGTTTGCGATGGGAGTCGCGCTGCCCATCCTCAACGTGAACCTGATGAGCCTGGTGCAGGCGATGACGCCCGAGCGCAGGCTCGGCCGTGTGTCCGCCTCCATCCACGCCGTGACGGCGGGCACGATGCCGCTCGGCGCACTGCTGGGCGGGGTGCTCGGCTCGACGGTGGGCCTACGGATCACACTCTTGATCGGGGCCGCCGGGACGTTGCTCCCGCTTCTCTCGATGACGTTCTCCCCGCTGCGGGTGTTGCGCGCGCCACCGGCGGCCGCGGCAGATCCCGCAGCGCCGAGCTAGCCGTGGACACGAGCGTGAGCCTCCGGCGCGGTCTTCCCTGCATGAGGAGGCAACCCGTCTCATTCCAGATGCGCAACAGGGGCGCGTTGCGTGACTCCCTGTCTGTATACTGAACTCGATGAAACCCGTATACGCCCTCCTCGTGGTAGGCCTCATCCTGACGGCCGGTCCCGCCCTGTCGCACGCCGCCGCGCCGCGCCCGATCGCGCAACCACGAGCAGCCATGCCCGTCTCGAACACCTCAACGCGACCCGTTTCCCCAGCAGCGCCGCGCCCGGTCGCGATCACGTCGGCCGCTCGGGCACAGGCGGCCACGCCCGTGTCTAAGACCCCGACGCAACCCGTTTCGCCAGCCTCGTCGGCGCCGATGATCGCGCCGCGCGTGAGCCTCGCGGCGCGCGTCGAGTCGGTCCCGCTGACGGCGCTCGGGGATAAAACGCACGAGCAACTGTTCGTCTACGTCACCATCACCGAGACGATGCCGGCCACGAGCGTGGTCGCGTTCGACCCGCACAACCTCGTGCTGCGCGACGTCGACGGCCTGCCGCACGACCAGCAGACGTACGAGGGGGCGCACGCTCTGAAGGCGACGTCTTTCCTCGGGCCGATCGGCCACACGAAAGGCTGGCTGATCTTTACCGTCCCCACGAACGCCACGGGGGGACTTTCCCTGGCGTACATACAGACGCCGCCGGGGACGTCGCAGGGCCCGAGTGCGCCGACGTTCGCCGCGGTCCCACTCACGATCCCGCCGCCCGACGCGACGCGCGTCTACGCGACGCGCGCCGCGGACCCGCTGCGCGCCTACATACTAGACGAGGCGCTGGCGGCGGGCGATGTCGCCATGGACCTCGATACCCTCTACAATACCGGCGTGGGAGGCGGTCCAGTTCCGGGGGCGGCGCGGGCGGAGTTGGGACGCCAACACGCGCTCCTCGGCGGAGACCGCGCGCGCTTCGACGCCGTCTCCAGCGCCGACCCGCGGGCGCAGCGGCTCAAGGCGACGGCCGACGCCGTTTTCACCGCCGTCGAGAACAGTCTCGCGGCGATAGGAACAGTCCATACCCAGGCTGAGTGGCGCGCGTGGCGCACAACCTTCGGGACCGACGACCGCGCCCTGGGCGACCTGTACCAGGACTGGCCGGGGGCGCAAGCGCAAGCATCGTCGTAGGCCTGCGTCGTGCTTGCCGCGCATGCTATAATAGGCCACCGTTCGACCGGGGGGCTGCCACGGCGGCGCGGGCGCGTCAGGTGTCGACCGCGCCTCGCGGACTCCTGGCCTTTTATTTCCCCCCCGATCGCGCGGGCGTCCCGGCGTCCCCTGGCGTTCTCGTTTGGATAGGATATACCTATCCTGGCATGAGTCTGGACATGGAGGAAGAGACTATCGTGAAGCGCTTATCTCTGGTTCTAGCCCTGGCGGCCGCGCTCGCCGCGCTCGCCGCGCTACCCGCGCGCGTCTCCGCCACGACGCCGGCCGCGTCGATCCCCGGCCTCAAGACGCCGGGCACGCTCACCTTCGGCACCAACTTCGGCTACCCTCCGATGGAGATGTACACCGGCGCGGGCGTAAACATCCCGACCGGCGCGGACGTGGACCTGGCTAAGGAGATCGCCCGGCGGTTGGGTCTCAAAGCCGCCTTTGTCAACGTGACGAACTTCGACACCATCATCCCTGGGCTACAGGCCGGCCGGTGGGATGTCATTATCTCGTCGATGGGTGTCACGCCCGAGCGCCAGAAGGTGGTCAACTTCATCCAATACTTGTATGCCGGCCAGAGCATCCTCGTGCGCAAAGGCAACCCGGAACACATCGTCGGGCTGGCCAGCCTGAGCGGCAAGGCCGTCGCCGTACAGTCCGGGACGACCGAGGTCAACTCGATCACGGCGGAGAACAAGACGCTGGCCAAGCAGCACAAGCCGTTGATCACGTACAAGACGTTCCCCGAGGACACGACGGCCGTGCAGCAGGTCGCGATCGGGCGCTTCGTGGCCGACCTGACGGACTCGCCGATCGCCGCGTACGACATTAAACACAACCAGGGGGAGTTCGAGTTGGCGGGTAAGCCGTTCGCCGTCGCCCCCTACGGCATGGCTTTCCGCAAGGCGGATAAGACGCTGTTGGCGTCGGTTAACCGCGCGTTCGGGGCGATGCGCAAGGACGGCGCATACAAGAAGATCTTGAGCACGTACGGTCTCGCCTCGTCGGGCGTGTAGCCGGCGCGCATATCTCTTACGATACGACCGAAGGGCGAGCCATCCGCTCGCCCTTCCCCTTTGTGATACGTCGCGGCGCGCGTACGCTTTCGATGTCGATGCATGGGAAGGAGGCCACACTATCAATTTCAACGGTGATGTCTTCCGGCAATACCTGTTCTCCCCCGTGCTGTTGCAAGGGGCGCTGATCACGCTGGAACTCTCCATCCTGGCGCAGGTGATAGGCGTCGTCCTGGGGATGCTGGCCGCGCTGGGACGGACCTCGCGGAACCCGCTCTTGTACGCCCCCGCCAATTTCTACATCTGGTTCTTCCGCGGCACCCCCATTCTCGTGCAACTGCTGTTCTGGTACACAGGCTTGCCGCAACTTATTCCGGGCCTGAAATTTCCCGAGTTCCAATCGGCCTTGCTGGGGCTAGGGATCAACGAGGGCGCCTACATGGCGGAGATCGTGCGCGCCGGCATCCTCTCGGTCGATCGCGGACAGATGGAGGCGGCGCAGTCGTTGGGCATGACCTACGGGTTGGCCATGCGGCGCATCATCCTGCCGCAGGCCCTGCGCGTCATCATCCCGCCGACCGGGAACGAGTTCATCAGCATGCTCAAGACCTCATCCCTCGCCTCCGTCGTGGCGGTCGACGAGTTGTTGCAGCGCGCCGGAAATATCTACGCGGTCAATTTTCGCAACACGGAGCTTTTAGCGATCGCCGCGATCTACTACCTCGTCATGACGTCGATCTTCAGCATCGGGCAGGCCTGGCTCGAGAGCCGGTTGGGCGACCGCCGCGCGGACGTACGCAACACGTGGTGGCGGCGTATGCTCAGCTCCCAGGTGGCCGCCGCCGGGCATTAACCGGATAGCCCTCGCATTGTAAGAGTATGCATTAAACTCTCATGGTAGCCACTATGGTAGCCACACACGTACATACAAGTGATGGAAAAACGAACGATGAGCGCGATGATCCGGGCCGAGGACGTACACAAGCGCTTCGGCCATCTGGAAGTTCTCAAGGGTATCGACATGACGGTCGAGCCGGGCCAGACCGTCGTCGTCATCGGGCCGAGCGGCTCCGGCAAGAGCACCTTCCTGCGCTGCCTCAACCACCTGGAGACGATCGAGCGGGGCCGCATCTACATCGACGGCGACCTGATGGGCTACCGTGAGCGCAAGGGGAACCTCATCCCCGACGCGCCGCGCAACGTCGCCCGCATGCGCGCCGAGGTCGGGATGGTGTTCCAACGCTTCAACCTCTTCCCGCACATGACGGCGCGGGCCAACGTCGCCGAAGCGCCGATCCACGTGCGCGGCGTGTCCAGGGCCGAAGCGTCCCAAAAGGCGCGGGCGCTGCTAGACAAAGTGGGGCTGGCCGACAAGGCCAACACCTATCCAAGCCAGCTCTCGGGCGGACAGCAGCAGCGCGTGGCGATCGCGCGGGCGCTGGCGATGGAACCCAAGGTGATGCTGTTCGACGAGGCGACCTCGGCGCTCGACCCCGAACTCGTGGGCGAGGTGCTGGGCGTCATGCGCGACCTGGCGCGCGAGGGCATGACGATGGTCGTCGTGACGCACGAGATGGACTTCGCCCGCGACGTCGGCGACCGCGTGCTCTTTATGGACGGCGGGGTCGTCGTCGAGGAGGGTCCTCCCGGCCAGATCTTCGGCGCCCCCCGGCACGAGCGCACACAGGCGTTTCTCTCGCGCGTCGTGAGTCATTAAAAACACCGGATCCGCAAGCTACGTGATCCTACAAGGAGCGACATGGCTAGATATCTCATTACCGGCGGCGCGGGCTTCCTCGGCATCAATCTGGTGCGCTATCTCCTGCACAAGGGACACGACGTCGTCTCGCTCGACATCGCGGACTTCGATTATCCCGAGCGGGACCGCATCACCGTCGTCAAAGGCGATGTCCGCGACCGGCCCCTGGTCGACCGGACGGTGGAGGGGATCGACGTCGTCGTCCACTGCGCCGCCGCCCTCCCCCTCTACACGAAAGAGGAAATCTACACCACCGACATCACCGGGACGGGGAACATCGTCGACTCGGCCTACCACCACGCCGTCGACCGCGTCATCCATGTCTCCTCGACCGCCGTGTACGGGATCCCCGACCATCATCCCCTGCGCGAGGACGACCGGCTCGACGGCGTCGGCCCCTACGGCAAGGCCAAGATCCGCGCCGAGGGCATCTGTCTCGACTACCGCAAGAAGGGCATGTGCGTCCCCATCGTCCGGCCCAAGTCGTTCATCGGACCCGAGCGCCTGGGCGTGTTCGCCCTCTTCTACGATTGGGCGCACACCGGCAACGGTTTCCCCATGATCGGCGACGGCAAGAACCGCTATCAACTGCTCGACGTGGAAGACCTGTGCGACGCGATCTACCTCTGCGCCACGGGCGACCGCGACGCGGTCAACGACACGTTCAATATCGGCGCGGCCGCGTTCACGACGATGGCGGAGGACTACCAGGCGGTCCTCGACTACGCCGGCTACGGCAAGCGCATCCGCCCGCTCCCCATCACCGGGCCCATCATCCTGACGCTGCGCTTCCTGGAGATGCTACACCTGTCGCCGCTCTACAAGTGGGTCTACGAGACGGCGTCGAAAGACTCGTTCGTCTCGATCGACAAGGCCCAGCGCGTGCTCGGCTACGCGCCGACGTACTCCAACAAGGATGCCCTGGTGCGCAACTATCAGTGGTACGTCGACAACCTCCAGCAGTTCGCGCACGCGTCGGGGGTCTCGCACCGCGTCCCCTGGAATCAGGGAGTGTTGCGCTTCGGCAAAGTGTTCTTCTGACCACCTCTCGTCGAGGATGACATGGCCCTGGGACCCGACGCCCGACGCGCGCGACGGCTATAGTGAAGGGGGTGGGGTGGAACATGGACGACGGGGATACGGTTATAACGGGGGACGGCGAAGGCAAGAGGGATGACAGGCCGCGCGCGCTGGATCGGGACGTAGCGCTGCGGTTGCTGGCCCTGGCGCGGCCGCACGCCTGGCGGCTGGTCCTGGCAGGCGTGTGCCTGCTCGTCTCGAGCGCGGCCTTTCTGATCATCCCCCGCTCCATCCAGCAGCTGACCGACAGCGTCTTCCTGCGCCACGACCCGGCGGCGCTCGACCGCATCGCCGTCCTATTGCTCGGCATCGTGCTCGTCACCTCGGCCTTCGGCTATGGGCGCGGGTACCTGCTCGCCTACACCGGCAACCGCATCGTCTCGGACCTGCGCGTGCGCCTCTACGCGCATCTGCAAGAGCTTTCCCTCTCCTTTTACGACGAGCGCCGCACGGGCGAGATCATGTCGCGCGTCACCGCCGACACGACGCTCGTCCAGACCGTCATCACCAACAACATGCTCGCCCTCGTCCGCGAGACCGTCACGCTCGTCGCCGTACTCGCGCTCGTGCTGGTCACGGACTGGCGGCTAGCTCTCATCGTCCTCGCCGTAGCGGCGGTCCTCGCCGGCGCCGGCATGCTGGTGGGGCGGCGCACGCGCCGGCTTTCCCAGCAGGCGCAGGAGCAACTCGGGGAGGCCAGCGCCGTGCTGGAGGAGACGCTTTCATCCGTGCAGGTCGTCAAGGCCTTCGGGCGTGAGGGCTACGAGACAGGCCGCTACACCACGTCGATCGGCCGCGCTTTCGCGGCCGCGCTGGCGGCGGCGCGCGTCCGTTCGCTCTTCGAGGCGGTCATGACGACGGCCGGCTTCGGCTCCATCGCCGTCGTGCTGTGGGCGGGTGGACGCGAGGTGCTAGCCCATCACCTGACCCCAGGAGGGCTCATCGCTTTCCTGTTCTACCTCGTGCTGCTCGTCGGGCCGTTGCAGAGCCTGGCATCGCTCTACGGCGAGCTTCAGCAGGCGTTAGGGGGCGCGGCGCGTATCTTCGAACTCCTCGACACCGTGCCCACCGTCGTCGACGCGCCCGACGCCTACCCCCTGCCGCCCGTCGCGGGGCGTGTCGCGCTAGAGAACGTGTCTTTCGCGTACGGCGACCGCGGACACGAGGGGCCGCCCGTGTTGCGAGGGGTCGACCTCGTGGCCGCGGCCGGGCAAACCATCGCGCTGGTGGGGCCGAGCGGGGCCGGCAAGACGACGCTGGCCGCGTTGCTGTTGCGCTTCTACGAGCCGACCGGCGGACGCATCACGATCGACGGGCACGACAGCGCCCGTGTCACCGTCGCGTCGCTGCGGGCGGCCATGGCCATCGTGCCGCAGGAAGCGACGCTCTTCGGTGGAACGGTGCGTGAAAACGTCCTCTACGGCCGCCTCGACGCGACGGAGGCAGACGTCGAGGCGGCGGCGCGCGCGGCCAACGCGCACGACTTCATCACCGCTCTGCCGCGGGGATACGACGCGACGATCGGTGAGCGTGGGGTAAAACTCTCGGGGGGGCAACGGCAACGCGTCGCCATCGCGCGCGCTATCCTCAAAGACCCGCGCATCCTCATCCTCGACGAGGCGACCTCATCGCTCGACAACGAGTCGGAGGGGCTGGTGCAGGAGGCCCTGGAGCGGCTGATGGTCGGGAGGACGACGCTCGTCATCGCACACCGTCTGACGACGATCGAGCGGGCCGACCGCATCGTCGTGCTCGACGGGGGCCGCGTCGTGGAGGAGGGAACGCACGCCGACCTCCTGGCGCGCGTTGGCCTCTACCATCGCCTCTACACACGCGCGCTCCGCCGTGAGGGCGTCGAAGGCGTCGAAGGCGCGGCCTGAAGATTTTCCCGCGGCGCCCGGAGGACAGAGTCTGTGCATTGTCGGGGTATGACCGCGCCCGTCGATCTCCATGCGCCTGTGTGTGGCGGGGGTCTGGGGGGAGGCATCTCCCCAGGTTCCCCCGGAGGGGGCGGAGGGGGCGAAAGGAGGGGCGGAGGGGGCGAAAGGAGGATGAGGAGACGCCGCCCGCTACGTCCGGCATGGTACACTGCTGCCTGTGATATCACCCCATGTCGCGCCATGTCGCGCTCGAAGAAAGGGAGAGTGACCAATGAACCTGCTCAACACGATTGCCGTTGTGTTTGCCTTCAATCCGACCGGTACCAAGGCGATCATCGTCTACGTCGTCGTCATCGTGGCCCTCGTGCTCATCGGCGTCTTCGCGCGCGGCAACGCCGGCCGCAACCGCCTGTAGGACACGGGAAAAGGCACAATCATGAGCTATTACCATTACCCCGCGCTTGGCGCCAACGCCCTGCTCGGGACGAAGCACATCATCGCCTATGTCGTCGTGATCGTGTTCATTATCGTCGTGGTCTCTCTCGTGACGCGGCGCGGCCCGACTAATCGGAGCCGCCTGTAGAACAGGACCCTGTATCAATAACCCCGACAAGACCTTAGAGACCTATCGGAGACCCAATGGACGCGCCGCGTAGCCTACACCCCCCACACGCGCCGGGACTCTCTGACGGGCCGGTCGTGGGCGACCGGCCCGTGCGCTCGCTGAACGTGCTCGACCTGCCGACCGTGCCCGAACTGGAAGATTGCATCCGCTGCGGGCTGTGCCTCTCGGTCTGTCCGACCTATCGCCCGACCGGGGTCGAGGGCGACTCGCCGCGCGGGCGCGTCGCGCTGGTCAAGGCGCAGGTCGAGGGTAAAGCCGACCCCGCGACGCCGACGTTCCAGGAGCATATGGACCTGTGCCTGCAGTGCATGGCCTGCCACACGGTCTGCCCGACGGATGTAAGCGCGGGGGCGGTCGTGGCGCGGCAGAAGTCGTATATGCGCGCGACGCGTCCGCGCACACCCCGGCAGCGTCTGCTGCTCCACCTCGTCTTCGAAGGGCTGTTCCCGCACTACGGGCGCATGGAGTTCGTGTCCGCCCCCCTGCGGCTCTATAAGCGCTCGGGAGCGCAATGGCTCGTCCGGCGCGGCGGTCTGTTGCGGCGCCTGCCGGGTCCGCTATGGCTCATGGAGGCGCTGCTCCCGGCGCGCGTCGGCCGTCCCGCCCGCCGTCGCATCCCCGAAGTAACGCCCCCGCGCCCCGTGGGGCGCGCGGGGAGCGGTAGGGGCTACTCACCCCCAACCCCTCTCACGCGTACGGTGCGAGGAGGCGAGGAGGCGAGGGCGCCTCGCGTCGCGTTCCACCTCTGCTGCGTCAACAACGTCATGTTCCCCGACGCCACCGAGGCCAGCGTGCGCGTGTTGGCGCGCAACGGGGCCGAGGTCATGACGCCGAGAGGCGTGACCTGCTGTGGCGCGCCGCATGAGACCGAGGGCGAGATGGAGGTCGGCCGCGCGCTGGCCCGCCGGAACATCGCGCTCTACGAGAGCCTCGACGTCGACTACGTCATCGCCGACGCGGCGGCGTGCGGCATGGCGCTCAAGCAATACGGCCATTGGTTCGCGCACGACGAAGCGTGGCGCGCCCGCGCCGAGGCGCTGTCGTCCAGGGTGCGCGATATCCACGAGTACCTCGCGGCGTCCGATATAGCGCCGCCGGCCATGCCCGCATCGGCGACGGGAGAGCGGGCGGAGAAAGTGCGCGTGACGTACGACGACCCCTGCCATCTGTGCCATGGCCAGGGGATCAGCCGCCAGCCGCGCGAGCTTCTCAAGCGCATCCCCGGCATCGAGTACGTTGAGTTGCCCGAAGCGAGTTGGTGCTGCGGCTCGGCGGGCGCCTACAACATCACACAGCCCGAGATGGCCGAGACCATCCTCAAGGACAAGGTCGAGCATATACGCGCGACCGGGGCCGACATCATCGCCTCGGCCAACCCCGGCTGCATGCTCCAACTCGAGGCCGGCCTGCGCCGCTACGGCGTCAAGGGCACGGTCCGCCATGTCACCGAGCTCCTGGACGCGGCGTACCAAGGAGACGCGACGTGACCGATCCGCTAGACCGCGTCCCCGATATCGTCCACGGCGCCCCCGTGGGACGGGCGGAGTATGGGCGGGTGACGGCGGGGGTGTTGGAGGAACTGGGGGCGGCGGCGGGGGCCGAGAACGTGCTCTCGGAGCCGGCCGACCTGGCAACCTATGCCTACGACGGGACGTTCCTGGAGACGCCGCCCGACTGCGTGATCCTGCCCCGGGATACGGAGGCCGTCGCGGCGACGCTGCGCGTGGCCGCGCGCCATCGCGTGCCGATCGTCTCGCGCGGCGCCGGCTCGGGTCTGGCGGGAGGCACGATCCCGCTGGTCGGCGGGATCGTGCTCTCGATGGTGCGCATGAACCGCATCGTCGAGCTCGACACGGTCAACATGTGCGCGCGCGTGCAGCCCGGTCTCATCACCGGCGAGCTACAGAAGGCCGTCGCCGCGCACGGCCTGATGTACCCCCCCGACCCGGCCTCGCTGCGGCAGAGCACCATCGGAGGCAACGTCGGCATGTGCGCGGGCGGACCCAAGGGGCTCAAGTACGGCGTGACGAAAGACTTCGTGCTGGGTCTGGAGGTCGTGCTGGCCGACGGGCGCGTGATGCGCACGGGCGGCAAGATGATCAAGAACGTAACCGGCTACAACCTGACGCAGTTGTTCGTCGGCTCCGAAGGGACACTGGGGGTCGTGACCGAGGTCATCGTGCGGCTGGTTCCCATGCCGCGCGCGAGCCGCACGGCGCTGGCCGCCTTCCCGCGCATCGACGACGCCGCGCGCATCGTCACCACAATCCTTACCGCGGGGATCACGCCGGCTACGATCGAGTTGATGGATAACGCCTCGATCCGCGCGGTGGAGGAGCACCAGCCCAGCGGGCTGCCGACGGACGTCGAGGCGATCCTGCTCATCGAGGTCGACGGCGACGAGTGCGCCGTGGTGGAAAACGTGCGCGAGGTGGGGCGGCTGTGCGAGGCCAACGGCGCGTCGAGCGTGCAGGTCGCGACGACGGCCGCTGAGAGCCAGACGCTGTGGGAGGCGCGCCGCGCCGTCAGTCCCTCGATCACGCGCATCCGCCCCACGAAGCTCGGCGAGGATATATCGGTCCCCCGCTCGGCCATCCCCGACGCGGTCCGCGCGGTCCAGCGCGTCGCCCAAAAATACGGTCTGCCAATCCCCCTCTACGGCCACATCTCGGACGGCAACCTGCACCCCAATATCCTGTTCGACCGTCACGACCCGGAGGAGGTAGACCGGGTGAACCGCGCCGCGGGCGAGATCTTCGCGGCGACCGTGGCGCTCGGCGGGACGCTCAGCGGTGAGCACGGCATCGGCTCGCTCAAGAAGGAGTATCTCGCCACGGCCCTCGATCCGGTGGCGCTGGAGGCGATGCGCGCGCTCAAGGCGGCGCTCGACCCGCTCGGCCTGCTCAACCCCGGCAAGATTTTTCCGAGCGTCTAACCTGGCCGTCTATGGCTGTCGATAACTTATAGTTAACGCAACGGGGCAATGGCGTGACAGCCCGGATAAACGGAGACTTTTCATGACGATACAAGAGGCGGCGCCGGCGCACGTCCCGACGGAGTGGCTGCTCCGCGCCATGACGCGCATGGTGAGTTGTCGCACGGTCGATACGCTCCTCGACCTGGCCTATGAGACCATCCGTCACGATCTCGGGTACGATCGCGTCGGCCTGTGGCTCGTGGACGGCGCGCGCCAAGAGTTGGTCGCCCACGTCGGCACGGACTCATCGGGACATAAATTTTACCCGCCCGATCGCGCGTGTTCGCTGGCCGACGATGGTTATTACGCGCGCCTGCTGGCCGATCCGCGACTGCAAGCCGATGGCCCCGGCTTCATCTACCGGGCGGACGCGACGTGCGAGGCTCCGCTCGAGATGCGCGATCACCTCGACGGCCAACCCGGCCAGCTATTACTCGTCACGTTGCGGACGGCCGACCGGATTGTCGGGCTGATCTCCGTCGATAACCTCACGAGCGAACGGCCGATCACACCCGCGGACGCGCCGCCGCTGGTGGCGTTCGCCACGGCGCTGGCCACGGCCGTCGAGAACGTCGTCCTGCTGGAAGAGCGGTCGCACAGGATCGACGACCTGGACGCGGATCTGCGCCAGCGCGTGGAGCGCCTGACACGGGTGCAGGAGGAACTCGCGCGCCGCGTCAGAGAGTTGGAATGGCTGCGGGACATCAGCCAGCGCCTCAACGCGGCCGACTCCCTGGACGACGTGCTCGACGTCGTCTACGACGGTATCCGCGACGGTCTGCGCTACGATCGCGTCGGCATACATCTGCTCGACTACGAGCGCGGCCTGTACGAAGAGCGCCGCGGCACGGACGCCCAGGGGCGCAAGTTTTACCCGGCCAACCGCGTCCTGTCTCTGGCCGAGGATAGCCCCATCTGGCGGGTCCCCGACCTGGCGGCCTTGCTGCGCGGGGCGGACTATTACTATCTGGCGGACGCCGTCGCCGAGACGCCTCCGGCCCAACGCTACCTCCTCGACGGCAGCCCAACGCAAAATATCGTCGTGCCGCTCCGTGCGCGGGGGGTCTTGACGGGCATCATCTCGGTCGACAACCTGCTCAGCGGTCGTCCAATCGGGCCGGCCGACGCCGCCCCCCTGTGCGCGTTGGCGAACCACGTGGGCACGGCGATCGCGAACGCGCGCCTGCGTGAGCGCGAGCGCGCCGAACACGCGCGCTTGGCGGTCGCCGCGACGACGGACGCCCTCACCGGCCTGCCGAACCGCCGGTTGTTCCACGATCGCCTGGACCATGCCCTGCGGGCCGCGCGGCGCGACCACACCGCCGTTGCCTTGCTCTTGATAGACATGGACCGCTTCAAGGCGGTTAACGACACGTGGGGCCACCATGTAGGCGATCTGCTTCTGCAAGAGGTCAGCGCGCGTCTCCAGGGCGCGACGCGCCAGTCGGATACGGTGGCCCGTCTGGGAGGCGACGAGTTCGCCATGCTCCTGCCCGCCACCGACGCCGTCGGCGCGGCGCGCGTCGCACAAGAGGCGCTCACCCTCTTCGACGCCGCCTTTCTGCTCGACGGGCACGCGCTACATGTGGGGGCAAGCGTCGGCGTCGCGGTCTATCCCGACCACGGCGCCGAGGCGCCCACTCTTTTGCGCCATGCCGACGCCACGATGTACGCGCACAAGCACAGTCGCGGACGACCGTCCTAGAGACACGAGCCCCTGAGTGCGCTACACTCGACGTATGCCCACTCGTTCTTCTAACCCCTCGACACACGACCCCTTCGCGGAGCTTGGTCTGGCGCCGTCGGCGAGCCGCGACGAGGTGCGGCGCGCTTTCCGTCGGCGCGCCCGCGAGACACATCCCGATCATCGGCCCGACGACCCGCACGCCGCCCAAAATTTCGCGCGTCTGCGCGCCGCCTACGAGGAGGCGCTGGCGCGCGTCGAGCAGGGACCGGGGCCGCGCGCCCAGCGCGATCGACACGACGCGGAAAACCGGACGTGGACACGCGAGCCATATATGGAGGGCGAGGGGGCGAAGCGGCGCTATGTCACCGAGCACGAATTGGCGACGCGCGCCGAAGAACTGCGCGACCGGGATGCCCTGCGCCGCCTGGCGGCGCGCCACGGCCAACGCACCGTCATCGCCGCGGCGCTGGCGCGCAATCCCCGTCTGCCCTCTGACGTGCTGCCGACCCTCCTCCGCCTCACCGAAGACCACTGGACCGTCCAGGCGGCCATCGCCACGCGCGTCGATGCGCCTCACGACCTCTTACTCGGCATCGCGCGCGTAGCCCGCGAGACCGTCATCGGGCAGGGGATCGTACGCAACGAGCGCGCCACCGGAGACATCCTCGACGCGCTTGTCTACGGGCCTATTCGACTCGACGCGGCGCTTGAGGGAGCGCTGGCCGCGCGCGCCGATCTCTCGACCGGCGCGGCGACACGCCTGGCCACGCGCTATGCCACGAACACGGCCGCCGTGGTACGCCTCGTGGAACGCGGCGACCTGCCGGAAGAGCTCTTGCGGCGATTGGCCGGCCAGAGCGGGCGCGCGCCCATCGCCGCCGCGGCCCGTCGCGATCTGCTACGCCGCGGCCTGCCCGTCCCGCCCGGCCGCGGACCCCAGCGCCCGCCCAAGACAATGACGGGGTACTGGCGATAGGGCATAAAAGGGGGATGGCGCCATGTCCGTGAGCGCGAACAGAGATAGAGGAGGGACGCCGTGGCGTCCCTCCTCTATCTCTGTTCGCTGAATGCGTTCGCGCTCGACGATCCGCTACCTACTCAATGTCGCCGATCAAGCGCGCGTCGCGCCTAAAAACTCGTCGGAGAGACGGCCAGCAGCAGGAGCATATGCACGAAAACGGCGAAGAGGAGGCAGGCGACCACCCCGGCAACCAGCAGGTGCGAGCCCGTGATGTTGTCGAAGTTTGGAAACTCACGCCAGTGCGGATCGCCCTCGGGCGGCTCGGGCGGTTCATCGTCGCGGTAAAAGGCGGGGGGGACGACGACGCGCGGCGGCTCACCGTAGACAGTGGACGCCTCGCCTTTTACTTCTACTCCAGTGCGATCGATCTCGACAGCCATCGCCTTCCCCTTCACGCCCACCGGTCCCCGATCCTTCGTCTTGTTCCTTAGAGTACCACACCCACCAACAAAAGGGTCGGGAGCAAGACCATCGACGATGACGATACGGCCGACGATGACAACACGTCGACGACTACGACACGGTCGACGATTACGACACGTTGACGACGCCGACCATCTCAGGCAGGTGGACCTGGCACTCGTAGTGGTACGCGCCTTTGGCGCTGAACGTCACCTTGTAGGAACTCGCGTTGATCGCGCTGCGGTTGATCAGGCTCGCGGCGTTGTTCAGGCCCACGATATTGTGCGGTACCTGATTGACGTCGACCCACTGGATCGTCTGACCGGCCTTGATGTTGACCGTGGCGGGGTTGAACACGTAGCCGCCGCTGCTATTCGGTTGCATCTTGACCGTGACCACGCCGCCCGTCGTCCCGCCCGTCGTCCCACCGTTGCCGGCCTTGCTGCCGGCCGCGATCGCGGTCGCCGCGGCTCCCTGGCCCAGGCCTTGATTCCCATTAGCGCCCGTGGCCTTCGCGACGGGCAACACCGTGATGACGCCGACCATCTCGGGCAGGTGGACCTGGCACTCGTAGTGGTACGTGCCGGTCTTCGTGAAGCCGACCTGGTACGAACTCGCGTTGATCGCGCTGCGGTTGATCGTGCTCGCGGCGTCCCCCGTCCCGACGATGTTGTGGGGCACTTGATTGACATCGACCCAGTTGACGACGTCGCCCTGGTGGATCGTCAGGTTGGCCGGGCTGAACACGTAGCCGCCGCTGCTATTCGGTTGCATCTTGACGGTCCAGCTCTTCCCGGTGTAGCGCGTGTCGTTCCCGGCGCCGACGTTCTGTGTCTGTGAGGCCTGTCCGGGCGCGCGCGTCGAGAGGGCCGGCGGCGCGTGCTGTGCCTGGAAGTTTTGCCCCTGCGCGGCCGGCGGCGCGTACGACGGGACGGCCTCGGGAGACGGTCCGTTGAGGACGCTGGCGATGACGTAGATCCCGATGGGGATCATAATGATCACGGCGATCAACCCGCCGATGGCCTGCATCAGCCAGGGGTGATCTTGATTGAAGAACTTGCGCACGCGTCTCTCCCTTTTTCTATGCTCTCTCTATCTATAGAGTACGCTGTTCGAGGCTACCTTAAGGGTCGCAAATATCCCCTTTGCGGGCAAATAAAGGGTATGGCGCCCATGAGGACGTATGCGTATTCGCCGCAGAATACATGCCACCCTGCTTCGCCCTGTCTGAACTCTATAGCTGCCCTGGTCCGTTTCCTCCCGCCGCTATATACTTATGTCATAATATGTACTATCACAATGTTGTGTAGGAGCCAGGACCCGTGCCGCTGCCGCACGCGCGGCGCCGTCGCCGCCTCGATTTTTTCCGTGCTGAGAGAACCCCCGTTCCCATCGCGTGCCCGCCGCGCTCTGTAGCCGGCACACTCCACGCGCGCGCCCAACCCGGTGCGGGCGCCCTACGTGTAGGCGCCCGGCCAATGCCGGACGCCCGAACGCCGACGCGCGCGACGAGAAACCCAGGGGCGCGGGCGCTACGGCCGGAGGGCGTCTAGTGCGCATCCTCGCGATCGCCGACACCCCCGAGCGATTGCTCTACGACAACTTCTCGCCCGAGCGCTGGCGTTCACGGGTCGACCTCGTGGTCTCTTGCGGCGACCTCGACCGCACCTACCTCGAATTCCTCGTCAGCGTACTCGACGTACCGCTGCTCTACGTCGCGGGCAACCACGACACCGCGTACCACGCGCACGCGCCCGAGGGCTGCGAGGATATCGACGGGCGTGTCGTGCGCATGGGCGACCTGCGCATCGCCGGGATAGCGGGTTGCATGCAGTACAACGCGGGGTCCGACGCCTACCAATATACCGAGCGACAAATGGACCGGAAGATGCGCCAGCTAGGCTTTAAAGCGTGGCGCGCGGGAGGGGTCGACCTCGTCGTATCGCACGCCGCCCCGGTGCATTGCCCCGATTTCGAGCGCTGTCCCGCCCCCGTCGGGCCGGGGCGGTCCTGCGCGCACCCCGAGTGCCCCGCCCATCTCGATGTCTGTCTCGACGCGGGCGACCGCTGCCACCGCTCGTTCGACACGTTCCGCCGCTTCGCCCTGCATCACAAGCCGGCCTACTGGCTGCACGGCCACAACCACCTCACCTATTCGTGGGCGCCGCGGCTCTCCACGATCGGCGAGACGGACGTCATCAACGCCTACGGCCACTATCTGCTCGACACCGACGCCGCGGCGCGCCGACGCATCCTGCCCATCGTCGCCACGTCCAGCAGCGCCCTGGGGCCATCCTCCAGCACCGCCGCCCCCGGCCCGTCGGGTCCATCGGCGTAAGACATGCCCGACCCTGAGGGGTCATGGCAACGGACCGACCCCGACGAACACGACATGCCTGACCCTGATGGGTCTTACCCCATCGTCGGTCCTGGCGCCTCTAACATGTATGGCGGACGCGTTACCTCCCGCGTCACGACATCGTATGAATAAATGAGAGGCCGCGTTAAGGCTTCTCCAGCGAAACGGCAGCGCGGCGGGGGAAGGCATGCTCACGAGACCAATGGACGCCGCGCGGGACGCCACCGACCACGGCAAGGACGAGGAGGCGGGCCTGGTGGAGGCGGCGCGCGTCGATCCCCAGGCCTTCGGCGCGCTCTACGACCGCTACGTCGACACCGTCTACCGGTATCTGTACCGGCAGACAGGGCGGCGCGAGGTGGCGGAAGACTTGACGAGCATCACCTTCATGCGCGCGCTCGCCGGGCTCGAACGTTTCCGCGCCGGCCAACCCTTCGCGCCGTGGCTGTTGCGCATCGCTCACAACGCCCTCGTCGACCATCGCCGTGTCGCGGCGCGCACCGTCCCCCTCGACGAGGGCGTCGAGGGCGGGCTCGCCGAGGCGCACGATCCCCGCGAGATCGGCGCGCTGGAGCAAGTGGAGGGCTTCCTCGCCTATACAGTGGGGCTCTCGCGGGATCAGCGCGACGCGCTGGCCCTGCGTTTTATCGCCGATTTGAGCACGGAGCAGACGGCGTCCGCGCTCGGTCGCAGCGTGGCCGCGACGAAGATGCTCGTCGCCCGCGCCATCAAAACGCTACGCGCGCGCGTCCCACGGGACGCGGATACACGGGAGGAATGGGAATGGGGCTGGGACGAGAGAGCCGTAGGGACGCGCGGGCCGGTCAAAGATTTGCGGCGTCCCCCCGCGACACACGCGACACAGTGGGCGAGCGTGATCCGGTGGCGGGAGCTGTCGTGGCTCGTCTTAGCGCCTACCGTCACGCCGCGCCGCGCGACCCGGCGTTCACGGCGCACCTGCGCGCCGAACTCATGCGCGCGCACGGACAGCGACGGGAGCAAGGCGAACAACACTCGCGCCCCCGCGCCGTTGCGCGGGTTAGCTGGAGAGTGGCCCTGACCGCGGCGGCGTTGTCCTTTGGGGGCGGCGTAGCGGCCGCCAGGGTCCTACCCGCGGGCTCCGGGGCGGGATCGCATGCCGCCACGCGCGCGGTGAGTGTCGACCAAAACCCGTCGCGGATCGTGGTGGACGCGCGGACGGGGCACACTTTTGTCGTCAGCGGCGGTAGTTACGCCGACACGAGCAGCGGCGGCAGCGTGAGCACGCTCGACACGAGAACGGGCGCGCTCCTGCGTACCGCCCTCGTGGAGCAAGGGCCCATCGACGCGGCGGTCGGGGCGGCGGGGCGTCTCTTTGTCGTCAACTCCTATTGGATGAGGGCCGAAACGGGGACGGTGAGCGTGCTCGACGCCGCGAGCGGCCATATCCTGCGTACGGTCAAGGTCGGCGGCGTTCCCACCTCCGTGGCGGCGGACGTCTCCGTGGGGGACGGGAAGATGTTTGTCCTCAACGCGCTCAACGGCGGCGTGAGCGTGCTCGACGCCACGACGGGCGCCCTCCTGCATACGATACCCTTGCCGGCGCACAACTACCCCCTGGTGTCCCCGGATACGTTGGCGATCGACGCGCGGCGCGGGCGCGGTTTTGCCGTCATCGCCAATGACACGACAAGGACCGGACACATCGACGACGCCTTGGTCGTGTTCGACACGCGGCGCGACGTCGTCGTGCGCACTATCCCTTTGGGGCAATCCATGGGCGGCGTTGTCGTGGACGAGCAGACCGGCCGCGCCTTCCTCTCCGGCTACAATACGGTTCGCGTGTTCGATACGCGCGACGGTCGCGCGCTGCGCGTCCTCGCGATCGCGACGCCAAACGCCACCATGCTCGTCGATCGGCGTCACGGGCAGGTTTTCGTCGCACACCGCAATCGCGTGAGCGTGCTCGACGCGCGCGACGGACGTGTCCTGCGCGATATCGTGGTCAACCCGCTGGGGTACGACGTGACGCCGCGGGCGATCGACGAGAAGAGCGGGCGCGTCCTCGTCACGTACTACGGGCCTCTCGACCGACGCCTGCGGCACAACAGCGACGGCAGCATGTATCTATTGGATGGAGCCGGCGGCGCGGTCCTACGCGCCCTCGCGTCCGGCGCGAGCGTGACGGCGGTCGACGAGCAAACGGGGCGCGCCTTCATCGCCACGGCGGCCGGCGTGATCGGTACATTTGACATCCGGCATTAACGGCCGGCCGCTAGTCGTCCATCAAGCCCTGTTTAAACAGGTGGGCGGGACGTAGCCAGTGGCAGATGCGCGGTACGCTTTCTGCCACCTCGCCATTGAGCGATGTGTACGATGTGTGAGGAGGAGACGTGAACGAGCGGGTAGCGGGTTTGTCGGCCGTACTCCAGACGACGGGACTCGGACACCTTGTGAATCGCGCGCGACGGCGCGAGGCCGACCTGCAAGGGCAGGTGGCCCTGGTGACGGGCGCGTCGCGCGGACTCGGCTTCTTGCTGGCGCGCGATTTCGCGCGTCAGGGCTGCAAAATCGTGATCTGCGCGCGCGACGAGGTCGAGTTGGAGCGGGCGCGGCAAGATCTGGAGCGGGAGGGGGCCGAGGTCCTCGCCGTACATTGCGACGTGACGAATCAGGCGGAGGTCGAGGCGATGGCGCGCGCCGCGACGGAGCGCTTCGGCCGGGTCGATATCCTCGTCAACAACGCGGGGATCATCCAGGTCGGCCCGATCGACAACATGACGTTGCGGGATTTCGAGGATGCCATGGCCACCGAGTTCTGGGGCCTCCTCTACGCCACCTTCGCCATACTGCCTGGGATGCGCGAACGCGGCACGGGGCGGATCGTCAACATTACATCGGTCGGGGGTAAGGTCAGTGTGCCGCACCTCCTCCCCTACGCCTCGGCCAAGTTCGCGGCCGTGGGCTTTTCCGAGGGGCTGCGCTCCGAACTCTCCCGCGCGGGCGTCACCGTCACCACCATCGTGCCCGGCCTCATGCGCACCGGCTCCCCGCTCAACGCCCTCTTCAAAGGCCGCCACGATCAGGAGTACGCCTGGTTCACCCTGGGCGACAGCGTGGCCGGCGTCTCGATGGACGCGGAGCGGGCGGCCGCACACATCGTGCAGGCGACGCGGCGCGGCGAGGCCGAGCGCATCCTCTCCCTGCCCGCCCAGGTACTGGCGGCCATCCACGGTCTGTTCCCAGGGTTGACCGCCGACCTGCTCGGCGTCGTCAACGCGCTGATCCTGCCGCCACCGGGAGAGGGCGAAAGCGCGATGAAAAACGTGCGCGGCATGGAACTTCAGGACCGTGTGCAGTCGCCCCTCTTCCACGTCCTGCTGACGTGGACCCTCTCGGCCGCCAGGCGCTTCAACCAGTACGGAGGACGACCGGTTGCCTACGACGACGCACGGCAGGCTCCACGAGGGACGCGGGGCAGGCGACGATAATCGCGGCTTACCACGTGACCACGGCCACAAGCCCCTCGTGCTACTATAGGGCATATAGATTAGGAACTGGAGAGAACGATGAGCGACGCGGCCGCTCCGCCGGGTCCAGGGTTGCGCGACGAGCGCTATCAGGACCTGTGCGGGTTTTTCAAGACGATGCCGGCCGGCCAGGACTGGGAGCCGCGCGTCGGGGATTGGGTCGCGCGCCGGCCGGGCGACGGCCTCGGCGTGGTGATCGGCGTCGAGGGGGCCGCGCTGCGCGTGGTCCCCGTCGACGCCGCGGGGGGCGGCGAGCCCTATCGGGGGGAGCGGGACGACCTTATCTGGCTGCCCACGCTCGACCAGTTGCGCTCGCTGATGCTGGCCGCGTTCGGCACGTGCGGCGCTTTCACCAGCGGGTTCAACGGACGCGCCTGGTGGTTCAGCGGCAACATCCTCGGGATGAACGTCACCAACCTCGTGCCGTTGGCCGAGGGCGGCAGCGCCGAGGAAGCGGCGATCAACGCCCTGCTCATGAACTACCAGCGGTAGTGCGTCGGATCATCCTATCTATGACAACAGCGATGATGACGACAGCGATGACGACCCGATGACGACGCCGATCATCATCGACTGCGATCCCGGCCACGACGACGCCATCGCCCTCCTGATGGCCGCGGCCAGCCCGGAGATCGATCTGCTCGCCGTCACCTGCGTCGCGGGCAACGCGCCGCTCACGCATACGCAGGTCAACGCGCGGACCATCCTCACCGTCGCGGGGACGCACGATGTCCCGGTGGCGGCGGGACTCGACCGCCCCCTAACGCGCGCGCTCGTCACCGCCGCCAACGTCCACGGGTCGACCGGACTCGACGGCCCCGCGTTGCCCGCGCCAACCGTGGAACTCGATCCGCGCCACGCCGTCGACCTCATCATCGAGACCCTGGCCGCCGCGACGCGCCCGATCACGCTTGTGCCGACGGGCCCCCTCTCCAACATCGCCGTGGCGCTGCGGCGGGCGCCCGAGTTGCGCGAGAAGGTCGCGCGGATCGTGCTCATGGGCGGCGCGATCGCCGAGGGGAACATCACGCCCTCGGCCGAGTTCAACATATACGTCGACCCCGAAGCCGCGCACATCGTCTTCACCTCAGGCGTCCCGCTCACGATGATCGGGCTCGACGTCACGCACAAGGCGCTCGTCGCGCCGGCCGATGTCGCGGCGATCCGGGCTCTCGGCACACAGGTCGGGACGATGGTGGCTGAATTGCTCGACTACTTCGCCGGCTTTCACCGCGACCTCTACGGCTGGGACGGCGCGCCGCTGCACGACCCCTGCTGCGTGGCCGCGCTTATAGAGATAGCCCGTAAAACCCACTGCTTTAGCTTGGGGATAGAAGGGCTTCATCTGCTGTAGCCGCTGTCGCGCCGCCCGTTGTTCTATAATCAAAACATGCACAAATCCACGTTCCAATACCGCCTCTACCCCACGCCCGCGCAAGCGACGGCGCTGCACCACGCGCTTGACGAGTGTCGCTGGCTGTATAATCGCCTGCTTGACGAGCGCAAGCTGGCCTGGGACGAGACGGCGACGAACGTGACGTTGTACGACCAGATCAACCGCACCGTGGCGCTCAAAGCGGAGCGGGCAACGCTGGCCGACGTGCATAGCCAGGTGTTGCAAAACGTCGCCACGCGGATCGACCTGGCGTTCGCGGCATTCTTCCGACGCGTGAAAGCGGGAGAGAAGCCGGGCTATCCGCGCTTTCGTGGCTACGGCCACTACGACTCCTTCTGCTATCCCGGCAGCGGACACAGGGTAGAGGGCAACCGCGTCTTTCTGTCCAAGATCGGTCACGTCAAGGCCGTCATGCACCGACCCCTTGAAGGGAAGGTCAAGACCTGCTGCGTGCGCCGCACGGCGACCGGCAAATGGTTCGTGACCTTCTCCTGTGCGGTTGAGGACGCGCCGTTACCCGCGCGCGACAACGCCATCGGCATTGACGTAGGGTTGGCGTCCTTCGCCACGATGAGCGACGGGTCGACGATCGCGAACCCGCGCTTCTTTCGTCGGGATGAGCAGGCGTTGGCGAAAGCTCAGCGGCGCCTTGCGAAAGAGCCGAAGCCCGAAAAGGGTCAGCGGGCGACGCCTGAACGCCGCCGTCGCCGTCGCGTCGTCGCCCGCGTGCATGAACGTATCGCCCATCGGCGCAAAGATTTCGCACATCAAGAGTCCCGCCGTCTTGTCGACGACAACGGCGTCATCGCCGTCGAAGACCTCGCCGTCAATCGCATGGTCCACAACCATTGCCTCGCTAAGTCCATTTCGGATGCGGCGTGGTCCCTGTTCGCTCACTTCCTGTCATACAAGGCTGCAAGCGCCGGTCGGCAGTTCATCGCCGTCAATCCCGCCTATACTAGTCAAGATTGCAGCAGGTGCGGCCACCGGCAGAGGCTCACGCTGGCCGACCGCGTGTACCGGTGCCCCTGCTGCGGGCTAGAGATTGGGCGGGACCATAACGCGGCCCTCAACATAGTGACTCTGGGGCTACAGAGTCTCGGTGCAAGACCGTAGCAGCCCACAGGCTTTAGCTGTGGGAGTAGTCACCGCTATCATGATGGATTGTTTAGGGAGGTATAGATGACGGCTACTAAGACCCTTCTGGTGATGGACGTCGACACGGGGATCGACGACGCGCTCGCCCTCCTGCTGGCCCTGCGCGCGCCCGAGGCCGAGGTGTTGGCGATCGGGACGGTGGCCGGCAACATCGAGGCCGACCAGGCGGCCGTCAACACGCTCAAGGTGCTCGACATCGTGGGCGGCGCTCAGGTGCCAGTCGCGGTCGGGATCGGCAAGGGATTGTTCCGCCCGCTCGCGACCGTGCCGTACATCCACGGTGTCGATGGGATGGGCGACGCGGGCTACCCCGCGCCGTCGGGCCGGCCCACGGGCGAGCACGCGGTCGACCAACTCGTGCGGCTGGCGCGCGAGCGGCCCGGCGAGATCACCCTGTGCGCGGTTGGCCCATTGAGCAACATCGGGATGGCGCTCGTCCGCGAGCCGGACCTGCCCCGGCTGCTCAAAAATGTTGTGATCATGGGCGGCGCGGCCGATCCGGTCGGCAACGTCACGGCGGTGGCCGAGGCCAATATCTGGCACGACCCGGAGGCCGCGCGCCTCGTCTTCGAAGCCGACTGGCCAACGCCGCTCACTATGGTCGGCCTCGACGTGACGATGCGGACGCTGCTGCGCCGGCCGCACATCGACCAACTGCGCGACGCGGCGAGCCCGGCAGCGCGTTTCGCCGGGGCGATCATCAATTTTTATGTCGACCGCTACACGGAATTGCTCGGAGAGGAGGCGTGCGCCATGCACGATCCGCTCGCGCTGGGCATCGCGCTCGACCGGACCCTCATGACGCGCGTAGCCCCGCTCGACGTAGAGATCGAGACCGCGAGCCCCTTCGCCTTCGGCATGACCGTAGTCGATCGCCGGCCCCTGCTCTATCCCGGCTACCCGAAGGCGCGGCATCCCGCCGACGTCGCGATCGAGGTCGACAGCGACCGCTTCATCGCGCGTATGATGGAGACGCTGCTTAGACAACCGTAACGTGTCACAAAGCCTACCCCTTGTAAGCCGCCGTACCGCCCCATAGCGTAGCGGTTGTCCAACCGCGCCTATAATAAGGCATATGAGCACGACTATGCCCGGTCCCGTACTTCTTCCCGGCAGTGGAGCGCATCGCTATCGTGATGGGAGGAAGACACGCGCATGCTAATGGGCGCGTACGATCCTCGCATCGTCGTGTCGGCGATCGTGACCGCGGCCGTCGTCCTCGTGGGCGCGCTGCAGACGGCGCTGACGCCGCGCCGCCGCGCCGCCCAGGCGGCCCTGGCCGCGGAAAGGACGGAGTTGCTCGCGCGCGAGCAGGAAGCCCGCGGCGCCGCGGAGCGGGCGACGGCGCGGTTACAGGCCGTCCTGGACGTCTTGCCCATCGGCGTGATCATCGCCGATGCGACGGGCCGGCTCCTGCAAGCGAACGCGGCGGCGCGCGACCTGTGGGGAGAGACGCCGCTCGTAACAGGGGTCGAGGAGTATCGCGCGTACAGGGGCTGGTGGCCCGACACCGGCCGGCCGATCGCGCCGGAGGAGTGGACGATGGCGCGGGCGTTGACGACAGGGGAGGTGTGCGCGGGCGAGGAGGTGGAGATCGAGACCTTCGACGGCGAGCGCAAGACGATGCTCAACCATGGAGCGCCGATCCGGGACGACGCGGGGCGGATCGCCGGAGCGGTCGTCGCCGTCCTCGACATGACCGACCGCAAGCGGTTGGAGCGGCGCACACACGAGGCGCTCGACGCCCTCCTCGCCATGGCCGAAGCGCTCGTGCAAGGCGAGGGCGACGCCGCCTCCGCGGACGAGGACACGGAGGACGCGGCGGCGAGGACCACGACGGTAGCGCAACGCCTCGTCGCGTTGACCTGTAGCGTCCTGGGCTGCCGGCGCGTCAGCATCACCGCGGTCGACCCAGCGACCGGGGCATCGCGTCCCGTCGCGGCCATCGGGATAACCGCGGAGGAGGAGCGGGCCTGGCGATCGAGCAGGCCCGGAGCTTCCTTGCGGGAGTATCTCGACGCCGCGCACATGGAGCGTCTCCAGCGGGATGACGTGCTCGTGATCGACGCCGACGACCTTCCGGAGGGCGCGCTCCCCTATGGCGCGCGCGCGCTCCTGCTCGCGTCGATGCGCGTGGGTCCGAATACTGTCGGCATCCTGTCGCTCGATCATGGCGGCGCGGCCCACACGTATACGCCCGACGAGCGCGCGTTGGCGCGCGCGGTCGCCAAGTTGGTCGCGTTAGTGATCGAGCGCGAGCGGCTGTTGCGCGAGCGCGCCGAGGCGCAATCAAGCGCCTTGGCCTTGAGCGAGGCCAATCGACGCATGGACGCGTTCCTGGCCCTGGCCAGCCATGAGTTGAAGACACCTCTGACCAGCGTCGCCGGCAACATCCAGATCGCCGAACGTCGTTTGCGCCGCGCGATGGAGCAAGACAGCGCCCTGGCGACGGACGTGGCGCCCTTGCTCGAGCGAGCGCGCCGGAACCTGAGCCGCATGGACCAGCTGGTGGACGACCTGCTCGACATGTCGCGCATCCAGGCCGAGCGGCTGGAACTGACGACCGAGCCAGTCGACCTCGTCGCCCTCGTCCGCGACATCGTCGACGAACAGCGGCCCCCCGACCTCGCCCGTACCATCCTTCTCGACCTGCCGGAGGCGCAAGTGGTCGCGCAAACCGACCCGGAACGCGTCGAGCAGGTCATCCTCAACTATCTGACGAACGCCATCAAATACGCGCCGCCGGAGCAGCCAATCGAGGTGGGCGTACGGGTAGAGGCGCGGCAAGCGCGCGTGTGGGTGCGCGACGAGGGGCCGGGGCTCGCCGCGCGGGACCAGGAGCGGGTGTGGGAACGGTTTCACCGTGTCGAGGGCATCGAGCACCGGGCGGGCTCCCGCGTGGGCCTGGGCTTGGGCCTGTACATCAGCCGGACCATCGTCGAGCGGTTGGGAGGGCAGGTCGGCGTCGAGAGCATCCCCGGAGAGGGAGCCACCTTCTGGTTTACCCTACCCCTCAACACATGACTATACGGTAGCCTTGACGCGGACCACTTAGGCCACAGCGTGACGGCAGGGTCGCCTGTTTGAGGGGTGATGCCACAAACCCCAAAATGCGGGGCTTGTTATCTCCCCCTAAACGTGCCGCGGAGGTGCGGTGGAGGACTCCCGCATGCCCGCGTGGCGCGCGCCCAACGCGGCCCGTGCGGCGGCCATGATAGGGTCGTGGTCGCGGTGATCGACCGGCGCCATCGGTGTGTTGATGGCGCTTCGCAGCGCGTCCGCGGCGTCGTACAGCTGCACTGTCCGTTCCGGCTCTCCGCGCAAGAACAGGGTAGCCGCCATACCTTCGAGGCACAGGGCCATGCCCAACCTGTTGCCAACCGCCTGGCAGAATGACAGGGCCTCCTCGTACAAGGTCAGCGCCCGTGTGTCATCACCTTGGTGGCGCGCCACATGAGCCAGGTCGGCCAGAGCCCACCCCAGTCCCATTTTGTCTCCCAGCGCCCGTCGCAGGGCGACACTCTCTCCCGACAGAGCGGCCGCGCGCTCGTAGTCGCCCAGGAGACGAGCCATCTCTCCCAGATTGTTGAGCGCCATGGCGAGATCGCCCTTGCCTCCGAGCTCGCGGAACAAAGCCACACCCCGCTCATACAGCGCGGCGGCCCGCGCGAAGTGGCCTTGTTCGCGCTCGAGCCGGGCCAGGTTGATTTGAGATGCGGCCATGCCACGGATGTCGCCCCCGTCTCGGCGCACGGCCAGGCTCTGCTCGTACAGCGCGGCGGCCCGCGCATAGTCGCCTTGCTCCGCCGCGATGATGCCCAACTCATTGAGAGCGGAGCCGGCCCCTGGCTTGTGGTCTATGGCCTGGAACAGGGTCAGACTCTCCTGTGCAAGCGCGGCCGCGCGCTCGTACTGCCCCTGATCGGCGGTGATGATCGCCAGCAGGTTGAGCGCGTGCGCGGCGCCGCTTTTGTCGTCCGCCTCGCGGCAGAGCGACAGGCTTTCTTCGGCCATCGCCCTGGCCTGTGCGAGGTCGCCTTGGCCGTCGGCCAACCACGCCGCGCCATGCAGCGCCCGCCCGCGCACGACGCCCATCGGCGTGGCGCCGGTCATCTCCAACAACGCGTCGAGCCACTGACGCCCTTCACTCAGATAGCCACGCACCCACCAAAAGCGCCAGAGCGCCCCGCCCAGGCGCAGGCCGGACTCGGCCTCTCCGCCGACCACGGACCACCATAGGGCCGCGCGCAGATTGTCGTGCTCCGTGTCCAGACGCTCCTGCCAGACCCGTTGGTCCGCACGATACAGTTGCGGCTCGGCCTGCTCGGCCAATGCCAGGTAGTAGACCGCGTGCCCGCGGCGTACGGCCTCCACCTCGCCGCTCGCCTCCAGGCGCTCACGGGCATACTCCAGAACCGTCTGCAACATCAGGAAGCGTGGCTCTCCCGTCGTGTTGGCCGTGCTCGGTTCGTCCTCCTGGCGCAGCAAGCTCTTGTCCACCAGTGAGGCCAATCCGTCCAGAACGGGAGGAGGAAAGTGGTCGGAATAGGGGGTGGAGACGCGCCCATCGCTCCCGGCGCCGAGGTCTACTGATGGCGCGCAGACCGCCTCGGCCGCATCGAGCGTGCAGCCGCCCACGAAGACGGCAAGTCGCCGGAAGAGCCTCTGCTCCTCGGACGAGAGCAGGTCGTAGCTCCAGGCGACGGTGGCGCGCAGGGTTTGCTGCCGCGCCGGCAGGTCGCGCGGTCCCTCCGTCAGCAATTGTAGGGACGATCCCGACGCTTGTGATCGGTCGCCATCCTGTCCCACGAGACGTGCGTACAAGGCCCGCGGAGATAGCACGTTGCTACGCGCCGCCGCCAACTCGATGGCCAGCGGCAATCCGTCCAGGCGACGGCAAATCGCGGCGACGACCGGCGCATCCGTTTCGGTCAGCCGGAACCCCGGCTTGACCGCGCGGGCACGCTGTGCGAAGAGATCCACGGCGGCGTAGTCGAGCCAGGCCTGCGGCGCGGGCACGGCGGTGGGCACGGCGGGCACGGCGGCGGGCACGGCAAGCGGGGCAACCTGGTAGTCATGCTCCGCGCGCACGCGCAACGCGGCACGGCTGGTCATCAGGACGTTGAGGCGCGGGCACGCGGCCAGCAGGTCCGCCACCAGTGGAGCCGCGCCCACGACCTGCTCGAAGTTGTCCAACACCAACAGATAGTCCTTATCGGCCAGATACGCCGCCAGGGCTTCTACCACTGACTGCCCTCCCGGGTCGCGCAACCCGATGGCATGGGCAATGGCCGGGGCCACCAGGCCCGGTTCGCCGACAGGGGCGAGCGCGACGAAACGCACGTCGGAGGCAAGGCGGCCAGGGCCATGCGCCTCCTCCGCCACCCGCAGCGCCAGACGCGTCTTCCCCACGCCGCCAGGCCCGGTCAGCGTGACAAGCCGCACGTCGCGACGCTCCAGCAACGCACGGACGGCGGCGATATCCCGCGCGCGCCCGAGCAAGGGCGTCGGCTCCGACGGCAGCGCGAACGTCTGCCTCTCTCCCGGCTGTAGGCGCCCAGTAGGGGCGCCTCGCCGACGCGCCACCGTGGCCTCGAGCGCGGCACACTCCCCGGGCGACAGCGTCAGCGCCGCGGCCAGCAACTCGACGGTGTCGCGGTGCGGCCTGAGATTGATGCCGCGCTCCAGGTCGCTGATCGCCCGCGCGCTAATGCCGGCCACCTCCGCCAGCGCCTCCTGGGACAGGCCCGCGGCGGCGCGATGTCGCCTGAGGAGATCTCCGAAGAGCGGGGGGGGCGTCATCATCGCGTCCATCTCCGTGCGCGCACAATGGAATCTCATCGCGCCGTGCGCGCCGCCTTAGGCGCTTTGGGCCGGCCACACGCGGCGTGCCGTTCGCGTAAGCCACAGCCCACGGAATCGGCCGCGACAACAATCCTGTGGGGTAATCCTGTGGTTCTCTCATGGTCGCCGCCGTCGACACGCCCTACGATGGGGCTCAGCACGACCTGAGACACGGTCGGGCACACGAACGGCGACGGACAGCGTTCAACCACCAGTGTAGCAACTATCGACAGGAGGGGAATATCATGGCGACGACAGCCCACCGCGCCGCAACGAGCGACATGCCCACTACCAGCATCGTCCCACATGGCGCCGCGTCTCTCGGCGATGCCCACGTGGCGCTGCGGGCGGAGACGCTCAGGCTAACGAGCGAACCCGATGCGAGCGCTCGACGCGCCGCCGTGCTGTACGGGATCTATACCCCCATCACAGCCCACTGATCGCACGATGATCGCACGACAAGAAGTACAGCGATATCAAGAGCCTGAATCGACGTTCTTTCGCTCATAACCTGTTAAGTCAGCAGGACCCAACGGACTCAGTCCACGTCCGGGTGGTGTCGGGGAGGGTCCCGATGGTCGATACGGTCAAAGATACGCCCCTCGCGCTCATCGTCGGCGGCGACGCGCCGACCCAGGGCGTCGTCCGCTTCCTGTTGGCCACCGACGGATATCGCGTGGTCATGGCCGCCGATCCCGTGGCCCCTCTCCACGAGGGGGCGGCCCCGTCGTTCTGCGTCGTGGTCGCGTCGTTCGACGCGCCCGATCCCACCCCCGTCCTGGCGTCTTTGCATCGGGCGGGCTATCGCGGTCCGACCGTGCTCCTGGCGCGCTCCCCCGACAGCGCGCTCCGGCGGCGGGCCTTCGCGCTGGGCGCGCGGGATGTCGCGGGCCTGCCGATCGCGCCGTGTGAGCTGCAAGCGCGCCTGCGCGTGGCGGGATCGATCGTGTCGGCGGAGGAACCGCACCCCATGGCAATGCGGGCGGGCGGGCTCATGCTCGACCTCACCACGGGCGCGGTCGACGATGGGCGGGGCTGGACGGCCCGGCTGACGCGGCACGAGGCACGGGTGCTGGCCGCGCTGATGCGCGCACCTGGCCATCCCCAGGGGCGCCACGACCTGCTCGATCAGGTGTGGGGCGAGGGGTACGAGGGGGACGGCAACACGCTGGAGGTCCACGTGCGTCGGCTGCGCGCGAAGTTGGCGCGCCCCGCCGTCCCCCATGGCTACGTCCGCACCGCGCGCGGACAGGGCTACGCGTTCGACGCGCGGGGAGCGCCGCGCTCGGTCGCACAAGTCCCCCTTCCTATCGCCGGGCGGATTCCCTAGCGGTACTTTGTTGGCTGTAGTCATGGACGAGCGTAGAGATAGAGGCCCTGGCCAGTCCCCAGCCGGTCAAGCAACGCGCCGAGCGGTGCGGGTGGGGGCGCGCTCGACCACCCGCGCCCGTAGC
>JAABUZ0100002192.1_pt1 | contig 33276 bp, 24 predicted proteins | sample 5562091 | NCBI WGS metagenome assembly JAABUZ01 (sample SAMN12813069, study PRJNA571459) | rock metagenome | isolation source: Antarctica rocks | place: Antarctica: Victoria Land, Linnaeus Terrace sud | collected 2015-12-21
GATTCTTGAATGTGTCATCCGCCTTTGCGATGGCGACTGACGCTCCGTTCCCGCTCGTACCGATTGCGGACAGCGACGAACTCTATCGGCGGATCGTTGACCATCAGATTGATCCGCATGGCAAGGTCAACTCCTCCGCCTTTAAGACGGGCAAGCCCTACGACAATGCGATCTCCGTTGAGATTGCCCGGTTGACGACATTGGAGGAATGTCTGCATCGTCCTCCGAGACGCATCTATGGTATTGCGGGAGTGCGAGCAATCACACCGCGCACGCTCGGCTTCACCGTTCGGCACGTTCCTTTAGCTGATGTGCCGTGTCACGCGCAGATCGAAGGGAAAACACCCGCGCGAAGAGTAAGTTGCTTGCCGAACGGATGTACGTTCTTGTCGCTCCGCCAACGAGGCAATCGTCGTAATCCGCTTCAATTGCGTCTCCTTCCCTTCGAGGAAGGGATAAGGGGGTTGGAATGAAGATCACTGACATCCGCACGGCAGAGGTTAAAGGGCATGGCTACTCGACGTATGTGCGTATTTACACCGACGAGGGCGTGATCGGCAACGGCGAGTGCATTCATGGCGGCGAGGGCTGCCCGGCAATGATCCACGCGCTCAAGCAGTACATCATCGGCGAAAACCCGGTCAATGTAGATATGTTGTTCGAGAAGATGCGCCGCTCCCGCCTCTTCGATGGCGCGATGTCCGGCGCGACCGTCACGGCGATGACAGGGATCGAGATCGCCCTCTGGGACCTCGCGGGGAAGATTCTCGGCCTGCCGGTCTATCAACTGCTCGGCGGCAAATTCCGCGACACCGTTCGCCTCTACTGCGACAGCCACGCGGGTAAGGATTTCTCCCCCGCCTCGTACGCACAGCGGGCGAAAGAAGTCGTCGCCCTCGGCTTCGACGCGATCAAGTTCGACGTGGACGAGCGGAGCCACGGCTTCCGCAACGACCTGTGGAACTGGAATGCCTCCGGCCCCGAAGTGGCATGGATGACCGACCGCGTCGCGGCGGTGCGCGAGGCGGTCGGACCGACAATTGATCTGGCGATTGACATGCACGGCCGATACGACACGGCGAGTGGCATCCGCGTTGCGAAGGCGATGGAGCCATTCAAACTGCTCTGGCTGGAGGAGCCGGTGCCGCCGGAGAATGTTGCAGCAATGCGCGAGGTGAAACTGCATTCTCCCGTGCCGCTCTGCGCGGGCGAGAATCTCTACCTGCGCTGGGGCTTCCGCGACCTGATCGAGCAGCAGGCGGTAGACACGATCATGCCGGACATCCCGAAGTGCGGCGGGCTTTCGGAATGCCGCAAGATCGCCAACATGGCCGAGGTCTATTACATCCAGTTCGCGCCGCACAATGTCTGTGGCCCGCTCGGCACAATGGCCTCCGCCCACGTCTGCGCGACGATCCCCAACTTCCTCGTCATGGAATGGCACTGGGTAGATTACGAGGGGTGGAACGACTTCGCGACGGGGCCGCAGCCCGTCATCCAGAATGGCCACGTCGTCCTGAACGACACGCCGGGCATTGGTCTCGACGTGAACGATGACGCTCTCATCCCCTACCTCCGCCCTGGTACGACCCTCTTCGGCGCGACACCGACGACGCCGTAACGCGGACCGGGGATTGAGCATCGGAGATGGTACGGGAAAAGGAAGGCGCAATGGCAGAGACGGCGGACGTGGTGGTGATTGGCGGCGGGTGCATCGGGACGAGTATCGCGCTGCATCTCGCGCGGGAAGGCGTGCGCGACGTGTTGCTCGTCGAACGCACGCATCTCTGCGCGGGGACGACGGGGCAGAGCGGCGCGATTGTCCGCCAGCACTACTCGAACGACTTTACCGCCGCGATGGCGCGCGATAGCCTCGCTATCTTCCGGGAGTGGGCGGACCGGATCGGTGGGGGTGATCCGCACTTCACCGCGTCCGGCGTGCTCGTCACCGTCGGAGCGGCGGATACCGCCGGACTGCGGGCGAATGTCGCGATGCAGCAGGGCATCGGCATTGACACGCAAATCGTCACGCCGGACGAGATCCACGCTCTCGACCCACGCCTGCGAACGGACGACATCGCTCTCGGCTGTTGGGAACCGACGGCGGGCTACGCCGATCCCGTCGCGACTGTCCATGCCTACGCCCATGCCGCCCGCGCCGCCGGGGTGACGATCCGCGAGGGCGTCGAGGTCCTGGCAGTGTTGCACGATGATGGCCGCGTGCGCGGCGTGCGGACGAACGCGGGTGCGATCGCCGCGCCGGTGGTCGTCAACGCCGGGAACATCTGGGGCGTCACGCTCCTACGGCAGGTGGGTCTCGACCTGCCGATCGCGCCGAGTCGTCATCCAATGGCCGCCCTCCGCCGCCCTGACGACGCCCACGCGCCCCATGCCGTCGTCCTCGATATGCACCGTAACGCCTACCTCCTCCCGCACGCCGGAGACGTGACCCTCTGCGGCTCGATTGCCGGGGAGGACGACGCGATTTACGCCGATCCAGAGACCTATAATCAAGGCGTCACCCGCGCCGAAATTCAGCGCTTCCGGGCGGAAGGCGCCTACCGGATGCCTGCGCTCGCCCGGTCGGTCGCGCAAGGTGGCTGGGCTGGTATCTACGATGGCAGCGCGGACAATCATCCCGTCCTCGATGCCGTGCCGGGGATCGCGGGCTATTACTGCGCCGTCGGTTTCAGCGGCCATGGCTTCAAACTTTCGCCCATCTTCGGTGCGCTGATGGCGAAATTAATCACCGGTGGCCCGGCAGCGGCCCTGGCACTCCACCCCTTCCGTGCCACCCGCTGGGCGGAGAATGACCCGATCGGCACGCAATACGCGGCGGGTGTCCTCGCCTGACCGCTCGCTGTACGGAAAGGAATGAGCGGGAGACATCGCCGATAGCAATGACGAAGATCGTACTTCTCGCATTGCTCATTGCCGCATTCGGGGATAGGCAAACCCCTTGCCCCGTGCTACACTCGCGATCATAACGTACGTGCGGTATCGAACCAGCGGGCGTCGGTGGTGGTGGTCCGAGGAAGGAAATACGCGATGGCCTATATCATTGCTGAACCATGCATCGGTGTAAAGGACGCGTCCTGTGTCGAGGTCTGCCCGGTGGATTGTATCCACGCGACGGACGACGACGATATGTATTTTATTGACCCGAACGAGTGCATTGACTGCGGCGTTTGCGCGCCGGAATGCCCCGTCGAGGCGATCTTCTTCGAGCCGGACTTGCCGGACGAGTGGAAGCGGTTCATCCAGATCAACGCCGACTATTTCAAGAAATAGGAGCGATCTACGCGCCGCCCTGATTCAGGGGCGGCGGTTTTTTCTTTAAAAGGCGTAGACATCGTAATGGTGTGCGATTCGATAGATCGAGGACTTACGCAGGTGGAGGGTTTTTCTTGGCAGCGTAGGCATCAGCCTGCGTCCCACTCGCAGGCTGATGAACCTTGACAACTTAATCAAGTAATCCACGGGTGGCGGCGGGCTTTGGCCTACCGGGTCTGACGCAGGCTAAAGCCCGCGCCCACCAGTACCGGATTAAGTTGGTAAGGTTCATAAGCCTAACGCTACCGGGCGTTCCCCAACTCATGTGCGGGGTGGCCCAAAGGCCCGCTACTTCATCAGTCACGGCTACACGCTCGCGGGCTAGCTGCGGCTCGCGGACGACCTGTGCGGGCACGTCAGCGTTTATGGGGTGAGCAGCACGCACCGGACGCAGGACGGCACGAATTCCGAGGTGACAGGCGCGCTCGCGATGCCGGACGGTGTAACCGCCATCATCATGAGCGTGTGGTATATTGCGGGCGGGGACATCCTGCCGACACTCGTCACCGCGCACCCCGCGAAGGAACGGAGATTGACGCCATGATCGAAGAATTGGACGTCGTTACCTTCGCCCGATCACGACCGGAACATGGTCTCTGGGAAGGCGAAACGGGCACCGTTGCCATGATTTACGGCGACCACGCGGCGTACGAGGTCGAGTTTGTGGATGGCGACAGCCCGTATACGAAGGCACTCATCGCCCTCATGCCGGACGAGGTGTGCCTGACGGGGAAAGCATCGCCGGTTCCGCACGCCGTACCTGCGGACTGAGATAGCCTGACCCCTTTCTCTCCACTACAACACCCGTCCCGTTCATTGCCCACCGCATATCTTGGAGGAATGCATGAGCGATATCGCCTGTGATGCCTATCTCAAAGAACACGACGCGCGCCAACTCGAAGAATTGAAGACACTTCTGCGGATACCAAGTATCAGCAGCCTGCCGGAGCACCGGGAGGACATGCGCCGGGCGGCGGAGTGGGTGGCGGACCACCTGCGGACGCTCGGCGCGCGGGATGTCGCGCTCCTGCCGACGAACGGCAATCCGGTCGTCTACGGTCTCTGGCCTGCCCCGGAAGGCGCGCCGACAGCGATCCTTTATGGTCATTACGACGTGCAGCCGCCCGATCCGCTCGATCTCTGGGCAACGCCCCCCTTCGAGCCGACTGTCCGCGATGGCCGCCTCTATGCGCGTGGCGCGGCGGACGACAAGGGCAACATGTTCGCCGCAATCAAGGGAATCGAGACGTATCTCGCCGTTCACGGCGCGCTACCCATCGGCCTGAAGTGCATGTTCGAGGGCGAAGAAGAGATCGGTTCGCCAAATCTGCACCAGTTCGTCCGCGACAACGCCATCTTGCTCGCCGCCGATTTCACCCTGTCGGCGGACGGCGGCATGTGGGGGGCGGACAGCCCCTCATTGACAGTCAGCGCTAAGGGGATCGCCGCCTGTCAGATTGATCTGCGCACCGCGAACACCGATCTCCACTCCGGTCAGCATGGTGCGGCGACGCCGAATGCCGTCGAGGCGCTCGCCCGACTCGTCACGACGATGCACGACGACGCGGGTCGCGTCACTGTTGCGGGCTTCTACGAACCCGTGCGCGACCTGACGACCGAGGAGCGGGCGCGGATCGCCGCCGTGCCGTTCGATGAGGAGGAATATCGCGCGGAGTTGGCGCTTCCCGCCCTCTGGGGTGAGCCGGGGTACACGGTGAACGAGCGGCGCGGCGCGCGCCCGACGCTCGACCTGAACGGCATCTGGGGCGGCTTCACCGGCGAGGGGTTGAAGACGGTTACGCCTGCCGAGGCGCATGCGAAGATTACCTGTCGCCTCGTCCCGAATCAGGAACCCGGTAAGGTGCTGGACGCTATAGAGGCGCATGTCGCGGCGCATTGCCCGCCCGGCGCGACGGCCACCCTTCGCCGTTTCCCTGGTGCGGCGCGGCCTTTCAGCATCCGCATGGATCATCCGGCGTTGCAGGCGGCGCGTGGCGTCCTCGCAGACCTCTACGGCAAGGAGCCGCTCGTCATCCGGCTCGGCGGCACCCTCCCGATCGCGGAAACGTTGCAAACGACGCTCGGCGCGGACATGGTCTTCTTTTCCTGGGGCATGCCGGGCGATCAAGTCCACGCACCGAACGAGTCATATCTGCTCGACGCCTTCATGATGTCCCGCCGTGCCTACTGCGCTCTCTTCCCCGCCCTCGCCGCTGCGTACAGTGGCAAGAAGAGATAAAGCACAGAGAACACGGAGGACACAGAGGACACAGAGGGAGAAAGATGATGAGGTGAAAGGAAGGTTGTCCGTGTGTCCGCATGATTCACATTTCTTCTCCCTCTTTTCTCTGTGATCTCTGTGTCCTCTGTGTCCTCTGTGCTCGGTTCCGTCAAAGGAGTATCAGATGGTTGAGCGGCAGGTAGCGGTGCTAGGTGGGGGAAATACGGGGTTCGCGCTGGCGGCGAATTTGCAGTTGCGCGGCTTCGCGGTCACACTCTGGGAGATTCCCGAGCCTGGCTATGCCGAAACGCTCACGCCGCTGCACGATGGCGCGATTCGCCTCACGGGGGTTGCCGGGCAGGGAATCGCCCGCCTCCATCACGTCACGACCGATATTGCTGAAACGATGACCGCGAACGATCTGCTGATCGTGCCGGTGCCATCGTACGCGCACCGGGCCTTCGCGGCCGCGTGCGTGCCGCACCTGCGGCCGGGGCACGTCGTCGTGCTGACGCCGGGAAACATGGGCGCGCTCGCCTTCGTGGAGGCGGCTCGTGCAGCAGGGACACTGGATGGCGTCATCATCGCGGAGGCTGATACCGCGCCATACGTCTGCCGCAAACTCGCGCCGGATCACGCGCATATCTGGGGCGTTGTCTCCGGCCTCGGTGTCGCCGCCTTCCCCGCGCAAGAGAACGACCACCTGTTGGCGCTACTCGCCGATGTTTTCCCCGGCGTGCGCACCTATCCGCATATCGTCGCCTGCGGTCTCTCGGCGGGTAACCCGATTCTTCATCCGGCCGGAGTGCTCCTGAACGCGGGGCGCGTCGAGTACGCGCGGGGCGACTTCTACTTCTACGAGGAGGGCGTGACGCCCGGCGTCGTGCGGGCAATCAAGGCGGTAGACGCCGAACGCATGGCGATCGGCGCGCGGCTCGGCCTGACACTGGAGCCGGTCGAGGAGGCGTATTGGCGGGCGGGGTTCGGCCCGCGCGGTGACCTCTGGGCAACGATCAACGGTAGCCGGATGCTCACGCAACTGCGCGCCCCCGGCTCGCTCGATACCCGCTGGCTTCTCGAAGACATTCCCTATGGGATCGCGACGTGGGCTGCTCTCGGCACGCAATTTGATGTCCCGACCCCTGTGATGTCGGCACTCACCGATCTCGGCACGGCGGTCACGGGTCAAAACCTCCGCGCCGCTACCCGTACCCCCACCGACCTCGGCATCGCGCATCTCGATGATGATGCCCTAAATCATTACCTGACGACTGGATCAACGATTTGAACCACGAAGACACGAAGAGCACGAAGGGAGAAAGAAGAGAGGCAGGGGTATACGAGAAGTTCACCCCATCGTATTGCCTTTTGTATTCCTTCGTGCTCTTCCGGGCACCCTCTGGGCAGATTCGTAGTTAGCGTTTTCTTTCAGACCTAATGAAGAAGGAGGACTGTATGCAGTACCGGACACTAGGCACGACGGGCGAGCGGGTGAGTGCGATCGGGTTGGGTGGAGCGCATATCGCGCGGCCACAGGACCCAGCGGAAACAACGCGGCTGATCCATGCCGCGATTGACGGCGGCATGACCTTCATGGACAACTGCTGGGATTATCACAGTGGGCAGGCGGAAGTGAAGATGGGCAACGCCCTGCGCGGCGGCTACCGCGAGCGCGTCTTTTTGATGACCAAGATTGACGGCCAATCGCGCGAGGCCGCCGCCGCGCAGATTGACCAGTGCCTCGAACGGTTGCAGACCGACCACATAGACCTGATGCAACTGCACGAGATGATCCGCATGGACGACCCGGAGCGCGTCTTCGCGCCGAATGGCGCGATTGAGGCGCTCGTCGCGGCGCGGGAAGCGGGCAAAATCCGCTACATCGGCTTCACCGGACACAAGGACCCCAATATCCACCTAAAAATGCTTAACCAGGGGTTCGGCTTCGATACCGTCCAGATGCCACTCAACGTCATTGACTATCATCACAACAGTTTCCAGGCATTGGTGCTGCCCGTCCTCATCGAGCGCAACATCGGCGTGCTCGGCATGAAGCCGCTCGCCTCGGGCCGCCTCCCGAAAGAGGGCACGATCACCGCTGAGGAATGCCTGCGCTATGCTCTCTCCCTGCCAACCTCCGTCGTCATCACTGGCTGTGAGAACGCGCGCGATCTGGAACAGGCCCTCCGCGTCGGCGACACCTTCAGCCCGATGAGTAGAACGGAGATGGACGAACTCCAGCAGCGCGCCACGTCCGTGGATGGCGCGGACGGCGGCATGATCGAAGGCTGGAAGACGACAATAGACTTCGACGGCACCGTCAAGAACCCGCATTGGATGACGACCGCGAGCGTCACGGCGTAACGAAGTGCTGAGGACTGAGGACTGAGTGCTGCGTGCTGCGTGCTGAGTACTCAGTCCTTCGGAGTATGGCGATGTATGACCGCTTTGCGCTTTCTCCCGCCCCCGATGACGTTTCGGTTCAGGATCGCGATCTGCTCATTCGGATGTCCACGTATCTCGACACGATCGAGACGCGCGTGCGGCAGGGGCAGGGGTGGTGTATCTTCAACGCCGACCGGGCGCGTGCGGCGCGGATCGCGCAGTACGTCCTCGCCGGACTGCGGTTGCACGCCCCGCTCATCTCGCACTTCCTGATGACGTGGCGCGATTTTGCCCTCAATGCCTACATCACGGAGGTCGCCCTACCGCGTGAGGAGCAGGAGGAACCCGCGCCCGAGCCAGAAAGCCGCCGCGATCACGAGCAGCGTATCGCCCGCCGCGTCTCCCGCGAGGCGTACTGGCGCGCGCTCAATGTGGATGTCCTTGTCCTGCTTGATCTCGCGCCCGCGCATGCGCACGAAATCACCTTTCTGGAGGGCATCCTTGCCAGCCGCCACATGCTGCGTCTGCCGACCGTGCTGACGACGCCCCACATGCCCGACCGCCTGAAAACGGCGATACATGCAGTAGACACCGAAGGCGGGGCATGGGAGCAACTCTGGGGTCGGATATACGAAACCAGCCTGATTGCAATGTAAACGAACCAGGGCAATCTGCTGGCACTCCTGTTACAATAGTTCGATGGTCGCGTTGGTTTCGCGGCGTGGAAACGGTTGTCGAACCCAGATGTTTATCATATCGTCGGAGCATCGAGTCAACCAATTGCGCGTCTTTGGACGTTAAACGAGTAGACAGCCGCGCACTCAGCATGACTGACCGATGACAGTCTACACTTCTTTTACGTCCTGGTTCTTGCAAGGGCGGAACAATCGCGGTAGCGTACCGATGCAGCATGGGTGCGGCGCATCATGAATACAGGCGGACACGATGTATGGTACAGTGTCCCAGCACCCAACGGCAGCGGCGATGTCCAGGTTTGGCGGTAGTAGACAGCGTTTGGTGAACAATCACGCATGCGTCCTCCCGCCTTTATTCGATACGGTATCTGCCATGAACACCACCCGACCACCGGCGGCACACACCGCTCTCCTTTGGAACACCCTTCTCCGGCGGCAGCGCCGTGGGATGATTGTGATATATGCGCTCCTGCTCGCGCTGCTCGGGGCGCTGCTAATCGTGCCGGGGGTCGCTGCGGAAGATGCGACCTTCCTGACCGCGCCGGGTGGCCCGTGGCAGCACGACGATACGACCTATTTCTCTGTTAACTACATCAAGCGGGACGCGGTCGCGGCGCAGGTGGACATCTACAAGAAGATCGCCGACCCCGTCTACGAGATGGAAACAAACATCTTCGACGGGTCACGACTCATCCCCCGGCCGGTACCAATCTACTTGTACACAGACGTATCGCAGTTCACCATCGCCGTGCCCGCCGCACAGGCGGACCAGAACCTGTATAGCGGCGTGGACAGTAACGGCGTTTACCTCTACGTGCCGCGCATGGGCAACCTCAAAGCGCCGGAACTGACGCTCAATCTCCGCATGCTCCTCACACAGGAAATCGCCGCGATGATGGGTGGTGGCAACCTGCCCCCCGGCCTCCTGCACGGTACCGCGCTGTACGGTGAAGCGCCCCCGGCGGAATTGCCCGCGCTTGTCGCCACGCTCGGCCAACAGGCGAATGCTGACCGTCTCGCGGACTGGGCGACACTTTTTGGGAGTTCCGACAATGCACTCGCCGGGCAGCAGTACAGCGTCGTCGCCTTTCTCATTGATACCAACGGCTTCCGCCAGTACCGCGACTTCCTCACGGCGTTCAGCAAGCCGCAGGCGGCGAAGGACTGGCGGCAGGCGATGCAGATCGTCTACAAGAACGAGGGGAATGCGGCCGCGACGACGCTCGAAGCGAAGTGGAAAGCCTATCTCCCGCAGTACCTCGGCAACCTCTGGCAGCAGAATCAGTTTACATATTACAACGTTGATGCGGCAACGCAACTCGTCGGTGTCGGCCAGTACTCGCAGGCGGTCAGGCTGCTGACCCCGGCGATTGGTTTCCTCCAGCAGGCGGGCACGCCGAAGCGCGCCTCCGAGGCACAGGCGCTCCTCGCAAAGGCGCGCGCCGGATCGGACGCGGAAGCGCGGGTGCGCGATGCGCAACAAGCGCTGGAGGAGAACGACTACCCCCGCACAAACGCCTTGATCAAACAGGCGTCCGACCTCTACACCGCGATACCGGATGCTAAGCCGCCGCTCCTTCTCATCCAATACCAGCGGCGCGCAGCGCGCGGCTTGCAGGCAACCGGTGACCTGACCAAAGCGGAATCGCAGATCAACGGCTGGGACGTTATCCGCGCCCGCCAGAACGCCAATCGCGCCTATGGCGCCTTCACGGAGTTCGGCAATGCCCCGCTCGCCGACCGCGCGCAAACCGTGATGGAGCGCGCGAACCAGCGCATCAGGATGGCGGGTATCACAGTGATCGGTGGGGGGCTGGCAATCCTGCTCGGTGGCTTCGCCATTATCGCCCTGCGGCGCGGGCGGCGACAACAGTTGCCCGCGCTCCCCCCGTTGGAGTAACGAGTGCTGAGTACTGAGTACTGAGTGATCAGAAGCGAGAATTGTGTGGCGATTGAACAGCGCAGGCTCCATAGGCCACTCATCGGTTCGAGACAGCGGAAGATGCACATCGCGCCGCAAACACTGCGAGATAATCGGCAATCTGCGCGCCGTACTCCGTACTCAGTACTCAGTACTCGCGCCTTACCCGTCGCATGGCGTGTCCTTTGGTTCCCGTTCTGGTTCGGCACTGATCTACGGCCCCCAGCGCTGCCACAGCGTGGGATAGCCGATAATCGCCTGACCGTCCTGCGACGCGGGTTGGAAGCGACGCGCTTCGTCCAGTGGATGCTGGAGATTCAGGATCGCATCTGGCGGCAGCGATTGCTTCTGATCGCGCTCCGGGCCTTCTGGCTCAGCGCACTCGTGGCGATCCTCGTCTGCCTCGGCGCAATCGCCGGGGGGACGCAGCCGGCGACAGCAGCAATCGCCGTGCCCGCTGGGATCATCGCCGCGTTCGCCTTCGTCTATGCCTGGTTACAGCGCCCGACTCACATGGGCATCGCGCGCTTCCTCGACCAGGGCTACGCGCTGGACGCGACACTCGCCACGAGCCTCGAACTCGCGCAGGGTAAGATGGACAGCCACCTCGCGCCCCTTCTCCTCAATCATGCGGCCCGCACCGCCTACCGTATCGGCCGGACGAAGCGTTTACGCCTGCATCGTGTCGCGCAAGAGCAGGTGATGGCGTTGGGGCTGGCGATCGTCACGCTTGGCGTCATCCTGCTCCTCCTCATTTCCAACACGCTTAACCACCACACCTTCGCTCCCGTCCCGAAGTTGCCAGATGTCAAGCAGCAACAGCAGAACGGCGCGGATACGAACGGCAACCCGACACCGCTTGCCGACCAGCAATTGACGCCGGAGCAGTTACAGCAACTCGCCGTGCAATCCGCACAGGCACAACAAGATCTCCAGCGATTGGCGGACTCACTGAATGACAACTCCACGACGAAGCAGGCGGCACAGGACATCCAGAATGGCAACTATAACGCCGCCGCGAAAGACTTGCAGCAGGTGGCGAGTAATCTCAATCAGACGTCGCCGGACGCGCGCCAAAATATCGCCAACGATCTCCAGCAGGCGGCGAATCAGAATACGCCCGGCAACCAACCTCTCACCGACGCAGAAAAGAACGCTGCCCAGGCATTGCAACAGGGCAACAGCAATGACGCGTCGCAATCCGTCCGCAACCTCGCTAATCAGGTACAGCAGACGGGTGGACAGGTTAAATCGCAGCAGGACCTCTCCGCTGCGATCCAGGACGCGCAGCAGCGCGCGAATGGCGATCAGCAAGGTCAGCAGGGTCAACAGGGGCCACAGGGGCAGCCAGCGCAACAAGACGGCAACGGTACACCGCAAAATGCCTCTGGTCAGAGTCCGAGCAACCAGAATGGCCCCGGTGCGGGACTTGGCCAGCCCGTCCCGTATCAGCCGGGCGATCCAACCCAGGTACAGAACCTCGGCAACGCGGGGAATCCTCTACCACTCACCGGCCAACCGAACGGCCAGTCCCAGCCCCTTCCCGGCGGTACGGGCAATCCCCAGAGTCTAGGCAGTTCACCCGGCGGCGGCAATAGCGCCCCGCAATCCGGCCAGCAAGGCAACGTGGATCAGACCAGCCCGGACGCAAATCGCGTCCCGCGCGACCGCCGCGATGTCGTGCAGGGCTACTTTACGCAGCCGGGCCCATAGGGGCGGCTAAGGACTCAGTGGGGAATGGCGCTCGACTATCGGACGGTGTATAGGGGATACGGTAGAAGTATGGTGGCAACGCGCGGCGACAAAAAACCTAGTCCTGAATCATTAGTCCTTAGCCCTCCGCTCCTGGATGAGGCGTTCCTTCGCCGCCTTGAGCGACTGCAACTGCGATCGCGCCGGTCGTTCACGCATGGCATCGCGGGGGAGCATCGGAGTATTCGCCGGGGCGCGTCACCGGAGTTCGCGGACTACAAACCCTATACACCAGGTGACGATTTCCGCCGCGTGGACTGGAATATCTACGCCCGCATGGGTGAGATGTTCGTGCGGTTGAGCGAGGTAAATATAGACCTCGCCGTGCACTTGCTCGTGGATCGTTCCCGCTCGATGGATTGGGGCGAGCCGAACAAATTCCTCTACGCCAAGCGGGCGGCGGCGGCGCTCGGCTACCTCGCCCTTGCCGGCTTCGACCGCGTCACCGTCGCGCCGTTCGTCGGTGAGCCGGGACGGACGCTCGGCCCGCTGCAAGGCCGCTCGCGCGCGGCGGGTCTCTTCCAGTTTCTCGCCGGACTCCCGCCGGATGACGGGGCGACGGACCTTGCCCGCACACTGCGCGCCTATGTGAACACGAGCCGCCGCCCCGGCTACCTCATCCTCTTCTCCGATCTGCTCTCCACGACGAGCATGGAGCAGGCGTTCGCGATCCTGATCGAGCGGGGCTGGCAGATCGTCATTCTCCATACCCTTTCGCCGTGGGAACTGCATCCGACGCTCGATAGCGATGTCGAGTTGGAGGATGCGGAGAGCGGAGAGCGCATCCGTATCCGTCCGACGACCGAGACGTTCGCCACGTACCAGCAACGCTTCGACGGCTGGCTGACAGAGGTCGAGGGGTACTGCAAGCGGTACAACATTACCTATGTGCGCGTCCAGACGGATATTCCCTTCGAGGACCTGGCAACCCGCACGCTGATCGCGCAGGGGGTGCTGGAATGACCCTCCTCGCACCCCTTGCGCTGCTCGGCCTCGTCGCGTTGCCGCTCATCTATGCCCTCTATATGCGCGAAGATGCGCCGGATACCTTTTCAGTGCCGACGCTCCGCTTCTGGGCGGAGGCGACGAGCGAGCGGGGCCGCCGCTTCCATCGCCGCCGCCCACCGCTCACCTGGTTAATGCTCGCGCAGATGTTGATCGCGCTCATCCTTGTCGGCGCACTTGCCCGGCCGCTCCTCGATGTCGGCTTCCTGCGTCCCTCCGGCGGCGCGAGGCAACTCTTCATCGTCCTCAACGGCGGATCGAGCATGGGCGCGACGGACATTGCCCCAAGCCGCTTCGCTAAGGCGAAGGAGCGCGCGGCGACTCTGATTGGCGGCCTCGCCTCCGACGAAACGGTGACCGTGATGGCGCTCGGCAGCGAAGTGCGCATGCTCGGCGCGGGTGATGGCACAGAGCAACTGGCGCTCAAAGAAAAGTTGAACGCGCTTGCCCTCCCCGGCGGGCACGCGGATTTCCAGGACGCGCTCGGCGTCCTCCGCCCGCTCCTCAACCCGCAGCAACGCAACGAAGTCGTCGTGATTACGGATGGCGACTTGCTCGGCACCGGCGCCCTCAGCCCGGACGACAAAATTCCCGCCTCCATCCGCGTCGAGAATGTGACGCAGGGAGAGAACCCAGCGGTGACGGCGAATGTGGCGATCACTCAGGCATCTACTCGCGTCTCGCAGCGCAACGCGGACCAGGAGGAGTTCTTCACGCGGATCGCCAATTATGCTGATACACCCGCGACGGTGACACTCCGTCCCTCTTTTAATGACATCGCCTCCGCCGAAGAAAACGTGACGATTGACTCCGGCCAGACGATTGAACGCACCTACACGATGCCGAAAGGAACGACCAGAGCGAAACTCGAAGCGCGCACGCCCCAGCCGGACGCCTTTCCGGCGGACAACGTTGCGGAAGTCGTTGCACGCGGAGGACGTGGCTCCCGCGCAGTGCTCGTCACGACACAGCCTGGCGCGGACACGCCACTCGTCCGCGCTCTGAAGGCATCGCCGAACATCAAACTGGAAGTTCACAACGCGGCGGAGAAGCCCGACCTCGCGACGCTCGGTGGCAGTTTCCTTGTCCTCGATGGCGTCGCGCCTGATCTGGGAACCCTCCCTGTGCGGACGCCGGTGCTCGTCGTCAACCCGCAGGCGGGTGGCCCACTCCTTACCGTGACGGGCGTTTCCAACGTCGTTTCGCCGCCCCGACTGACGGACGCCGGCTCGCGCGACGTGTTGCTGAAAAATGTGGACTTCGCGGGCATCAAATTTAACCGCCTGCCGCTCGTTGCGTCCCCGCCGTGGGCGAGCGCACTGATCGAGACGGACCAGGGGCCGCTCCTGCTCAGCGGCGAGCAGAACGGGCGGCGTGTCGTCGTCCTCACCGCGCCACTCCTGGCCGACGCGACGAACTTTATCGCGCGTGTCTCATTCCCGGTACTGATCGCGAATATCACCGAATACCTCGTGCCGCCATCGCTGCCGGGCAGCGTGACGCCGGGGAACACCGTTGCCATCCCGCCCGTCGAGGGGGCGGATCGCGTGACGGTGACGCAGCCGGACGGCAAGAGCCGCACGTTCCCGGTCAGCACGGACCGGACGCCGATTCCCTTCGGCACGACCGCAATCCCCGGCACCTATCAGGTCGTTTATACTGGTGGGGGCAAAGACCTCCTGACTGACGCCTTCACTGTCAATGTCGGCGATGAATTGGAGTCCGATCTGCGACCCGGCCACGCCATTGATCTCTCGTCCATCGCCGGCGGCGCGAACACGACGCGCGCCGCCGACGCACCGCAACGACGCGGGGTGGGCGTCGCACCCTGGCTACTCGCTGGGGTACTGATCTTGCTGGCCGCTGAGTGGCTGCTGATTAGCCGCCGGAAATCCCGGACGGATGGCCGGAGGCTGCGGACGAAGCGAGCAGGCCGCTCCTCCTCTCAGCACTCATCCCCCCCAGAGGGCGCCTGGAGCACTCAGCACTCGAAGGGGCGCGCATCATGACACTTCGCCATCCAGAGTTCCTCTGGCTCATCATCCCTGTCGCGCTTCTCATCCTCGTGGCCGCGCTACGGGGCCGCCGCGTCGCGTTGCCCGCCGCCTTTGTCCGGTTGCTCGCGGTCAGTTCCGTCGTCGTCGCCATTGCCGGGCCGGTCACGGCCTATGAAGTCACGGGTAAGAGCGTCGTCTTCGTTGTGGATCGCTCCGGCTCGATTCCGCAATCCGCCACTGCCAGCCAGGCGCGCTTCATCAACGACACGATTGACCATCTCGCCAGCGGCACGCGCGCGGGCGTCGTCGCCTTCGGGGGCAAGGCAACCATCGTCTACCCGCCCGGAAACACGCCGCATGACGTCTCACGCATCACCAGCGATCTCACCGAAGCGAATATAGATCGCGATCACACGAACATCGCTGCGGGCATCCGGCTCGCGCGGGCGCTGCTCGCGCGGGGTGGCGGCGGGCAAGTTTTTCTCCTTTCCGATGGGCAGGAAAACACGAGCGATGCCCGTGCCGAGAGCGAGGCGGCGGCGAACGATGGCGTCCGCATCTCTCCTGTCAAAACGGATAATCTCGCCTTCCCACCTGATGTCCGCGTCGCGAGCATGGACATGCCGGAGACGGTCTGGGGCGGCGACCAGTTGCCGATCCACATCAACCTAACGGGGAACAATCCCTGGCAGGGGAACCTGCATCTGTCGGTGGATGGAGCGCAAATCCTTGATCCACCCGTGGCCGCACCCGATGGCAATACCGGTTTCGTGACGACGCTGCCCGCCCTTCCTTCAGGCACGCACGTCGTCACCGCGCGCGTCGAGGTCACGCAGGGGGAGAACCAGATCCCTGAGAATGATCGGCTCAGCGTGGTTACCACTGTGCGCGGCAAGCCGAATGTCCTCCTGCTCGAAGGAACGAGCGGCGAGGGCAGCGCCGTGCATGACGCACTGACCGCGCAGGGAGTGAATGTCACCGTCAAGACACCGAAAGAGATTCCGCCACGGCTCTCGCAGCTCGGCGAGACGGACGCCATTGTGCTGGTTGATGTGAGCGCGAAGGACCTCTCGCTCGACCAGATGGCGACCATCCAGCAGGCGGTTCGAGCGAATGGCAAGGGACTGGTCGTGATCGGTGGCGCAAACGCGTATGGAGCAGGCAACTACCAGCAAACGCCACTGGAAGAGGCGCTCCCCGTTTCGGTCAACTTCGTGCCGGGCAATCAGATCCAGCAGAAGGCAATCCTGGTAATTATTGATAAGTCGGGCAGTATGGACGAAGACCTCGGCAGCGGGGGGCCAAAGGTCGCCGCGGCGCGCACGGCGGCCGTGACGCTCGCGCACGGGTTGCCGCCGGGGACGATCTTCGGCCTTGATGTCTTCAGTGATGCGACGACGCCGCTGGTGCCACTGCAACCGATCCCCACGGAGCTCCGTGGCATTGACGACACGATCAGCCGGGTCAAGGCGGACGGCGGGACAGACATCTATGGCGCGATCAAGCAGGGCATCCAGCAGATGCGCGGGGTCGTAGCAACTGAGAAGCACATTGTGCTCATGACTGATGGTGGCGACAACAAGTTCAATAATCTGTCCGATTACCAGGCGCTCCTGAATCAGTTGAATGCAGACGATGTCACCTTTTCGACCCTCGGGATCGGCGGCGATGCCGACGTCAAACTCCTGCAGGGGATGGCGGATGCGGGGAAGGGAACGTACTACTACGTCAATGACGCAAAGGACTTGCCGCAGATCACGTTACGCGCGGTGGACGAGGCGGGCCGGCAGCAGACAGTACGCGGCACCTTCCACCCGACGCAACAAGAGGCAAGCCCAATCCTGACCGATATTCGCCCGGAGGAGTTGCCGAATCTGGACGGTTATGCCGCGACGAAGGTGAAGAACGGCGCGCAGGTCGTCCTCGACTCGGGCAAGCACGACCCTGTACTCGCTGCGTGGCAGTACGGACTGGGCCGGGTCGTCGCCTGGACCCCGGACACGGGGCCTCTGTTCGCGAAGCAATGGCCGGGCTGGGGCAAGTTCGGCCAGTTCTGGCATCAAGCGCTTCTCTGGTCGCTGCCCGATCCGAACACCGCCGCCTTGACGGTAGACACCCACGCCGAGGGCGATCAAGTCATCATTGGTGTGGACGCAACGGATGTAGATGGACGATTCGTCAACAGCATCCCCGTGATGGGTACACTCGTCACACCGGATGGGAAGTCGTTTGCAGTCCGTCTGCCGCAGGTAGGACCGGGCCGGTACGAAGTCCATGTGCAGGCAGCCGCGCCCGGCGCGTACCGCCTCACGCTCGCGCAGCAGCGACCGGGCAGCACGGCCGTCCAGCGGGACGGTGGGTTCGCTGTGCCCTATTCGGCGGAGTATTCTCCCGCTCCCGGCGGCACGGCCCTGCTCAGCGACATTGCCACATTGACGGGTGGCTCTGTCCTCGCCAACTCCGGTGAAGCGACGGACGCGGGCGGCAAAGCGGGGACGATCACGCGCTTTCACGAGTGGTGGGGATGGTTCGCGATTGCCGCACTCGTCCTCTTCCTCGCAGACCTCGGTCTGCGCCTCTCTCTCGCGCCGAATCGGCGTCGCGCCGGACAAGTGACCCGCGTCAACCGCCTGCTGACGCGCGCCCGCCGCCCACCCCGCCGCGCGCCTGCACGCAAGCCGCCACCAAGCTTGCGGTAGACAACCGCACCCCCTGCCCCTCTCCACTGCTGCCACGCAATGGAGAGGGGGGAGAAATGCGGATATATGGGGTGTTGACGAAACACCACGACACCGCAGACAAATCCCCTCCCCTCTCATTCGCCGGACAGATCTTTTCCTTCCGTGATCTCTGGGTGAAGGAGAGGGGCCGGGGGTGAGATTCCCCGTTCCCGCGTTCATTCGCCATTCATGTGCATCCCAGACAATGGCCCTGCGCATCGCAATGTTTCTGCGGCAGGAAACGTTTTTCCTGATGGGAAAGTGGCAGCGGCGTGCGGGGTGCGGTATCCTATCCTGTGAAGGAGATGTGTGTGGCGTCAACGGTCGAGCAATTGAAAGGCGCGGATGCAGCCGCACCGCAACCGGTCAGTCCGCGCCACCCACTCCACAGCATCATTGGGGCAATCGGCTCATACTTCCTTATCCGCATCGCGGCGCGCGCCTCATACGGCATCCTCTCCACCTACCTCGCTCAGAAAGTCACTGGCTCCGCGACGGTTGCCTCTATCATCGTGACCGTCTTCTTTATTAGCGAACTCGGCCTCGCGCCGATCTTCGGCAACCTCTCGGATCGCTATGGTCGCCGCCCCTTTCTAATCTTCAGTCCAATCTGTGGCGCAGCGGCATCTGGCATCTTCGCGCTCGTCACGCTACTCCCCGTGACGGGCGCACAAGTCACGGGTCTGGTTCGTATCGTCCTAATCCTCGTTTTCGCTGGTGGACGACTGCTGGAAGGGATTTCGGCGGCCTGCGCGGCACCCGCCGGTCTCGGCTTTCTCGCCGACGTTTCCGGCGGCAACGAAGAGCGTCGCGTCCGCGTGATGACTGCCTTTGAGGTGACGACGGTCCTCGGCGTCGTAATCGGCATCCCGGTTGGTAATCTGCTGTACGGCCTCGCCAATGTGCATGGCTTTTTCGGCGTCCTCGCGATCTATATGATCACGGTCGTCATTCTCATCGCGACCGTCGTCGAGAGCCGCGTTCACGCTATCGCTACCGCACCACAGGCACCGGAACGGCTCGGACGGGCCGCGCTCGGCGTCTATCGCATGCTGCTGCACCGCTCTCAGCTGCTGGCGTTCGTGCCGGCGTGGCTCGCGGTCAATGCGCTACTTGCCGCACTCCTGGGATTGATCCAGTTCCTCCTCAGCCTGCCGACAGCGGCTGCTGGAACACTGGAACCGAAGCAGCAAGACGCCGATCTCCGCTTTCCGCACCAGCTACTCGTCGGCGGATTCGACCAGGGTACGATCGCCCTCCTGCTCGGCACGTTCGGCGCGATGCTGATTGTTGGCATGGTGCTCTGGACGTTTATCCTCCCCCGGATCCGTCGCCCCGTCGCGATGCGCATCGCCCTCGGCGGCTTCCTCGCCATTTCCGTTCTGCTCGCGATTACCAACCGCCTGGGCGAAAACCCGCAGACGCTCTCTCCGCGTTCGCATCACACACTTTGGATTATTCTTCCCTTGATCGCGCTCTGCGTAATCGTCGCGAGTGGCTTTGCGCCCGCCGCGCTGACGTATCTCGCTACCCTCTCCGAGGAGATGCCGGGGGAGCGTGGCGCGGTCATGGGTCTTTACTCACTCCTGCTCGGCGGTGGCCAATTGCTCGGCACATGGATTGGCGGCGTCTTCGCGGACATTGCGGGCTTCAACGGCCTCATCATCTTCAGCCTTCTGCTCACCGCCCTTGCCTTCTGGAGCGTTCACGTCTCCGCTGACCAACTCTCTGACCACACTCGCTACGATTCCGGGTCTTAAACCCCCATCCCTCCGCCCGCCATGCGGCGGAGGGGTGCCTCGTCTCTATGCTTCGGCCAACGCTCAAAGCAAACGGCACGGATTACGGATTAATCTCCCCTCCCCCGCTTGTGGGCGGAGGGACCGGGGGTGATCGTCTCTCACTTGCCATTACCTATGCCCTCAGTGTAGGGTGGCGTGGGTTCGGCGGCAGGGTAGTGAGAGGGTAGGAGAATTAATGCGACGCTGGTTCATGCTCTTGTTGATCGGGCTTCTTGTTGGCTGCGGCGGTAGCAGCACACCAACCGCACCATCCGCGCCGACACCGACGGTCGCGCCCACCGCCGCACCGCAGGCAATCGCGACTACCACGCCGACGAGTGCGTCAACAGCTGCGCCAACACCCGCGCCGACGAATACCGCAGCCGCGACGAGCGCTCCCACAAGCGCAAGTAGCCCCGCCGCCACGACGGCTGCGGCGAAAGCGCCCGCAGGGGCAAATGGTGACCTCACACAACTCCATGTCGGCGACAATGGCGAGGGTTATGGCTTCAATGTCTGGGGACTGAGCGACAGTGCCTCCGCCCGTACCAATGTCTACGCCAATGTGCAAAGCGCGGGCTTCGGCTGGATGCGCCAGCAGGTCTCCTGGGCTGCGGTGGAGCCGCAGAAAGGCAATTATGGCACCGACACGACCGCCCAACTCGACCAGTTTGTCAGTGGCGCGAGCACGCAGGGGCTGCACGTCCTACTCAGTATCGTCAAGTCCCCCGACTGGGTCGGTGCCAAGAGTGGCCTGCCAACGAAGACCCAGGACTTCACGGACTTCATGGGTTTCCTCACCCAACGGTACAAGGGCAAGGTGCAGGCGTACGAGATCTGGAACGAGGAGAACTACGCGGTCGAGACAGGTGGCAAGGTCAATGTTGCGGCGTACCTGCCCGTCTTGAAGGCAGGGTTCCAGGCAGTAAAGAAGAGCGACCCGAAGGCGGTCGTCGTCTTCGGCGGTCTGACGCCCACGGGGGTGAACGACCCTGCCATCGCTCTTAACGATGTCGAGTATCTGCGACAGATCTACGCCGTCAATGGTGGCGAGATCAAGCAGTATTACGACGTGCTCGGCGCGCACCCCGGCTCCAACTGCAACCCGCCGGATACCTCATACCCGGACACTCCACAAGGTTGCGACGTGAGCGGCACGGGCAAGGCGGATTTCGCAAATGACAACTCGTTCTACTTCAAGCGCATTCTTGAGATACGCAAAGTGATGGAGGATGCCGGGGAGGGGAACACGAAGATGTGGCTGACGGAGTTCGGCTGGACGACGGCGAACCAGGCGAAGGGATACGAATACGGCGCGTTCGTCTCCGAGCAGCAGCAGGCGCAGTATCTCGTGCGTGCCTTCGAACTGGGGAAGTCATACCCGTGGATGGGAGTGATGTTCGTGTGGAACCTGAACTTCGCGACGATCACGCAGGCGAGCGACGAGAAGTACCCCTGGGCGGTACTGAAGAGTGACGGGTCTGCCCGCCCGGCATACACCGCGCTGAAGAACATACCCAAGTGACAGAATTCCGCCACACTTTCGTCAAATCATAGCGAACCCCCTCGAAGATACTTTTCGTGGTACAAAGGAGGGGGATTGGTACTGCTCCGCAACGAAAAGGAGGATGCTCTGGTGCAACCGATCGCAACCACGCAACCCGGCGCGCCAGTGATGACGCAGGCTACCGACAGCCGCGATACTGCCTCCGTAGTGCTGCGGACACATGGGCTGCGCAAGCAATACGGGCGCGTCACCGCCGTGCAGGATGTCTCGATTACCGTCCAGCACGGCGATGTCTTCGGCTTCCTCGGCCCGAACGGCTCCGGCAAGACGACGACCGTCGCGATGATCCTCAGCCTGATCGAACCGACCGCAGGCAGTGTCGAACTGTTCGGGCAGACGACGCGGGAGGGCCGGTACCGCGCGCTCCACCGCGTTGGCAGTATCATCGAATCGCCCGCCTTTTATCCGTTCCTCTCCGGGCGGGACAACCTGCGCGTCGTCGCGCGGCTCAGGGGCGTGCCGATGGCACGCGTCGTCGAAGTGCTCGATCAGGTCTTCCTCAGCGATCGGGCGGACCGGAAGTACAGCGCCTACTCGCTCGGCATGAAGCAGCGGCTGGCGATCGGCGCGGCGCTCCTCAACGACCCGGAATTGCTGATGCTCGACGAGCCGACGAACGGTCTTGACCCGGAGGGGATGGTTGAGGTCCGCAATCTCACTCTCCATCTGGCGTCACTGGGTAAGACAATTTTCCTCTGCTCTCACTTGCTCGCGGAGGTGCAGCAGGTCTGCACGCGCGTTGCCTTTATCAATCGCGGCGTGATCGTCAAGCAAGGCACAACGGAGGATTTGCTGCGCACGGATAACACCTACTACCTCGAAGTGGATGACCTCCCGCGCGCGATGGATTTCCTGCGCCAAACACCGTACATCACCGAGGTACGCCCTGAAGGGCGCGGCCTGCAGATCACCTGTACGGGCGAGTGCGCCGCCAATGTCGCGGCTGCCTTGATTGGCGGAGGTTTCCGGCTCTCCCGCCTCCAACCGATTGAGACGAGCCTCGAATCCATCTACCTTGAACTGGTCGGCGCGGACGCTCAGCAGCCGGGCATGCCCGCTGGGCCAGTCGGACGCTCGTAATCCGGTAACGTAGGCTTCAGCCTGCGTCCCCTCTCAGTAGCCGGGCACCATCTGGACAGATTTCCTGCCTGCGAAATGTGAGATATGCGCGGTACAGGGACGCAGGCTGAAGCCTACGCTACCATGGGATAGAAGGAGAAATATAACATGGGGAGCATGATTCGCGCGGAACTATTCAAATTGCGTAAGCGGCCAATGACGTGGTGGATGCTCGGTATCATGGCCGCCGTGACGACCCTCGTCTTCACGATCAACTATCAGATCGGCAAACACAGCACGAACCCCACCACAGCGCGAAACGTGCTGAACAATGCTCTGCTCCCAAACGGCGTACACACCGCCGTCTCCGCCGGCAACGCACTCTGGGGCACGCTGACAATCATCGCGATCGCCGTCGTCGTCGGTAATGAATTTCAGTACGGCACACTGCGTACGCAACTGGCGATGGGATTGCGACGTATCCCGTACGTCTTGAGCAAAGCGATTGCGGTCTATCTGGCGGCGATCATCGGCCTCATCATCATTGTCGCCTTCGGCGTCGGCCTGAGCGTCATTCTGACGGCGGTCGAGGGAACGCCGCTAACGTGGCGCGGCGCGTTCGGGCAGGAGTTCTGGCAGACGCTCGGCGTACAGTTACTCGGTACCGCGACGCGGTTCGCCCTTGCCCTCTTCATCACGCTACTCGCGCGGCAAGTAGTCGCCGGGGTCGCGGTCGTGCTCGGATACACGATTCTGGAGGGCACGATCACGAGCATCCTGACGGGTTTCGGTGGCGGGTGGGCGAAGGCAGTAAACTTCTTTCTCACCCCGAACCAGCGCGCCATCTCGTACGGTCTCGACCGCTCGCAGAATTTCAACAAGGAACTCTTCTCGCCTCCCATCGCGGTCACGTTGCTTGTGGTCTACGCGATCATCTTCTTCGTCGTCAGCGTCGCCATCTTCAACCGGCGCGATGTGAAGGGCGCGGCGTGAGGAGAAGTGGGTGGCGACGCTGGAGGGACGCCACCACCGAAACAAAAGGGGACAGGGCAGAAGAAGTGTACGTTGTGGGGCCCGCTACCACCGTCTCAATGAACCGTCGCGGAGCGTCGAGAACATGGGACGTATGGGTGCGCGTGTCGGGCGCGGCACGGGACTTCGGTATCGGGGCAGCACGGATTCTGTGGCGCCAGCGTCGCGGGTGATCGTCGTTTGTCGTTGCTCACCGCGTCGGTGCTAGCTCCTCCTTACCAACCGCGAACGCCTTTCAAGAATAATAACGGGCCAGTAGTCTAAAATGTGATGGGTAACCATATTTTCTTTACTTCCCCGGCATTGCACCGGATTTCCCGTGCTGCATCGTGCTTTCATTGAAGGAGCGTTTCGCTTTTCCTGGCAAATGGATGCAGTACACTGGCCACGTCGGGTCATGCCGACAGAGAGTGCCTTGTAGCGAAAGGACTGTCGGGATATGTCCATAAATGCGGGGTGGACTAACTGGTCGGGTGGTGTGACGTGTGCGCCCGCGCGCCTCGCGATACCGGAGAGCGAGGCCGCGCTCGTAGCGCTCTTTCGGGAAGCGGAGCGTGCGGGGTGGGAGATGCGCGTCGCGGGCAGTGGGCATTCGTTCGTACCACTTTGCGCGAGTGATGGCGTGCTACTCTCGCTGGATGGCATGCAGGGCGTCGTGGAGGCTGAACCGGCAACGATGCACACGACGATCTGGGCAGGCACGAAGATTCATCAGATCGGCGCTCCCCTGCTCGTCACCGGCATGGCGATGGAGACGATGGGCGATATTGATCGCCAATCGCTGGCGGGCGCGATCAGCACCGGGACGCATGGGACGGGGCCGACGCTCGGCAGTATCGCTACACAGGTGGTCGGCCTGCGTCTCCTGACCGCCTACGGCGATTACCTCGACTGCTCAGTTGACCAGGAGCCGGAGATTTTCGCCGCCGCGCGCGTCTCGCTCGGTATGCTCGGTATCATCACGCGGATCACACTACGCGTCTTGCCTGCCTACCGTCTGCACGAACATACCTGGATCGCCACCTTCGACGAATGCATGGCGAATCTGGAAACGTTGATCGGCACCACCCGGCACTTCGAGTTCTTCTGGAGCCCCGGCGATGATGCCTGCGCGATGAAGGCGCTGCACCCCACGGATGCCAAACGGTGGGAGCAGCCGGAAGCGGTGCCAATCGCCCCAGGGCGATTGGCACGCTACGTCCATCCCGACCGTGTTGACTGGAGTTACCGGATTTTGCCGTCCGAACGCACGGTGCGATTCAATGAGATGGAGTTCGCGGTGCCAGCAGAGCGTGGTCCGGACTGCTTGCGCGAAATCCGGCAGTTAATGCGGGAAAAGCACCCGGACGTGGCATGGCCGGTTGAGTACCGGACCTTGCACGCGGACGATATTCCGCTCAGCCCCGCCTACGGCCGGGAGACGGTAACGATCTCCATCCACCAGGACGCGACGCTGCCCCACCGCCCTTTCTTCGCGGACGCGGAAGCGATCTTCCGTAACCATCACGGGCGTCCGCATTGGGGCAAGATGCATTGGCATAGCGGACATAAACTCCGCGATCTCTACCCGCTATGGAACCAATTCCACGCCGTCCGCGAGCGAATGGACCCGATGGGCCGCTTTCTCAACGGCTATCTGCGCGAGATGCTGCACGATTGAGGAAACCGGAAACCCGCAAAGTAAGAGGAAGTAGGAATGAGCATGGGTGTGGATTTGACGGATAAGGTCTCGATCGTCACAGGTGCGGCGCAAGGAATCGGCGAGGCGACGGTACGAAAGCTGGCCGAGCGCGGGGCGCGCGTTATTGGTGTGGACATCGTAGGCGACCGTCTCAACACCGTCATGGCGAGTATTGGCGGCAAACCCGTCGTCCACGACGTGACTGACGCTGCAGGAGACCTGCGACTCATCGAGGAGGTCAAGCGGGAGTTCGGCCGGATTGACATCCTCGTCAATGTGGCCGGAGGTGTCCTCGACGCGGACCGGGGTATCGAGGCGGTGACGGTTGAGCAATGGCGCCGGGTCGTCGCGCTCAACATGGACGCGCCATTTTTTCTCTGCAAGGCGGTTGCGCCGATCATGAAAGCGCAGCGCTGGGGGCGAATCGTCTCAGTCGGCTCCGGTGCGGGCCGGAGTTACAGTCGCACGAAAGTCGTCCCCTACGCCGCCGCGAAAGCGGGCCTGCATGGCTTGATGCGCCAGATCGCGGTCGAACTCGCACCGTACGGCGTCACCTGCAACGTCGTCGCGCCGGGCTTCATCCTCAGCGAGCGGGGTCGCGACGACTGGGAGCGGCGCGACCCGGCGCAGAAAGCAAAGGAGATGGCGACGATTGCCAGCGACCGACTCGGCGCGCCGGAGGAGATCGCCAATGTGATCGCCTTCGTCGCGTCGGATGAGTCGAGTTACCTTGTCGGCCAAACGATCATGGTAGACGGCGGGCACTGGATGTTTTAGGAGGGAACCGATTGAACCACGAAGACACGAAGTGCACGAAGAGAGACACGGAGAGAATAAGAATTGCATTTCTCTTTTCTTCGTGCACTTCGTGTCTTCGTGGTTCGATTTCTTTCTCCACGCCTACTGCATTGATTTGGTTTGAAGATCAGGAGGAAGCAGGGAATGGCAGACATATCGGATGAAATGATGATGGCGCGTGTCGAGCCGTCAGCGTTGCGGGCGCTCGAATGGCGGCCGATTGGGCCGTTCCGGGGTGGGCGGGTGATCGCCGTCGCCGGGCATCCGACCGAGTTCGCAACCTTCTATATGGGCTCCACGGGCGGCGGCATCTGGAAGACCGAGGATGGCGGCACATACTGGGAGAATATCTCCGACGGCTACTTCACGCGCGCCTCCGTCGGCGCGCTCGCCATCGCGGAGTCCGACCCGAACGTCATCTACGTCGGCATGGGCGAATCCACGATCCGTAGCAATGTCTCGCACGGCGACGGCGTCTACAAATCCACCGATGGCGGGCGGACGTGGAAACAGTGCGGGCTGACGGAGACGCGCAACATCGGCAAGGTACGCGTCCATCCGACAAACCCCGATCTTGTCTACGTCGGCGCGTTTGGGCATGCGCATGGACCCAACCCGGAGCGCGGCGTGTATCGTTCGAAAGATGGCGGGAAGACCTGGGAGCATATCTTGTTCCGCAGCCCCGAAGCGGGTGTCGTTGACCTCTCACTCGATCCAACGAACCCGCGCATCATCTACGCCGCTTTCTGGGAGGGCGTTCACCGCGCACACGAGTTAATCAGCGGCGGGCCGGGGAGCGGCCTCTTCCGCTCAACCGATGGCGGCGATACCTGGGAGGAAATTACGCGCAAGCCGGGGTTGCCACCGGGGATACTTGGCCGGATGGGCATCGTCGCCTCGCCCGCCAAAGCGGGTCGCGTCTGGGCGATTATCGAGGCGAAGGACGGCGCGGTGATGCGCTCCGATGACTACGGCGAGACATGGCAGCGCGTCAACGAAGGCGGCGAGGTGCGGCAGCGGCCCTGGTACTATATGCATATCTTCGCCGATCCGCAGGACGCGGAGACGGTCTGGATCATGAATCTCAATGCCTGGAAATCCACCGATGGCGGTACGACGTTCACACAGGTACCCGGCACGCACGGCGATTATCACGACCTCTGGATTGACCCGAAAAACCCGCGACGGATTATTCAAGGGAATGATGGCGGCGCGACGGTCTCCTTCAATGGCGGCGAGTCGTGGTCCTCGATCTACAACCAGCCGACGATGGAGTTCTACCACGTCAGCGTAGACAACCAGATACCGTACCGCCTCTATGGCGCGCAGCAGGACAACTCAACGATCAGCGTGCCGAGCCGCTCGAAACTCGCCGCGATCACCCAGGTGGACACCTACGAAGTCGGCGGCGGCGAGAGCGGCTACATCGCCGTCAAGCCGGACGACCCGAACATCATCTTCGCGGGCAACTTCGCGGGGATGATTACGCGCTACGACCACCGCACCGGCCAGCGACAGAATATCCACGCCTGGCCCGAGGAATCAGCGGGCTGGGGCGCGAAGGATGTGAAGTACCGCTTTCAGTGGACCTTCCCGATCCTCATCTCACCTCACGACCCGAACACCCTCTCCATCACCTCGCAGTTCGTCCACCGCTCGACGGACGAGGGGCAGAGTTGGGAGCTGATCTCGCCCGATCTGACGCGCAACGATCCGACGAAGCAGGAACCCTCCGGCGGGCCAATTACGACCGACAGCAACGGGATGGATTGGTACTGCACGATCTTCGCCTTCGCGGAGTCGCCAATTGCGCGCGGCGTCCTCTGGGCCGGCTCCGATGACGGGCTGATCCACGTCTCCCGCGATGGTGGCACGCAGTGGCAGAATGTCACGCCACCCGACCTACCGACGTGGTCGCTCGTCAGCATCATCGAGGCGTCGCCGCACGACGCGGGAACGGCCTATGTCGCAGTGGACCGCCATCGCCACGACGACTTCGCACCCTACCTGTATAGGACGAATGACTACGGCGCGACGTGGACAAAGATAGTCACAGACATTCCGACAGACGAGTTCACGCGCGTTATCCGCGAAGACCCGAACCGGCGCGGCCTCTTGTACGCGGGCACGGAGGCCGGCGTGTACGTCTCGTTCGATGACGGCGCGCATTGGCAATCGTTCCGGCTCAACCTACCCGTCGTGCCGATCCATGATCTGGTGGTGAAGGATCAGGATTTGGTCGTCGCGACGCATGGCCGCGCGTTCTGGATTCTCGACGATCTAACGCCGCTCTACGCACTCACGCCGACAGTCCTCGCGGAGGGTGCGCATCTCTTTGCTCCGCGACCGGTAATTCGTTACCGGACGTTGCGTGGTTTCGAGGGTGGTGCCGGGCCGGGCAAAACGTACCAACCGGTTGGCACGACGACCTACACTTTCCGCCCAATCACCCGCCCGAACGGCGAGAAAGGCCAGAAACTGCTCGACGCCGGTCAGAACCCGCCCGATGGTGCGGTCATCTCCTACCATCTCCACGAGAAACCGGCGGGCGACGTGACACTCACCTTCCTCGATAAGGAGGGAAAAGAGATCAAGACGTTCAAGAGCAAGGAAAGCGATGAGCAACGAGCAACGAGCAACGAGGGGAATGGTACATCCCCTCAATCGGTACTCAGCCCTCAGTCCTCAGCACGTAGCACTCGATCCTCCCGTGGCGCAGCCGAGGAGAAGGCAGTGCCGAAGGAGACGGGACTGAACCGCTTTGTGTGGAACATGCGCTATCCGGACGCGCGGAACGTCGAGAATGCGATTTATCGCTCCAGCGGCGTCACGGGGCCGCTCGCGCCCCCGGGCACATATCAGGTACGCCTCACGGTCGGGGATGCGTCTACGATCCAGTCGTTCGACATCCGCAAGGACCCACGCGTTGTCGCGAGCGATGACGATCTCCGCACGCAGTTTGCGCTCGCCCTGCAAATCCGGGACAAACTCTCGGAGACGAACGACGCGATCATGCAGATTCGCGACCTGCGCGCCCAAGTGGAGGGCTGGGAGCAGCGGGCGAGGCAACAGTCAGCACCCGTCGCTGACGCTCCTTCCAGTCGGCAGTCGGCGGAGTCCTCAGGGATTATCGAGGCGGCGAAGGGACTGAAAGAGGCGCTGGCGAGTGTCGAGGAGGAGTTGGTACAAACACGCTGGAAATCCTCGCGGGACGCGCTGACCGCGCCATCCAAACTCAATGTCAAACTTGGCACGCTGCTGGGCGTCGTGACAGGCGCGGACAGCGCGCCGACTAAACAATCGTACGCGGTCTTCGCGTCAGTGTCAGAACGGCTCGATCAGCAATTGGAACGGCTGGACACCGTATTTGGCCGGGAAGTGCCGCGCTTCAACGCGCTCGTGCGCGAGCAGTATCTGCCCGCCTTGACTATCACAGACGGTGACGCGGGAGAGTTAACGAGAGAGGCGTTGCTATGAACCTCAATTATACGGCTGAGGATACCGCCTTTCGCCAGCAGGTGCGCCGCTGGCTGGAAGCGAACGTGCCGTGCACGAAACTCGAAACACTGGCGGAGAAGCAGCAATGGCATCGGCAATTGTACGACGCGGCTTATCGCGGCACGGGGTGGCCGGAGGAATACGGCGGCCATCCGGCTCGACCGATGGAGCAGGCAATCGTCGCTGAGGAGATGGCGCGCGCGAATGCCCCCGTGGGGTTGGACGGCCTCGGCATTGATATCTACGTGGCGACGCTCATCCATCACGGCACTGAGCAGCAGAAGCGAGATCATGTCGCGAAAATGCTGACGGGCGAGGAGATTTGGTGCCAGTTGTACTCCGAGCCGAACTCCGGGTCCGACCTCGCCAGCCTCCAATGCCGCGCCGACTGGGACGGTGACGCGTTCGTCATCAACGGGCAGAAGATCTGGACGAGCGACGCCTATCACGCCGACTGGGGCATCCTGCTCGCGCGCACCGACCGCAGCGCGCCGAAGCATCAGGGCATCTCCTGCATCATGGTAGATATGCACCAGCCGGGCATCGAAGTGCGACGACTCAAGCAGATCAGCGGCAACCAGGAATTTTGCGAAGTCTTTTTCACCAATGTGCGCGTCGTCGCGGACAACCTCGTTGGCGAGATGAACGCGGGCTGGCGGATCGCGCAGACGACGCTCTCCTATGAGCGCAGCAGCAGTACGCTCGGCCACGTCGCCCGCCTTCAGAAAATGTTCGACCGGATGATCGCGGTCTGCACGGCGCTGAAACGCAACGACAAGCCCGCACGCGAAGATCCGAATGTCCGGCAGAAACTGGGCGAAATCTACGCCGAGATCGAAGTGCTCCGCTACGCCGCGCTCCGGCTCCTCAGCCGCGCAGAGAAAGGGCTTCGACCGGGACCGGAAGCGTCCATCGCTAAACTGCACGCCGCCGAACTGGACAAGCGCGTTCAGGAACTCTTCCAGGAGATTCTCGGGCCATATGGACAACAGATCGGTGGCCTACCGGAGGCGTTGGCGCTCGAAGCGGGCGCGGAATATGGTGAGCCGGGCAGTTGGGCATACGCCTTCCTCTGGTCACGCGCCGGAACGATCTATGGCGGTTCAGCCGAGATACAGAAGAACATCCTCGGCGAGCGCGTACTCGGACTGCCGAAGGAAGTGCGGCAGGATCGGATCGCGGCGGCCGAAAAGTCCCGCGCGGCGGACTGAACGGGCGAAAACACAGTGGTGGCGGGCTTAAGAGCAGATGGCGTCGGTCTTGGCGCGGCGGAAGCCCCCACCCCCGCCCCTCCCCCGCCGCGCGGTGGAGGGGAGTGTGCCGGTATGGAGTTCCCCTCTCCCGCTCGCGGGGGAGGGGTTAGGGGTGGGGGCCAATACGAAAGGATACGCGATGGCACAGATGGCGGGACCACACGACGCGGCAGGCGAGCAGGCAGCGTTTACGCGGGCGATGGAGGCATTGTTCCACCCGAAGCGGCTCGCGATTGTCGGGGCGACGCCGCGCCAGGGATTCGCGTATCACATCCATCGCGAGATCATTAACGGCGGCTATCAGGGTGAGATCTTCGGCGTCACGCCGCGTCACACGGAAGTGCTCGGCGCGCCGTGCTACCCGACGCTCGACGCGATCCCCGGTGGCGTGGACAAAGCGATTGTTGTGGCACCAAGCCATCTCGTCCTCGATGTCCTGGGCCAGGCGGAGCGCGCCGGGGTCGCGGCGGTCAACATCATCACCAGTGGTTTTGGCGAGCAGAGCGACGGCGAGGCGCACCGGCGACAAGAAGAGATCCGCGCCTTCGCGCGGCGCACCGGCATCCGCGTTGTCGGCCCGAACTGCCTCGGCATCATTAGTACCCCCGCAAAGATGATCGCGATCTGGGGACCGTACGATACCGTCCCGCGCGGGCCAATCGGCCTCGTCTTCCAAAGTGGGTTGCTCGCGTATAGCGTCGTCACGCCGACGAGCGAGCGCGGGTTCGGCTTTACCTACATCGTAACCACGGGCAACGAAGCGGACCTCGATGCGGCGGACTTCATGCGCTACTACGTCGAGGACGATGAGACGCGCGTCATCGGCTGCTTCATCGAGCAGTTCCGCGACCCCCAGAAGTTTCTGCGCGTCGCCGCGCTGGCGGCGGAGCGCCGGAAGCCGATTGTCGTCCTCAAGATCGGCCGCTCCGAGGGTGGGCGGCGGGCAGCGCACGCGCATACCGGCTCACTCGTCGGCTCGGACGCAATCGCGGACGCGATCATGCGGCAGTACGGCGTCGTCCGCGTTGATACCCTGGACGAGATGAATGAGACGCTGGCGGTCTTCCACGCGAAGCGGCTGCCGCAGGGAAGCGGCGTTGGAGCGATCTTTTCCTCGGGTGGCGCCTGCGGCCTGGTGTCGGATGTCGCGCAGAGTCTCGGCGTCGCAATGCCGCAACCCACGCCGCAGACGGTCGAAAAATTACAGGCAGTGATCCCGGACTTCGGCACCGTCGGCAACCCGCTCGATGTCACCGGGCAGGCGGCGAGCCAGCCGGAGATCACTGAAGGTGCGTTTATCGCGATGGCCGAGGACCCCAATATTCAGACGGTCATCTACGGTCAGCCCGTCCCCGAGCGCTTCGATCTCGCGACGCCAGTCGGCGCGGTGCTGCGAATGATGCCGGAGCAATACCCCGACAAGACGTTCCTCATCATGTCGCTCGTCGCCGGGCGGCTCCGGGAAGGGCGACGGGATAATCGGGACCCGGTTGAGCCGGTCATGCATTGGGGCGGTGTTCCCTTCCTCCAGGGCACGGATAATGGCCTGCGCGCGGTGCGCTCGCTCATTCAGTACGCAGAGTTTCAGCGCGCGCACAAGCAGGCAGCAGTCGGCAGTCGGCAGTCGGCAGCGGACTCAGCCCTCGTTGAACAGGCACGGGCGCTCGTCGCGGCGGCGGGGGGCACGCCACTCGTCGAGCGAGCGGCGAAGGAAATTCTTGCCCTCTACAGCATCCCCGTGACTCGCGAGTCGCTCGCGACGACGGCGGATGCGGCGGTCGCGGCGGCACGCGCGATTGGCTACCCGGTCGCGCTGAAAATCGAGTCTGCGGACCTCGCCCACAAGACTGAGGCGGGTGGCGTGTTACTGGACGTGCGGGACGATGCGGCGGCACGGGCCGGTTTCGCGACGATCATCGCGAATGCCCGCCGATACAAGCCGGGCGCGCGGATCGCAGGCGCCCTCGTGCAGGAGATGGTCGCGGGCGGTCGAGAGATGATCCTTGGCATGACGCAGGACCCAGCATATGGCCCCGCCGTGGCGGTCGGGCTCGGGGGCATCTTTGTCGAGGTTCTGAAGGATATCGCGCTCGGTGTGCCGCCGCTTACTGACCACGACAGCCGCGCGATGCTCTCCCGCCTGCGCGGCGCAGCGATTCTCGATGGGACTGGCGCGCGGGGTGCGGCCCCGGCAGACACGGACGCTGTCGTGGATATTCTGGGGAAATTCTCGCGGCTTTGTCTCGACCTGAAGGATGTCGTCCGAGAAATAGACATCAATCCGCTCCTCGTCTTCGATCGCGGTGACGGGGCGCGCGTGGTGGACTGCCTGATCGTGCCCGAAACGAGCAATGAGTAATGAGTCACGAGTCACGAGGGGGCTTTTTCCTGATGGCGGGCTTTAGCCTGCCACCACCGAATTTCTCTCGCGAACTGCGTACGTCCTCACTCGTGGGAGTGGCTAAAAGAGGCGAGTCGAGGGATACTGGTCGCGTCGGCGATCCCTGTATCCTCGGAGGTGTGCCATGTCGCCCATCCCCTGCCTCCATTGTGGCTCTCCCGCGCCTCTCAAGGCCGG
>JAABUZ0100002194.1_pt1 | contig 33252 bp, 37 predicted proteins | sample 5562091 | NCBI WGS metagenome assembly JAABUZ01 (sample SAMN12813069, study PRJNA571459) | rock metagenome | isolation source: Antarctica rocks | place: Antarctica: Victoria Land, Linnaeus Terrace sud | collected 2015-12-21
ACGACGGCGAGAGCGCAAAGACCCGGCCCGGCGGCGGCTGCAGCTCCCCGCCCATCCCCCCAACCAGCTCCACCTTGATCTGCAACCAGGTCCGCGGCACGAACCACGAACCTAACCGAGGTTATGAGACACCTTCTTACTGAACCGCCCCGGCTTTCTTGGAAGGTTCGACTCCTTCGCCGCTTGCACCACTCGCAGCGCCGTCGGAATCGGCAGCTGTGGCGAAGAGGTAGACGGGCGGGAAGACGGCGGCGGTGGCGACGATCGCGCCGGTCAGCCCGAAGACGAGGTAGCCGGCGAAGGTGGCCAATGATTACGACGGGGCCTGGGCTGATGAGGCCGATGGCGACGCGTCGACGAACTGCTGCTCGGTCAGCCAGCGGCGGCCCTACACAAGGCCCTGGTGCAGGAAGGGGACGATCGCCAGGCCGGAGCGCGAGGCGCGAGAACGTCGTGGGCCACCCCTAGATTCCGCAACGACTCACGCCGACACCAGTCGCAGTGCGGCGTAGCAGGGTAATTCGCCCGCGGCTGGCGGTCGTGCATCGCTGAGGGTTGAGGACGCCCAGGTTGGTAACAGCCGCGCGAGCACGGTCGCCACGTCGGCGCGGAACGCGCGTGTCGTTAAGGAGGCGTCAAGATCGGGCCGAGTGACGCTAGGAAGCTGTTAGCGGCGGTCATCTCGTCGCGGCGAGGGGCTAGAACGCCGGGCATGGGATCTTCGGTGGGTGGTGTGGGTCGCAGGGTGCTGGGGCGGCCGCTGCGCAGCGACCGGCTCGATGAGACGTTGCTGCCCAAGAAGCTGGCGCTGCCGGTGTTCTGTTCGGATCCGCTGTCGTCGGTCGCCTACGCGACCGAGCAGATCGTGCTCGTGCTCGGGCTCGGCGGGTTGGCGCTGCTGGGCCTGACGCCGTGGCTGGCGGGTGCGGTGGTCCTGTTGCTCGTTGTGGTGGTGGCCTCCTACCGGCAGACGTGTTCGGCCTATCCCAATGGCGGCGGGGCCTATGCGGTGAGCAGGGCGAACCTGGGCGAGGACGCCGCCCTAGTGGCGGCGTCGGCGCTGTTGATCGACTACGTGCTCACGGTGGCGGTCTCGGTGGTCGCCGGGGTGGCGGCGATCACCAGCGCAGTGCCGGCGTTGGCCGATCATGCGGTGGCGCTGTCGCTGGGGTTCGTCGTGTTGCTCACGGTGGTCAACCTGCGCGGGATCAAGGAGTCCGGGCGTGCGTTCGCGGTTCCCACCTACGGGTTCGTGGTGGCCGTCTTCGCGATGCTCGCGGTCGGCTTCGCGAAGGTGCTGTTCGGGGGCGGGATCACGGCCGAGAGCGCGCACTACGGCCTGCGCCAGGTCGTGCACACCGGCGGGCTGCTGACCGTATTCCTCGCCTTGCGGGCGTTCGCGTCGGGCTGCACGGCGCTCACCGGCGTGGAGGCGGTCTCCAACGGGGTGCCCGCCTTCAAGGAGCCCAAGAGCCGTAACGCGGCCCGGACGCTGGTGGCGATGGGGCTGCTGGCGACGACGATGTTCGCGGGCATCACGGCGCTGGCGCTGCTGGCCCACGTGCATATGGCAGAGGACACCTCGGCGCTGGCGGGGTTCCCGGCCGGTGGCGAGCAGAAGACGGCGCTGAGTCAGATCGCGCTGGCCACGTTCGGGTCCGGCGCGCCGTTCTACTTGCTGCAGGCCTTCACGGCGGCGATCCTGGTGTTGGCGGCCAACACCGCGTTCAACGGCTTCCCGGTGCTCTCGTCGTTGCTGGGGCGCGACGGGTTCCTGCCACGCCAGTTGGGGCATCGCGGCGATCGGCTCGTGTTCTCCAACGGCATCGTGGTGCTGGCCGCGATCGCCGGCGCGCTGATCGTGGCCTTCGACGCGCAGGTCAACCGCCTCATCCAGCTCTACATCCTCGGTGTGTTCTTGTCGTTCACGCTCAGCCAGTTCGGGATGGTCCGCCACTGGCAGCGCCGGCTGCGCGGCGAGCCGCTCGGAGCGCGTGAGCGGCGGGACCTGCGCGCAAAGCAGGCCGTCAACGCGACCGGCGCGGTGGTCACCGGCCTGGTGCTGGTCATCGTGCTGGCGACCAAGTTCGCGCAGGGGGCGTGGATCGTCGTGTTGGCTGCGCCGATCCTGTTCGCGACCATGAAAGCGATCGCCCGCCACTACCGCCAGATCACCCACGAGCTCGAGCCGACCGCGGGGGGCGTGGCACTGCCGGGACGCATTCACGCGGTGGTGCTGGTGTCCAACCTGCTCGCCCCGACGCTGCGCGCGCTGGCGTTCGCGCAGGCCACCGCTCCGGACAGCCTCGTCGCGCTGAAGGTCGCCGCGGAGGATGTGGACGATCCCCTGCCCGCCGCGTGGGCGCAGCGTGGGGTTCCCATCGGGCTCGTGGTCCTCGAGTCGCCCTACCGCGAGACGGTCCGCCCGGTGCTGCGCTACGTGCGCCAGTTGCGTCGCGAGCAGCCGGGCGACGTGATCTCGGTCATCATCCCCGAGTATGTGGTCCGCCACTGGTGGTTGCAGCTGCTGCACAACCAGACCGCGCTGCGGCTCAAGGCGCGGCTGCTCTTCGAGCCCGCGGTGACTGTGACCAGCGTCCCCTGGGTGATCGGCGCGCGCGACGGCACCGACGAGACCGCTCTCGGTCGCCCGCTGAACCGGTCCGTGGTTGCGGAGACGGTGGACCGCGAGCTCGTGCCCGTCGAGCGATGAGCATCAGCAGCCGCATCGAGCGTGTTCGCGCCGAGGATCTGCTCGACGACGCCGAGCCGCGTCAGCGCGCCGCGCGCCGCGGCGTCAGCGGGCGGCGCCAGCTCGCGGGCCTCGTGCTCGGCGTGCTCGGCCTGCCGCTGCTGACGCTGCTAGTCGACACCGGCCGCGGCTCGTTGTCGCTGGAGAGCGTCGTCTTGCTGTACCTGCTCGCCGTGGTCGCCCTCGCGGTGGTGGGCGGCGTGGTGATCGCGGTGCTGGGCGCGGTGGCCGCCGCGCTGCTGATCAACTTCTTCTTCGTCGAGCCGCTGCACACCCTGGATGTCGCCCACGGTCAGCAGGCCCTCGCCCTCGGGGTCTTCGTGCTCGTTGCCGTCGTGGTCAGCGTCGCCGTCGAGCTCTCTACGCGGCGCGCGCGCGCCGCCGAGCAGGCCGCTGCACAGGCCGAGACGCTGTCCGCGCTGGCGGGAAGCGACCTCGACGAGGCCACCACGCTCAAGGACGTCCTCGAGCGCGCCCGGCAGACCTTCAACATGGAGTCGGTCGCCCTCAAGGCCCGCGAGCGATCCAGTGAGTCCTGGCACGACGTCGAGCGCTCCGGCTGGGCGCCCGCGGGCCGCGAGGCGCCGCTGCGCTTCGACGTCCCGATCAACCCGGGGCTGCGGCTCGTGGGCCGCGGCCCCGCCCTGTTCGCCGAGGACCAGCGCGTGCTCGGCGCCTTTGCCGCCGCCGCCGAGACCGCCTACGAAGGCCGCCGGCTGAGCGCCCAAGCGCGCGAAGCCAAAAGCCTCGCCGCCGCTGACCACCAGCGCACCGCCCTGCTCGCCGCCGTCGGACACGACCTGCGCACCCCACTCGCAGGCATCAAAGCGGCAGTCAGCAGCCTGCGCCAGACCGACGTCGACTGGTCCGCACACGAGCGCGACGAACTGCTGGCCACGATCGAGAACTCCGCCGACCGCCTCGACGGCGTGGTCACCAACCTGCTTGACGCCAGCCGCCTGCAGGCCGGCGCCCTGGCCATCCACGCTCGTTCCGTCGCGCTCGACGAGGTCGTCGGCGCCGCGCTGCTCGGAGTGCCCGACGCTTCCCACCGCGTGCAGGTCGACGTCCCCGAAGACCTGCCGCTCGTGCACGCCGACCCGGGCCTACTGGAACGCATCCTCGCCAACCTGCTCGACAACGCCATCCGCCACGGCGGGGACGAGTCGCCGGTGCGGATTACCGCCCTGGCCGGCGGCTCTAGTGCCAGACTGGAAATCATCGACCACGGCCCAGGGGTCAGCGCGGCGCAACGCGAGCAGCTGTTCACGCCCTTTCAGCGCCGAGATGACCGCAGCCCGACCGGCGGCGTCGGCCTCGGCCTCTCGGTGGCCCGGGGCTTCGCCGAAGCGATGGGCGGCGCACTGGTCGCCGACAGCTCCGCCGGCGGCGGGCTGACCATGCGCCTGCGACTCCCACTCGCCGCTGCCGCCCCGCCGGCCACCACGACGGAGAAGCACGCGTGACGCGCGTGCTCGTCGTCGACGACGAGCACGCCCTGCGCCAGGCGCTGGGAATCAACCTACGCGCCCGCAACTACGACGTCGTGCTCGCCGCCACGGGCACCGAGGCGCTCAGCAGCGCCGCCCGACAGCCCCCCGACGTCGTCGTCCTCGACCTCGGCCTGCCCGACATGGACGGCCGCGAGGTCATCCAAGGCCTGCGCGGCTGGACCCAGGCGCCCATCATCGTGCTCTCCGCGCGCACCAATCAGAGCGACAAGGTCGACGCGCTCGACGCGGGCGCCGACGACTACGTCACCAAGCCCTTCGGCATGGACGAGCTGCTGGCCCGCCTGCGCGCCGCGCTGCGCCGCACGAACCCCGGCGACGACGCTCCCGTCATCCACACCCCCGACTTCACCATCGACCTCGCGGCCAAGCAGGCTCGTGGCCCCGCCGGACCCGTCCGCCTCACCCCGACCGAGTGGCACGTCCTCGAAGTCCTCGTCCGTCACGAGAACAAGCTGGTCTCCCAACGCCAGCTCCTCCAGGAGGTCTGGGGCCCCAACTACGAGACCGAGACCAACTACCTGCGCGTCTACATGGCCCAGCTGCGCCGCAAGCTCGAACCAGACCCCGCCCACCCCCGCCACCTCATCACCGAGCCCGGGCTCGGCTACCGCTTCACTCGAGCGACCGACGAAGACATGGCAGCCGCGCCAGGCGCCGCAGCTGAGCCAGAGACGACCACACCACCTGAGCCTGGATGACCACCGACGTGCTCGGCGTCGCCCCTGGCACACTCGGCGCTCTGCATCCCGCACGGGCTTGGTCGCTGAGCGGCTCGTGTACGCGCGTTCCCCCTAAAGGGCGCCGACTCGTCCACCCAACCACCCCCGGAGTCGGCTCGAGGACCTGACGGCTTGCTACTTGCGATCGAGCGGCCGGGTGAGGTCCCGGGCGATCTGTTGCTCGCGCTGCTTGGCGTCGGCGAGCTCCGCCTTGACTTCCTGCAGCAGACGCACGATCCGTTCGTTCGTCGCTGCCTGGGCGCCCTGACTGGCCATTTCACCTCCCTTCGTCGCTGGCCAGTCGCAATCTACGCCCTGATCCGCCGCGGACTCGGCGCCGTTCCGAGGGATCCGGCGATCGCTCAGTGCGCTGCGTCGTCGAGCGTGCCGGCGAGGCGTTGGGCGGTGGCGGTGACGAGTTGGCCGAGCGATGCGAGGTCGGCGTCTGCCTCGACGGAGACGCCGAGGCGGCGATCACGCTGCCGCCCCAGCTGACAACGGGTGCGGCCGCGCCGCGCTCGCCGGGTCGCAGCTCGCCGGCGTCGACGGCATACCCGGTCTCGCGCACCGCGTCCAGCTCGATGCGTAGGCGTGCGGGGTCGGTCTGGGTGTGTCGGGTGCGCGCTTCGAGTGGCGTGCGGAGCACGCTGTCGCGCCATGGCTGGCGGTGGCTGAGCAGGACCTTGCCGGTCGCGGTGCAGTGGCAGGGCACGAGCTCGCGGATCTCGGCTCGGGCGGGCCAGTCGGCCGCGGCGTGCACGATGCACAGCGCCGAGCGGTAGCTCGGGATTACCAGGTGCGCGGCGCCGCCGGTGAGGTCATGGAGGCGCTGCACGTACGGGACGGCCTGCTGAGCCAGGCGGGCGTGGTCGACGATCTGGCCGGCGAGTGCGACGAGGCGCAGGGTGGGCCAGTAGAGACGCCGGTGGTCATCGCCGTGGTCGAGGTACTGTTCGGCGTGGAGGCGTGTCAGCAGCCGTCGGGCGGTGCGCGGGTGGATCTGCAGGGCGGCCGCGATCTGCGGGGCCGAGAGCGGCTGCATGGCCAGCAACTCGAGCGCGCGCAGCGCGCGCTCGAGGTAGTAGGTCTCCGTGGCGCTCATGGCGAGGGGGCGCGGCGGTCGCCCACGCCGAGCCGATGGAACGCTTGGTCCTTGGGCAACCCGCCCGGAGGGCGCAGAACCACGGCGAGTGAGCCCTCCCATTGGCTGACATCGTGGCGGCGGTCGATCGGGAGCAGCGTGCCTGGGATCGGCTCGCGGTGAGGGGCGGCCACGCCTCCCGCCACAACATCAGGACGAACGCCCGCGTCGGCGTGGCTGGCTACGCCCATGGTCCCGGGGCGAGTGGTGCGGCGGCGAGCAGCTCGGAGCGGACCGCGTCGGCCACTAGTGCATCGCCGCGTCGATGCAGCAGCGCGGTCGCCTCCGGTAGGAAGTCCAGCGCCTCGGTCCGAGTGACGGGCGAGAGCCGCTCGATCAGCCAGTCAAGGTCGGCGACCAGCGGGGCGTAGAGCGCTCCGGCGGCCTCCAGATGCGTCGCGCTGGCGCTGACCAGCACGCTGCGCCGGTCGTACGGATGCCCGTGCCGCTCGACCGCGCCGCGATCCTCAAGTCGCGCCACGAGGCTGCTCACCGCGGGGCTGCTCAGCACAAGTCGATTGGCGAGCGCCCCGGGCGTGAGCGCTCGCACGGTGCTGAGCAGCGCCATCGCGGCGGCCTCGGTGCGATCGAGGCCGAGGGCTCGTCCGGCCAGGACGCGGTGACGCTCGGCGGCCTCACCGCGGCACACCATCAGCCGGCGGAAGGCCGCCGCGTCGTCAGCCGGTCTCGGAGCAGCCGCGTGGCCGTTGGTGCGGACGGCCGTGCTCATTCGTCGGGGCCGTTGTTCACGTGGTCGAAGCCGATGAGCGTGACGAGCCAGGCCTTGGCGGTCTCGGCGGCGTCTAGGAGTGCCTCGCCGGCAGGGGACCCGCCGTACGCGGGGTAGCCGTCGTGCCCGTCCTGGAGTCGCTTGAGCGCTTCGCACGCACCGGCGCGAACCACGTCCTCCATAACCGCCGTCTCGCCCACCAGCACGACCCGGCCGGTGTCGTCAGGCCGCTGCTCCTCGAGCTGCATCAGCATGCCCTCGATGGCGCGCAGCTGGTCGTGGCGATCGTCGATCGAGCGGGCGTCATCCGCCGGGACACGCGCGTAGGTGTCGCTGGCGTCGTGGGTGGCTCGGGCGCGCAGCTCGCGCAGGACGTCAACGAGCACGTCGAGCTCGCGGATCTGGAAGCGGATGCGCACGCTTCTCGGGGCGCCCAGTCCGACGACCTTCATGACCGCTCCTCCCTCGCGGCGAGCTGGCCGAGCGCGGCGCGGCACGCCCCGAGCACCCGCAGGCCCCGCTCCGCGATCTCGACGCCGTCCTTGGGCTCTGAGATGTGCGAGCCGACCGCCTGTTCGGCCCGCTCCTGCAGACGTCCCAGCGTGCGGACTAGCAACTCGTGTGGCATGTCGAGGCTGAAGCGCTCCTGCGCCTCGACCGCGCCCCACCCGATGTCGTCGAGCAGGCGCAGCTGTCCCTCGAAGCGCTCCCACAGCCGCCTCGCCTGCTCGGCGTCGCCGTGGTCGAGGCAGATGTAGATGTCCCCGACGCCGGTGAGCTCGCCGAGCACCTCCTCGTAGAGCGCGTCGCGCTGCGCCCTGGTGATCGTGACCGACATGACTCGGTTGCCTCCCTTCGTTCGGCGGCACCGGGCCGGGACACGACCCACCGGGCCAGCCACGCAACCGGCGGCCGGCTGCGAGACAATCCCGGATGCATCGAGGTGCGTTCCTCGGTGCCGGGCCCCGGGGCGTTCCAGCGCCGCCGGGGCCACTCTTGTGTCCGCTTGACGATGGCTCCGCCGGGCGCCGACGTCAAGCCGTCCCGGCCACTTTCGGGCCCTTCCCGTGGGGGTTTAGGACTCGAAAAGGACTCGAAGCGCTCGAAGTGGCACGCAAACGCTACTCGTGAGCTCTCTCCAGAAGCAAGAAAACCCTGCGATATGCAGGGCTTTCGTCGCATGGCGAAGCCCGGAATCGAACCGGGGACACCACGATTTTCAGGAGGACGGGCCGAGTTCAAGCCAGGCTCCGGCTCTCGCTGAAGCGATAAGCGAGCATCGCGGATGTCTGTTCGAATCCCGCCCCCGCTATAGAAGATATCCCCGACCGGGCGTCGCTCGGTCCGGTTTCGTTGTGGGCGAGAAGCTCGGGCGTGACCGTCGCGGCCAGTTCCAGCGTGCGTTGGGCTTGTCGCAGACAGCGGTCACGTCGAAGGCCTCGAACAGCTCGAGGAGTTCTTCGGGAGCGGCGGCCTTGAGTTACGCAGCATCGCCTGGACCTGGGAGCGGCTCCAGGTCTGGCTCAGCGCCATCTCGTCTTTGCGATTTCGCTTCGGCGGCGGGTAGCGCTCGAGGTCGCGGTTCAGCTTGTCGCAGATCTGGTCGAGCCCCATACCGTGCAGGCAGTAGTCCTCGAAGATCATCGCCACGATTGGGGGGTCTGGACAGGGTCGGGGAGGAGGCGATGCTTCTTCTTGCCCTCGCGCGCCTTGTGCGGGTTCGGGTGCGGATGCTCCTCGAGCCGGTAGCCGTAGGGGACGGGGCCGCCGGTGTGCCATCCCTGGCGGGCCGATTCCTCCATGCCGCGGCGGCTCTTCTCGATCAGGTCGCGCACGTACCATTCGGCGACGCCCGACTCGACGATCACCGCGTCGAAGACCCGCCCGTTCGCGGCCGCTTCGAGCAGGTCGCCGAGTGGCCTTCGCGCGGGACGGAGACGCCGAGGCCGGCGCCGTTGCCCTTCCCGCGCTGGTCGAGTTCCTTGCGGCCCGATTCGACGTCCAATAGTGGGTGACCACGTCGCCGCCGGCAGGCTGGATCGCGCCCTTGCAGGCAGCGAGCTGCGCGGGATCGAGAGCGAGGGGTCCTGAGCGTCGTCGGTGGAGACGCGGCCGTAGAAGGCGAACCTCATCGCGGCTTCCTCGGCTTGGGAGTGCGGGGCGGGGCGAGCTCCTCGGCGACCTCGCTCGGGCGCCTACCCAGACCCGCCTTGAGCAGCGCGCGATCGAGCGTTGCCAGCGTCGCTCGGCGGTTCTCGGCCACGGCGGCGTAGGCGGCGTCGTAGAGGGTGAGGTCGTGGCGGTCGGCGAGCTCGGCCGCGAGCCGCAGCTCGTCTGGATCGGGCTGGGCCGCCGGGCAGATCTCGGCCAGGGCCCCGAGCACGGCCGCGACCTGGTTCGCGGTCGCCTTCGCGCGGCCGCGCAGCAGCGCGTTTCCGACTTCGTAGGCGGTCAGGTCGAGGACCTGCAGCGCGACCGTCCTCACCTGGTGGGCGGCAACGAGGGCGCGGGCCTCGGGAACCTCTTCCTCGCCCTCGGCGTGGAACCACTTGAGCGCGACGCTGGCGTCGCTAACGATGTCGATCGCTGGCATCGCGGGCGTCGCGTTCGGCTCGGATCAGGTCGGCGGCCTCGAAGGAGCCAGCCCCGGCAAGGGCGCCACGGCCGCGCTCCAGCGCGGCGTCGATCGCGCCGGCGTCGGGCCAGCCGAGCTCGCGCCGGGCCGCCTCTTGCAGGAATGCGCTGCGACTCGTCTCGCGCTCTCCCGCGGCGCGATCGATCCGCTCGAGCAGGTCATCGGGCAGTGAGATCATCACCTTCGTCGCCTTCGCCATGGCTAGATTATAGCTCGACTCTATAATGATTGCGAGCGCCAGTAGGTGCCGTGGGGCCGACCAGCCCCGCCGCGCGCGCCGAATGCGGAGGCACGGGCGGGAGTGGCGACGATCCCGCCGCTGATCGGTTCGCGCTACCCGGCGTGCGCGCGGAGCGCCTTCGCGTACCAGTTCCAGGCATCCGCCGCGTCTTCGGGCACGGGGTTCTGCGGCCAGCCGTTGACGATGCCCACGAGCGTCCAGTAGCGAAAGACGCGGCGATCGGAGAAGCGCTCGACGCGCTCGGCAACCTGCGCTCGGTCTCCGCCACCGCCTGGCGTCACTGCTTCGACGCGCTCGATCACGGCCAGCGCCTCGGGCGAGCTGGGGTGGACGTCCGCGCGGACCGCGGCGCCCGCGTGCTCGCCGACCGCCTCGACCGCGACATGCGCGCCGTCGGGCTCGGAGCCCTCGGCGCTAGAGCGCTCGGCCATCCGGCGGCTGGCCTCGACGTAGTCGGGATCGCGCAGCAGCTCGGCGAGCTCGACCCAGGCGGCGACTTGGTCGGCGGTCGGGTCCTCGGGCAGCTCTGGCGCGCCCATGCGCAGCCTGTCGGCGACGGGACCGGGGCGGTCGCCGAAGACAGCGTCGAGGTAGTCGCCGAGGATGCGGCGGCGCTCCTCGGCGGTCAGGGTGGTCAGGTCGGTCATGTGCTCCAGCTCCTCTGGATCGGTGGATCGAGCGACGGCGCCCAGCACGGCGCGCCGCAGGCGCAGCGTGCGGATTTGGGCGTCGAGGGCGAGTGCGTGGGCGCCGGCGACGTCGGCGAGTGACGCCTCGGCGGCCAGCACACGCTTGACGTCGTCCAGCCCCACGCCAAGCTCGCGCAGCGTGCGCACGAGGCGGGCCCGGGCGACCGCGTCGGAGTCGAACAGTCGGTAACCCGACTCGCTCCGCGCGACCTCGGGCAGCACGCCGGCGTCGGCGTAGAAGCGCAGCGTGCGCACGGAGAGCCCCGAGCGCGCCGCGAGCTGACCGATCGTCATGCCCTGCACGTTGAGGTCTCCACCGGGTGGAGAGTCAAGCGTTGCCGTGCGTGCCGCGCGAGTCGTGGATCATCCGCCTGCGGTCACTGCTTGCAGCGCTGTCAGCGACTCGCGGATGTGTTGAGGCAGGTCTCGTTGGTCCGCCGCGGCGACCCAGCGTTCGAACGCGTTGCGGAAGACCGCGATGGCCGTCGCGGCGGTGATGCTCGCTGCGGGCTCGGCGACGCCGCGCTCGCGCAGGGTGTCGGCGAGGGCGGCGGCGACCGAAGCGAGCTTGACGAGCTCGCGTTCCTGGAGCTCCGCGTTGGCCGCGATGACGAGTTGGCGCCGCCGGGCGAATTCGCGGCGGTCGCGGAAGGCGGCGCCAACCGTTTCGAGGGTCGCCGCAACCGCCTCGAGCGGCGCCGCGGAGGCGGGCGCGCCGGCGAGGCTGTCCACGAAGAGCCGCTTGAACTCGTCGCCGCCGCCGAACAGCACCTCGCGCTTGTCGGAGAAGTGCCGGAAGAACGTCCGCTTGGTGAGCCCCGCGCGCGTGGCGATGTCCTCTACTGTGGTCTGGTCGAACCCGCGCTCGCCGAAGAGCTCCAGCGCTGCCTGCTCGAGTCGACCGCGGGCGTTCGGCTCCCATCGAGTCACGGCGTCAGAGGATAGGTGATGACATCAGGTGTCGTCCTTGCTAGGGTGACGACACCAAATGTCATCCGCCGTCCGGCCCGCACGTCGTGCGACGAGGCCGGCCAAGCCACCTGGAGATCCTCATGCGCGTATTGGTCACCGGCGCCACCGGTTGGATCGGCTCCGCCGTCGTCCCCGAGCTCATCGGCGCGGGTCACGAGGTCGTCGGGCTCGCCCGCTCCGACGCCTCGGCCGCCGCCCTCGCCACGGGCGGCGCCGAGGCGCTGCGCGGGTCCCTCGACGATCTCGACGAGCTGCGCTCCGCCGCGGCGGCGTCCGACGGGGTCATCCACCTGGCGTTCAAGCATGAGGAGGCCTTCTCCGGCGACTTCCCGGCCGCTGCCGCAGCGGACCGCCGCGCGATCGAGACGCTCGGCGCCGCGCTCGAGCGCTCCGGCCGACCGCTCGTCATCGCCTCCCGGAGTGGCCGGCCACGCCTCCGGCACGCTCGTGACCGAGGACGACGCGCCCGACCCCCGGTCGCTCGCGGGCGAGCGCACCCTCTCCGAGCAGACGGCGCTCTCCCTCGCCTCAACCGGCGTGCGCTCGTCGAGCGTGCGGCTCTCGCCGACCGTCCACGGCGACGGCGACCACGGCTTCGTCGCGACCCTCGTCGGCATCGCCCGCGACAAGGGGGCCTCGGGCTACATCGGCGAGGGCGAGAACCACTGGCCCGCGGTGCACCGGCTCGCCGCCGCGCGCCTGTTCCGCCTGGCGCTGGAGACGGCTCCGGCGGGATCGGTGCTGCACGGCGCCGCCGAGGAGGGCGTGCAGGTGCGCGCGATCGCGGAGGTGATCGGCCGGCACCTCGACCTGCCGGTGACGTCGATCACCCCTGAGGAGGCCGGCGAGCACTTCGGGTGGGTAGCGCCATTCTTCCCACTCGACGTCATCGCCTCGAGCGCGCTGACCCGCGAGCGGCTGGGATGGCAGCCGACGCACCCGGGGCTCATCGACGACCTCGAGCAGGGGCACTACTTCCGCGAATCGGCCGCCTGAGCGCTCGGGCTAGATCTCCTGCAGGTAGATCGCGTGAACAATCTCGGAGAGGACATGACAACGAGAACGAGAGCCATCCCCCGCGAATGAGCACCTTCGTCCTACTTCCCGGCGCGGGTTCGGGTTCCGATCACTGGCACCTGGTCGATCCGCCGCTGCGGGCCGCTGGGCACGAGGCCGTGACTCCCGAGCTGCCCTGCGAGAGCGACACCGCGGGGCTGCCCGAGTACGTAACGGCCGCCCTCGACGCGATCGGCGACCGCGACGACCTGATCGTGGTCGGGCAGTCGCTGGGCGCGTTCACCGCGGCGGCCGTCGCCGCGGCTCGCCCGACCCGTCTGCTGGTCTACGTGAACGCGATGATCCCCAAGCCGGGGGAGAGCCCGGGCGAATGGTGGGACGCCGTCGGCCACGACGAGGCCGCGGCAGAGACGCTCCGCCGCCACGGACCCATGAGCACCTGGACCCAGCGGGGTTTCGACGAGGTCTTCCTGCACGACGTCCCCGCCACGGCCGCGGCGGGAGCCAGGCCGCGACGCCAGGGCGGCGGGATCTTCGCCACGCCGCTGGAAAGCTGGCCCGACGGCGTCCCGGTCCGGGTCATCAGCGGCCGCGACGACCGCCTGTTCCCACTCGCCTTCCAGCAGCGCGTGGCTCGCGAGCGCCTCGGCGTCGAGCCTGACGTGCTGCCCGCCGGCCACCTGATCGCGCTCGCCCGGCCCGAGACCCTCGTCCACCAACTCCTGACGTACGCGAGCGGATGAGCAACGACCCGCCCCGGGTGACGGTCCGTCCCGCGTTGGCCTCCGACGCCCGGCGATCGAAGCGGTACAACACCGCGGTGCGCGACGGCCGCTTCCTCGGAGCGCTCGCCGAGGAACCTATGTTCGCGGAGGACGCCTGGCCCACGCTCATCGCCGAGCATGCGTCCCCGAACCTCCTCCGAGTCGTTCAGGTCAGGCTGGGGCGAGCATCCCTGAGGCCCCACGCGCGCCGGCCGCGATGTCGCGACCGGCGCGCTCGAGGTCGACGAGTGCTTGGCTACCGCGCGGTCAGGGCCGCGCGCAGCTGCTTCTTGGGGGCGTGAACGGCGAAGGCGCTGCGCAGGTCGCCGGTGAACCAGATGTGCATCATCAGCCGCTTGCCCTCGAGCTTCTCGTCGCCCGCGGCGCAGGAACCGTCGGCACCGGGCATCGCGACCTTGCCCTGCGCCTTGAGCTGCTTGAGCATCTTGTGCTTGGAGCCCTTCGTGGTCATCGACGCGGAATCCACGCAATGGTCGTGGAAGTGCCAGCGCGTGATCGTGCCCCCCGTCGCCGGCGGCGCCTGGTCGCGGGGAATGCTGAACAGCGCGCCGGCGAGCACCGGGCTGCCCCCGCCCGGCGGGTTGTAGTAGACCAGCGTCTCGGGGCGACTCGGGTCCAGCGTGCGGTCGTCGCGCTTGTAGGCGCGGTTTCCCACGTGCAGCAGGAGCTTGTGCTTGCCCGTCGTCGACTGCATCTCGGCGGCACGCTTGGCCTCGACCTTGTAGCCGGCCGCCTCGGCGGCGTTTACGTCGCGGTAGCGGGCGGTGGCGCGAACGGTCTCGTCGTAGAGCTTCTGGGCCGCCGCACGGTCAGCCGCCGAGGCTCCGCTCACGTCGGGGAACTGCTGGAGCCGGTGAGCGTCGCCCGTCTTGGTGTCGGCCGGCAGCGAGGGAGCGGAGTGCTTGCCGTGGCCGTGGGCATGCCCACCGTCCGACGTCGAGGCCGCCTCCGCGCCGTGTGCGTGGTGGTCTGACCCGGACGCGATCGCGCCGACTGCCGCGAGTCCGAAGGCGGCGAGCGCCGCGGCCGCGCCAACTGCCAGGCGAGCGCGGCGGGGCCGGCTCGCTCGCTGCACGAGGGCTTCGCCCAGGGCGCACAGCACGCCGAGCGCCGTCAGGCCGATGCCGACGCCCATGATCAGGTGCGCCGGGTTCGAGAGCGTGAAGATGCCTTCGTGCTGCGCAAGGGCGGGATCCGCCGCATGCATCGAGGCGTCCCACACCAGTCCGAGGACGAAGGTGAGAAGCCCGGTTCCGGCGAGTGTGAGAAATGCGAGTTGCCTGCGAGACATGAGTCAACCTCCGGGTTGGGTGTGCTTGCATGCCACCTTGGCGGGGGTCTGTCAGCGCACGGACAGCGCCAGGTCAGCGGGAGGTAAGAGCTGCTTGGTGGCGGAAGGTGATCCGCCTACGATGGACCCGTGGCGACAACGATCCTGCTCGTCGAGGACGGTGCGAGCATCGGCTCGCTCGTGAGTCGCTATCTCGAGCGTGAGGGGTATGCCGTGGTGTGGACGCGGTCTGGCGAGGAGGCACTCGCCGAGCTGCCGCGTCATCACTTCTCGCTCGTGATCCTCGACCTGCGGCTGCCCGGTATGGACGGGTACGAGGTGTGCCGCCGCATCGGCGGTCGGCTGCCGATCGTGATGCTCACCGCCCGCGACGAGGAGCCCGACCGCGTGGCAGGGCTCGAGGCCGGAGCCGACGACTACGTGACCAAGCCCTTTTACCTGCGTGAGCTGACCGCCCGCGTCAAAGCCGTGCTGCGCCGGACAGGGCCGGGTCCGACGGGAGACGACGTTCTGAGCATTGGCGCCGTGACGCTGTCGCGCTCGAGCCGAGAGGTCCGCGTCGACGGCCGCGACGTGGAGCTCACCCCGCGCGAGTTCGACCTGCTCGCGCACCTGCTGGCCAATCCGGGCGTGGTGATCTCGCGCGACACCCTCCTCGAGACCGTATGGGGCTTCGTCTTCCCGGGCGAGACACGCACGGTGGAGGTCCACGTGGCCCAGTTGCGCAAGAAGCTCGGAGTCCCGGACCTGATACGCACCGTTCGCGGCTCGGGCTACAAGGCGTCGCGGCTCGCGTGAAGCCCCCTCGGACGCTGCGGGGGCGGCTTTTCGCCTACATCGCGCTCGCGATCGCGATCTCGACCGTCCTGACGGTGGGCGTCGCGGGTCTGCTCATCCACGGGCGCGCCCAGGCCCAGGCCCTCACGAACCTCGAGCGCCAGGCAGATGCGGTCGCCGGCTCGTCGGCTTCGGTCACGGGTACGCGCGTCTTTCGCGCTTCGCACGGGCGCGATCGCGCCCTGGGACCCTCATCGCCGGTGGCGTTGGCCGTGCAGCGCTCGGTGCCGGCCGGTGACGGGAGGGGGCGGATCCGCGCTCAGGGACGTGCGCTTCTCTACGCCGCGCGGACCGTACCCGGCGGGCGGATCGTGCTCGTGCGCTCCCCGAAGCTCGCCTCCCCCGACTGGGAGCCGTACCTGATCAGCGTGCTGCTGGCGGGGCTCGGCGGAGCGCTCGTGGCCGCCCTGGCCTCGCTGTTCCTCGCTCGCCGGCTCGCCGGCCCGCTGCGCGCGCTGGCGCTCGCCAGTGGGAAGCTTGCCCGCGGCGAGGAGGTGGAGGTGCCGGCGGACGGCCCGGAGGAGGTCGCCGCCGTCGGCCGGGCGTTCAACGCCACCGCCTCCGAGCTGGCGCGCGCGCGAGACGCCCAGCGCACGTTCCTGCTCTCGGTCTCTCACGAGCTCAAGACCCCACTCACGGCGGTACAGACGTATGCCGAGGCCCTCGGCGAGGGGGCGATCGAGCCGTCCGAGGCGGCGGCCACGATCGGCCGCGAGTCAGAGCGACTCGAACGCCTCGTCGGCGACCTGCTCGATCTTGGCCGGCTCGAGCGCCACGCCTTCGAGGTCCGCCGCGAGCCGTTCGACCTCCGCGAGACCGCCGAGGCCGCCTGCGCGCCGTTCCGGGCTCGCGCCGCGGAGCTCGGGGTGGGGCTGGAGCTGGCGGCCGATCGCACGTCATGGGCTCAGGGCGACCCGGGCCGGGCGATACAGATCCTCACCAACCTGCTCGAGAACGCGTTGCGGGTGACGCCCCCGGGTGGCCGGGTCACGGTCACGGTGAGCGGCTCGCACGCGACGGTCCGGGACACCGGCCCCGGTCTGACCGAGGAGGACCTGCCCCGTGCCTTCGAGCGCTTCTACCTCCACGAGCGCTACCGCAGCGACCGCCCGGTCGGCTCGGGGCTCGGGCTGGCGATCGTGCACGAGCTGGTCCAAGCGATGGGCGGCGAGGTGACGGCGAGCGCCGCTCCCGGAGGCGGCGCCGAGTTCCACGTGCAGCTCCCGCCGGCCGAACGACGCGCGACCACGGCTACCTCGCCGGAGACCCGCGCGACTCCCACGCCATGACCAAGGTCAGATCTGCGCCCGACAGTGCCTTCAGCTACTCGAGCGGCGATTCGTCACGGCAGGGGATGGGGCCCGCGGGCGGCGGGCGGCGGGTTCGTTTCCGTTGTTCGCCGACGGCCTCGAGGTTGCAATCTAGGTCGCGCTGTCGCGGCGCCGGCGCTTCGGGGTGCGCACTCTGGTCGCGCAGGGACGCTAGAAGAGCGGCGACAACTTCCGGATCGAACTGTGTCCCCGCGTTGTTGGCCAGTTCCGCGCGAGCGGCTATCGACGGGAGCGCCGGTCGGTAGGGACGTTAGGATGTCATGGCGTGAAACGCGTCGCATACGCAGATGATGCGGGCGCCTGCAGGGATCTCATGCTCGCGGAGCCCGTCGGGATAGCCGAGGCCGTCCCACCGCTCGTGCGCTGAGCGAACGAGGGGGTGGACGTCGGCGAAGAACGGGATCGGCTTGAGCATTGCGGCGCCGATGATCGTGTGCTGCTTGATCTCCGTGAACTCGTGCTCGGTCAGCGGCCCCGGTTTGGTGAGCACCTCACTCCGTATCGCGATCTTGCCGATGTCGTGGAGTAACGCGGCGTAGCGGAGGGTGCGCAGCTCGTTGTGGTCGAGATCGAGTCGGGTGCCGACTCTCAAGCAGAGTTCGGCTACCTCGTCGGCGTGGTCGGCCGTGTAGGAATCTTTGGTCTCGAGCGCGCTGGATAGCGCGCCGAGGGTCGTTGCGAAGGCCGTTTCGAGCTCGACGAACAGCTCGTGGCGGTGCAGTGCCGCTCCGACTTGGGCGGCGATGGTCTCGGCGAGCAAGAGGTCGTCGTAGCCGAACGCGCCGACGTTGCGCTCCTCCAGGTTGAGCACGCCCCAGGTGCGGCCAGCGACCCGAATTGGGAGCGACAACTCAGACCCCGGGTCGGTCCGGGGATCTCGCCGTAGGTAGTCCGGATCCTCGCGAGTGTCATCGAGCAGCGCGATCTCCCCCGTGCGGGCGACGCGGCCGTTGACGCCCAGGTCGACAGGCTGCACCTCGTAGAGAAAGCCGGCGCCTGCCAGGGGTCCCGCGGCGGCGACTACTCGTAGGTAGCCGTCGCGTCCAGGCGCTGGACGACCGCGAGGTAGTAGTCGAAGGTCAGGTGGAGGTCTTCGACGGTGAGGCGCGCGATCTCGTTGCCATCCAGCACGGGCGCCAACTTGGACGACAGCCGTGCGGCCAGGGCAAGGCGAGCGCGCTGTGCGGACGCTGGAGATATCGACGTGGCCGTGAGCGTGTCCGCCGGCACCGAGAGAGACACGCTCTCCTCATCGGCAAGAAAGTCCCCATTCTGTATGGACCGTCAGTCCAGGCCGACTGGACTGCATGCCCATCGGTCTTCGCGCCAGGCGGTCAGGTCGACCTCGACGCGCGCTCCGGTGGCAAGGCCACTTACGCCCACGCAGGTGCGGCTGGGAAGGCGGTCGGGAAACCACCGCGCGTAGGTGGCGTTAAAGAGCTCGTAGTCCTGCCAGTCGATGAGATAGGCGCGGGCGCCGACGACGTCCCTAAACGTCCCTCCGGCGAGCTCGAGAACGCGCGCGAGGTTGCGCATGACCTGGTCGGTCTGCGAGACGATGCCGCCGGAGACGAGCTCGCCGTGGGCGTCGGTGGGCATCTGGCCGGTGACGTGCAGCGTCTCGCCGGCCGAGGTGGCGTGCGCGAAGGGCGCCACGGGCGGAGGGACTCCGTCGCCGGGTCCGAACGTCCACGTCCGGATCATCCACCCGCCCACCCGGGGAAGGAGCTCTTGGGTATGCGTGCGTGCACACCCCGACGGCCGTCGACCACCTGCGTGACGGTGAAGTCGACCGCCAGGCTCGAGAAGGCGTACGCGTCGGGTCGGCTCAGCCCATAGCGCGCCTCGAGGACGTCGAGCGTGCTCCGCGACGCGCTCAGCATCGCGTCATCGAGGTCGTCGCCGAAGCCGTGCACGAGCAGCTCCGATCCGGTCTCCAACACGGGTGTGTCCAGCTCGATGTCGCGGCGAAGAGTAAGGCGCAGCAGGCCGCCCAGTGACGCCTCGAGTGCGGTACCGGATATCTCGCCGTCGCCCTGGGAGACGTGCGGATCGCCCACCGAGAGCAGGGCACCCGGCGCCTGGACCGGGTAGAGCATCCGTCCGCCGCGGCCGATCCGCCAGTTGTCGATGTTGCCGCCATGCCGGCCGGGCGGGATGGAGGAGTGCCGCCCCGGAGCAGCGGGCGCGACACCCATCGTGCCGAAATGCGGGCGCAGCGGGATCAGGACACCGTCGAGCGCGGGCTCACGCGTGACGGCGCCGGGAGTGATGATCTCGCCGATCGCCTCGAGCCCGGGCGCGGCCGTCCAGTCGAACGCGAACGCCGCGCGCCCCCAGCCGACGTCGTGATCGAGGGAGAAGACGGTGATGCGGGCCTGCGGGAGATCCTCGCGCAGGAGTCCCCAGGGCGCCGCGAGGTTGACGCCGTACGGCAGCCGGGGGGCGGCGTCGAGGATGTCGACCTGCAGCACGTCGCCGGGACGGGCGCCCGTCACCGCGATCGGTCCGGTGAGCAGATGCGGGCCGGGTCCGCGGTCCTGCACCTCGGCGAAGACGCGCTCGATGCCCTCGTCCATGAGCAGGTCGGGCGCATCACCCGCCTGATGAGTGATTGCCTCGACCTCGACGAGATCGCCTGAGCTCACGGTCACCGCCGGTGGCCGGGCACGGTCGAAGAAGCCCCAGTGAACCGTGGCGGGCGTGGCCGGCAGCCGGTGAAGCTCGGCCGTCACGCCGACCGCAGCGATTCCAGATGCGCGCGCCAGCCGCCGAGCCGGGTGATGTCCTCACCGTCGAGCGCTCCGCCCGGCTCGCATACGAAGCCCGTGATCTCCTCCCCGTCGCCCAGCTCGACACGGCCGAGCGCGAGCGGCGCCGGGATCAGGGCGAGCAGCTCTCCGAGCGCGGCGGGAGCGAGCTCCCAGACCTCGACCTCGATCTCCGCGCCGCCCTCGGCGGCGCGGACGAGGCCCGGACGTTCTCCGAGAGCCAGCAGGCGGTACGCGGGCGCCGTGCGGGTGGCCCGCGCGAATCGAGCTCCGCGCTCGGTGAGCTGGTGGTTGAGGGGCAGGCCCGAGAGGTGCGCACCCGCCACCGCGAGGGTGACCGTTCCCGGTTCGGAAGCCGCCACGGACTCACCCACCCAGGCCGCCGCCAGCTCGACCAAACGGAAGTCGTGGAAGGCCGGTGCCAGCAGAGAGACGCCAAACGGCCCTCCGTCGGGCCGGCGCGGCCCCGGCACGGCGATCGCGGCGAGATCCATCAGGTTGACGAAGTTCGTAAAGCGACCCAGGCCGGCGTTCACCCCGAGCGGGTCGTCGGCCACGGCGGCGAGGGTCGGGTGCGACGGCGTGGTGGGCATGAGCAGCGCGTCGGCCGCCTCCCACACGGGCTCCGCGGCGCGACGCAGGGCGGCCAGGCGGTGCATGGCGGTGAAGGCGTCGGTGGCGAGCACCTCTGCGCCGGCTTCGATGATGGACGCGACCGTGGGATCGAGCCCCGCCGGAGCCGCTGCGATGGCCGCGCCGAGATCGGCCGTGCGCTCCGCGACCCAGCCGCCGTAGAGCAGAGGCGCGGCTTCGAGAAGCGGCCCGACGTCCACTTCTACGAGGGGCCAGAGCTCGGCCGCGAGCAGCCGCGCCTCCTCCCACGCCGCCGCGGCCTCGGGTTCGTCGAGCGTGATCGCACCCGGCCGCGGCACGGCGATCCGGCCGTGCCGGGGCGCCGTCGGGGGCGCCCAGCGGCGGCTCCACGGGTCTTGGTTGTCATAGGCCATGGCGACGCTGAGGACGCGGGCGGCGAGGTTCACGTCGTGCGTGAGGATCGAGACGCAGTCGAGGCTCGCGCACGCGGGGATGACTCCTCGCGTCGACAGCAGGCCACGCGTCGGCTTCACGCCGACGAGCTCGTTGAACGCGGCGGGCACTCGCCCCGAGCCGGCGGTATCGGTGCCGAGTGCGAACGCGACCTCGCCGCGGGCGACGGCGACGGCCGAGCCCGAGCTCGAGCCGCCGCTCACCCGCGTCGGGTCGAGGGTGCTCGCCAGGGCGCCGTGCGGGCTGCGCGTGCCCACCAGACCCGTCGCGAACTGGTCCATCGCGGTCTTCCCGCTCAGCACCGCGCCGGCGCCCAGCAGACGATCGACGACCGGCGCGGTCTCCCCGGCCTCGTGAGCCCATCCCGGGCATCCCGCGCTCGTCGGCAAGCCGGCGACGTCAATGTTGTCCTTGACTGCGAACGCCAGGCCGTGCAGCGTCCCTTCGCTCCGAGGCGGATCTGCGGGCGCCCTGACGATCCAGACGGGATCGCTCACGAGCCGGCCCCGGCCAGGGTCCAGGCCTCGCGCTCGGCGATGAACGCCGCCTCTCGGTGCGCACGGAAGGCGTCGATCTCGGTCGCGTGGGCAGACAGGAAGGCCTCGTGCTCCGCCAGAGAGAACACGGCAGGCTCGGTGCTCGGTTCCCACGAGCCGTCGTCGCTGCGCCTTCGCAGCTCCTCGAGTTCGTCGACCTCGACAGCCGAGAAGCGGAGCTGATCGAACTGGCGCAGGCGCCAGGGGGTGGCGTCGGCTGCCCGCCACACCGGGACGGTGCGCCCGACGAGCTGGTAGCCGCCGGGCCCCTCCATGCCATAGACGCAAAGAAAGGCGCCGCCGATTCCGACGGCGTTCGCGGGCGTCCAGGTGCGAGCCGGGTTGTACTTCGTCGTGACGAGCCGGTGTCGCGGGTCGAGCGGCACGGCGAGCGGCGCGCCGAGGTACACGTCGCCCAGCCCAAGCACGATGTAGGTCGCCTCGAGGACGATCCGCTGTACGGCGTCCTCATCCTCGAGCCCGTTGATCCGGCGGATGAACTCGATGTTGTCGGGGCACCACGGCGCGTCGTCGCGCACGGAGGCCGCGTAGCGCTCGACGGCCTGCATCGCCTCGGGGTCGCGCCAGGCGAGCGGGAGTTGGACGACGCGGCTGGGAACCGCGGTGTCCCCGGGAGCGGGAAGCTCCAGCTCGAGGCGGCACAGCACGTCGAGGACGGTCTTCTCCGAGGTGGCGTCCGGATCGAACTGAACATGCAGCGAGCGGGCCCCGGGGGTGAGGTCGGTGATTCCGGTCGGGGCCTCGGCGCGCACCGCCTCCTCCAGCGCGCTCGCGCGCACGCGCGAGCGCAGGGAGATCTCGGGAGATCCGAACTCGACGAGGAGCGCTCGCTCGCCGGCCCGCCGGAACGTGACTTCGCCGCCGCGGTCGACCTCGACGTCCAGCACGGGCGAGCGCCCGCGTTTCGCGTCGCCCGCCGGTTCGACCTCCGCGAGCGTCACGTGGTCGCCCGGGCGCAGCTGCCCCAGAAGCCAGAGGTCTGCGCGCACGACCTGCGCAAAGGCGACGAATCCGCCGAGGCTCGGCCCGTCGGGGCCGACCACCACCGCCGTGTCGCCGGCGAGCATGACCGTCCCGACCCCGTAGGCGCTGTCCAGGATGTTCGACGGGTGCAGCCCGGCGTCGCCTCCGTCCTCGCGCGCCCACTCCGGGTGCGTGCCGACCAGGCGCACACCGGTGCGGTCGGAGTGGTGGTTGACCGTCCATGTCCCGGCGAGGAGCTCGCGCAGGCCGCGGTCGGTGAGGAGGTCGGGGGCGCCGTGGGGGCCGAGCACCACGCGCAGGGTCCAGTCATTCGAGAAGTCGGGCGCGCGCTGCGGCGATGCCGGCTCGCCGCATGCCTCCTCGTCCCATATCTCAAGGACGTCTCCCGCGCGCAGGGGGCGGCCCCCGAGCCTTGCGGCGGCGAACACCGAGCGACTGCCCAGAGCGGGCGTGCCCCGCAGGCCGCCGCGGAACAGCACGTAGGCCCGCATGCCCGCGCCGCGCACGGTTCCCAGCTTCAGCACCTGGCCGGCGGCCACCCCGAACGGCGCCCACTGCTCGACGGGCCGGCCGTCGAGCGTGACGGCGAGCGGCGCGCCGGTCACGGCAACGACGACGGGCTCCGTGAAGCGCAGCTTGGGTCCCGACAGCGTCGTCTCGAGGCCCGCGGCGCCCGGCGTGTTGCCCACGAGCACGTTTCCCGCCCGGAAGGAGCGGTCGTCCATGGGCCCCGACGGCGGCACCCCCACGTTCCAGAGGCCCAGGCGGCCCGGGTGGTCCTGAACCGACGTCAGGGTCCCGGGGGACACGACTTCGACGAGCCCACTCACGAGGCGCACCGGACGACGAGGCGCACCGGCGTCGGGTCATAGCCGTTGCACGGGTTGTTCAGCTGAGGGCAGTTCGAGACGAGCACCAGCGTGTCGCGATCGGCCCGCAGCTCCACGTGCTTGCCGGGCGCCGAGATGCCGTCGGCGAACGTCAGGCCCCCCTCCGGGGTGACCGGCACGTTCATGAAGAAGTTGACGTTGTGGGTGAGGTCGCGCTTCTCCAACCCACGGCCCCAGGAAAGCGCCTGCGCCAGGAACGTGTTGCGGCACGCGTGCATGTAGCGCGTGTGCTCGCCGTAGCGCACCACGTTGCTCTCCTGCGAGCACGCTCCGCCGAGGGTGTCGTGGCGCCCGCAGGTGTCCTCCACGATCGTCATGAGGGCCTCGCCGTCCGCGGCAAGCAGCCGCGAGCCCTTGCCCAGGTACACCGAGCCCTGCTCGCGCAGGGTGTCCACGGCGCTGTAGCGGTTGGCGTACTCGTGGGCGTCGAAGAGCAGGGTGTCGACCGCCTGATTGCCGTGCAGGTCGATGATCCCCAGGTTCTCGCCGGCGCGCACCTCGCCGGCCCAGCCGTCGCCGGCCGCCACATCGAGCGCGAGGCGCTCCGCGAGACCTGCGCCGCTTGCGCCCCGGCTCACCTCAGGCTCGCCTCCGTCGCGGCGAAGGCGCGTTCGTTCTCGGCGCAGGCGGTACGCACCGGGTCGTCGGCTCCGGCCTGAGGAGACTCGGCGAGCCCGAGCCTCACCTCGCCGCGAGGCCACTCGGGCGCCGAGTCGAGTGGGTGCGGCGCGTGGGCGAGCACGACCAGGGTGTCCAGCTCGAAGCGGAGGGTGACCGTCGCTCCCGGCGCGGAGTGCCGCGGGACGAAGGCGAGCGCGCCTTGCTCGTCGACGTCGACCTTGGTGAAGAAGTTGACGTTCGCGACCAGGTCGCGGCGGCCGAGCCCGTGCTTGGCCAGCTCTACGAGCAGCCCCTCGCGTGCGCTGCGGCGCCACTCGTTCCCGTGCTGCTGAAAGGAGGACGGTCCCCAGCGCTCCGCGACTGCCGTGGCTCCGGCGTGACCCGTGATGGTGTCGTGCCAGCCACATGTGTCGGCGGTGATCGAGGCGAGCGCCCGTCCCATGTCGGTGTGCAGAGCCGCGCCCGAGCTCAGCCTCGAGATGTGCTGGGCCTTGAGTGTGTCGGGCATGCTGTAGCGCTCGAGCGGGTCGGCGGCGCAGTAGAGAAGCGCCGCGACGTTCGCGCCTCCGGCGACGTCCTTGAGGGTCAGGGCGGTCCCTCGCCGGCACTCGCGCGACCAGCTGGCGCCGGCGGGCAGCACCGTGCCGAGGAGGCTCGCACTCACGCGCCCACCGCCACCGGCGCAGACCATCCTTCGGGCAGCAGGAACGAGAAGCCGTCGAACCGGGCTTCGGCGACCCGGGTGCCGACGCAGTCCCGCGCGCTCCCCAGCGTCATCTCGCCGGCCAGCAGAGCGTCGAGCGCCTCGACCTGGCGGCCGAGATAGCCGGGCGTCACCTCCGTGCGCAGGAAGTGGGAGCACACGACGCGATCCCATCGGCCGGCCTCGGCGGCCAAACGGGCGAGCGAGTCGCGCTGGGCGACGATGTCGGAAGCGGGCAGCTGGGTGTACACCGGGCCGGTGTTGACCGTGTCGCCTCCGATCAGCAGCCGCTCGCCGCCGACCTCGAAGCACACGCAGTCGGGAGAATGGCCCGGCGTGTGTAGCACCCGGAGCTCGCGGGCGCCGAGGGAGATGATGTCGCCTTCGTCGAAGGTGCCGGACGCCGCCACCGGCTCGACGGTCCACGGGCCCCGCGGGCGCGGCAAGACGCGCGAGGCGTCGGATACGAGGTGGAAGTAGCGCTCGTCGAGCGCGGCGAACGAGTCCCAGGCCGCCTCCATGGCGTCGGCGTACTCGGCGTACGCGGCGAGGCGATCGGCGGGCACCGGCGAGGCCAGTCCTTCCACTCCCAGTCGATGGATGAGCACCTCGTCCCACTCGTGGCTGCCGCCGATGTGATCGAAGTGGTGGTGCGTCTGGGCCACCACGACGGGCCGATCGGTGAGCCTCTCCACCACCGGGCGGATGGGCGCGAAGCCGCAGCCCGTGTCGACGAGCGCCGCGCGGTCCTCGCCCGCGATGAGCCAGGAGGCGACGTGTCCGCGTTCGGTGAGCTGCCAGACGCCCTCGGCGAGTGGGGCGACGTGGAACCAGTCCTCGCGGGCCGCGCTCATACGGTGCGGATACGCGGATCGGCCCAAGCCTGCGCGAGGTCGACCCCGAAGTTCACCACCACGTAGGCGGCGCCGAGCAGCAACGTCGTCCCGGTGATCGCGGGGAAGTCCGAATAGGCGATGGACTGGTCGAGGTAGAGGCCCAGCCCCGGCCAGGCGAAGATTTGCTCGACGACGACGATGCCGCCGAGCAGTAGACCGAACTGCAGTCCACCCATGGTGAGGGTGGGGCCCGAGGCGTTGCGCAGCGCGTGGCGCAGGATGATCGTGCGCTCGCGCAGCCCCTTGGCCCGCGCCGTCCGCACGTAGTCCTCGCGCATGACCTGGTCGAGCGAGGTCCGTAGCGTGCGGGCGATGGCCAATGCGGGCAGCAGCGCCAGGGTGAACGCCGGCATGAGCAGATGCCCGAGTACGCTGAAGAACACGTTGGGCTCGGCGTGGAGGATGGCGTCGACGAGCAGGAGCCCCGTCGAGTCGGTCGGCGTGACCAGGGTGTCGTCCACCCGACCCGATGCGGGCAGCAGGTGAAGCCCGGAGTAGAGACCGAGGATCAGCAGCAGCCCGAGCAGGAAGCTCGGGACGGACGCGCCGCCGATGAGCACGAGCCGTGCGGCACGAGCCGCGCGGGCGCCGCCCGCGAGCAGGAGGCCGAGGCCGAGCCCCAGCACGGCCGCCATCGCCGCCGCGGTGAGCGCGAGCTCGAGCGTCGCGGGCGCGAACGAGCGCAGGTCGTTGCTCACCTGGTTGTGGCTGCGCAGCGACTGCTGCAGGTCGCCCCGCCCCAGGCGCCCCAGGTAGGTGATGAACTGGGTGGGAAGCGGCGTGTCGAAGCCCAGCTCGTGGCGCTTGGCGGCCACCACCTGCGGCGACGCGCTCGCGCCCACCATCGCCCGCGCCGGATCCGACGGGATGACGGTCTGGAGCACGAAGACGATCAGCGTGAGGCCGAGGAGCACGCCGAAGAGCGCGAGCACCCGCTGGGCGAAGAGCCGGCCCATCAGCCCGCCCCTCGCCGCAACGCCGCGAAGTTCATCATCCACGGGTAGGCGGCCACGTGCTGGACGTCCGCGAGGTCCTTGCGCAGGACGAACGTGTCCTTCACGTCACCCAGGAAGAACAGCGAGTTCGAGTCGATGATCCGCTGCCCCGCCTGCTTGTAGAGCGTGGTCGCCTGCGCCTGGGGCGCGCTGACCGCCCTATCCAGCTGGGCGTCCAGCGTCGGGTCCTTGAAGCCCATGAAGTTGAGGCCCCCGGAGCCGTAGAAGAGGATCCGCGCCCAGGTGTCCGGGTGGGCCGCGTCGGGCGTGTTGGTCGTGATCAGCATGTCCGGTGCCGAGCCCAGGTTCTTCACGAAGCCGTACACCTGCGGCAGCTGCACCTCCTTAAGGGTCACCTGGTATCCGGCTGCCGTGAGCTGGGCCTGCAACAGCTCGCTGGCCCGGCGCAGCACGCCCGACTCGTCGGCGGTGTAGGCCAGCGTGATCGCCTTGGTCTTCGCCCGGCTCGCCACCGTCTTGGCGCCTGCTGGGTCGGGCGAGTAGGGCAGGGGCGGCTGGCCGGGCAGGAGCCCGGGCGGATAGGGCCCGGTGCTCTTGGTCGCCGTTCCGGCGTAGGCCTGGGAGACCAGCTGGTCGACGGCGATCGTCTGGCGCAGCCCGGCGCGGACGCCGGCGTCGGTGAACGGCGACTTGTGGGTGTTCACGTAGAGCAGCAGACGCAGGAACGATGGCGCGCGCTTCACCGTGAGGCTGGACGGCAGCGAGGCGATCTCGGACGCCGGGAACGAGTGCAGCACCGCGTCGAGGTCGCCGTTCTGCAGCTCGAGCCGCTGCGTGCCGATGTCGGGCGTGATCTTGATCAGGACCTCGCGGAACGACGGCTTGGCGCCCCAGTAGCTCGCGTTGCGGGTGAGCGTGTACTGCCGCCCGCGCATGAACGCGGTGAGGGTGAAGGGTCCCGTGCCGTCGTCGTGGGTGTGCAGGTAGGTCTCCGCGTGGTCAGAGCCTGCGTGCTGCACGAGGGCGTTCGGCCCGATGATCTTGGGACCCCAGCTCGAGGCCATGTACGCGAGGAACGGGTTGACCGGGTGCTTGAGGTGCACCACGAAGGTGGCCGGGTCCGGCGTCAGCATGCTCGCGATCGGCTTGACCATGTATGCCGGGGCCTGCCCGACGGCGAGCCGGCGCGTGAAGGAGCGCTTGACGGCCTGGGCGGTCAGCGGCGTGCCGTCGTGGAAGCGCACGCCCGGACGCAGCTTGAACGTGTACGTGAGGCGATTGGGCGACACCGTCCAGCTCGACGCCAGCGAGCCGACGATCTTCGTCGACTCCGGTGCGTACTTGAGCAGGCCCTCGTAGGTGCTGAGGATCACCGAGTTGCCCTCGATGTCGTAGAAGACGTCGGGGTCCGGCACGGACATGTCCGCCAGGTACGGGATCCCCAGGACGTCGCTGCTGCCTCCGGCGCCGCCTCCCCCGGAGCTCCCGCTCTTGTGGGCGGCGCCGCAGCCTGCGACGGAAAGACCGGCCGCGGCCACGGCGACCGCGAGAAGTCGGGATCGAAGCGTCATCGGGTCGTCCTTTGGTCGAGGCGGCGGTTGACGAAGTCTCCGAGGAGATTTGCGGCGAAGGCGAGCAGTGCGACGGCCACGGCCGGCGCGATCGGCACCCAGGGACTTCCGAAGAGGTACTCGAGCCCGCGGGCGCTCATGGCGCCGAGCTCGGCGGCCGGGGCCGGCGCGCCGAGGCCGATGAAGGACAGGCCGGCGAGCGCGAGGATGAGGTTCCCGACGTCGAGAGACATCGTCACCACGACGGGAGCGACGGCGCCTGGAAGCAGGTGGCGGAGCACGAGGCGGGCGCGGCTCACCCCGGCAAGCCGCGCCGCCTCGGTGTGCGGACGCGCGGCCAGCGCCCGCACCTCTCCCCGCACGATGCGCGCGTACCACGGCCACCACACGACGGTCAGCGCGATGAGCGTGTGCACCAGGCTCGGGCCCATCGCGGCGACCACCGCGATGGCGAGAACCGGCGCCGGCAGGGCGAGGAAGAGGTCGGTGAGGCGCATCAGCACCGTGTCCACCCAGCCGCCGAAGGCACCGGCGAGTGCGCCGACGAGCGAACCGAACGCCGCGCCGATCGCGATCACGGCCAGGGCGGAGAACCACGAGGTCCGGATGCCGTAGAGCACACGGGAGAGCAGGTCGCGTCCGACCTCGTCCGTGCCGAGCAGCGCCCCTCCGGTCGGACCGTGCAGGGCACGCACCTGGGTCACGTCGAGCGGCCCGTGCGGTGCCACCAGCGGTAGAAGCAGGCAGACGAGCGTCACGACGCCCACCGGCGCGACCGCCGAGAGCAGGCCGTCGCGTGGCGTGGCGCCGATGGCGCCGGGCCCGCGGCGCCACCCGCGGCCCAGCGCCCCGAAGGCGGCCGGCACGGGTGAGGCGGACGGGTTCGCGGCCATGGCTAGGCGGCCTCCGCCACGTCGGGCACGGCGCTCAGCAGCTCGCGCGTGTACTCATGCTGGGGGGACCGGAAGACCTGGGCGGTCGGCCCGCGCTCGACGATGCGGCCCTCGGTCATCACCGCGACCTCGTCGGCGACCGCGCGCGCCGCGGCGAGGTCGTGCGTGACGAAGAGCAGTGCGATGCCGAGCGTGCGCCGCAGGTGACAGAGGAGGTTCAGCACCTGGGCGGCGAGTGAGACGTCGAGCGCGCTCACCGGCTCGTCGCAGGCAAGCAGGGCGGGCGGCACCGCGATGGCGCGTGCGATCGCGGCGCGCTGTCGCATGCCGCCAGAGAGGCGTCGCGGCACGGCGGACGTCGCCTCGGGCGGAAGCCCGACCGCCGCGAGCGTCGCCGCGACCCGCGGGGGACGGTCCTCGCGGGGTACGTGGAGAGCACCGAGCCGCTCGTTGATCTGGTCACCGATCGGCATCCACGGCGTGAGCGAGGCTCCCGCGTCCTGGAAGATCATCTGCGGCGGCGCGCCGGGTCCGAGCGACAGCCTCCCCTCGGAGGGCTCGAGCAGCCCGACGACCATCCGCAGGAGCGTCGACTTGCCCGAGCCAGACTCGCCGACGAGAGCGAGCGACCCGGACGCGGGTATCGAGAGGCTCACTCCGTCCACCGCGCGCAGGGCCGGGGGGGCGGCGGCGAACGGGCGGCTGCGTGGCCGTGCGAACTCACGGGCGAGGTCGCGGACGAGTAGGGCCGGCGCGGCCGGCGTCCCAGGGACGAGCGCGGGCGCATCGGCCGCGGTGGGCGCCCGGAGCATCAGCGGGTTTGGCTCGTCGACGTCCGCGCCGGCCACCGGCCACGCGCGCAACACTCCGGCTCGGTGGCACTCGTCGCGCCGCTTGCCTTCGCTGTGCACCGGAACGGGTTCGGTGCAACCCGGCCGGCTCGCCGGGCAGCGCGGCGCGAACGAGCATCCGCGCAGGGGGCGGCGCGCGTCGGGTGGGCGCCCGGGGAGCGTGGGCAGGTCGCCACCGGCGACGTTGCCGTCGAGCCGGGGGCGACTCGCCAGCAGGCCGACGGTGTACGGGTGCCGCGGGGCATGCAGAATCTGCGTGGCGGTGCCGGTCTCGACGATACGCCCGGCGTAGGCCACGGCGATCCGGTCGCAGACGCGCGCCGCCACGCCCAGGTCATGCGTCACGAGCAGGAGCGAGGTGTGGCGCTCGCGGGCGGCCGTCGCCAGCAGGTCGAGCACACGCGCCTGCACGGTCACGTCGAGGGCCGTGGTGGGCTCGTCGGCGACGACGAGCCGCGGGTCACGGGCGAGCGCCATGGCGATCATCACGCGCTGTCGCAGGCCTCCCGAGAGCTCGTGGGGGTAGGCCCGCGACTTCACCTCGGGCTCGGGGATACCGGTGGCGCCGAGCAGCCCCGCCACGTCGCCGACGGACGCCCCGCCCGCGGCCTCCGCGACCTGGCGTCCCACTCGCATCGTCGGGTTCAGCGATGTCATGGGGTCCTGGAAGACAGCTGACACGTACGCGCCCCGCCGCGCCCGGCGCGCTTCGGACCCGGCGGCCACCATGTCCTCGCCGTCGAGACGCACCGTCCCGGCCACCACGGGCGCAGGGTCGCTCGGTAGAAGGCCCAGCGCGGTGAGCCCGAGGACGCTCTTGCCCGAGCCCGACTCGCCTACCAGCCCCACCACCTCGCCGGCGGCGATCTGCAGGGAGGCGCCGCGCAGCGCGTGCACGCCGCCGTCACGCGCCTTGAAGGTCACCTCGAGGTCCTCGGCGTCGAGGACCGGCGTGCCCACGACAGCGCTCACACGGCCGCCTGCGAGGCGTCCAGCGCGCCGAACGCCTCGATGACCTCGCCGCTCGAGGTCCAGCAGTCGTTCTGCAGGTAGCGCATCGCCTCGAGTGCCGAATCGTGCGCGGGCACGGAGGACCCGCCGACGCAGTCCACGATCACGCGGCAGCGGTAGTCGCGCTGGTGGGCGTCGACGAACGTGTAGTGGACGCACACGTCGGTCAGGCCACCGAGCAGCACAACGGTCTCTACGCCGTAGGAGCGGAGCACGAGGTCGAGCTCCGTCGCGAAGAACGCCGAGTACCGGCGCTTGCGTATGTGGTACTCGTCCGGAGTGGGATCGAGCCCTTCGGCGAGCTCCGTAGCCAGGTCGCCCTCCAGGCAGTGCACGTCCTCGTCGCCGTCGAGCTCGCGCCCGAGGTCCACGAGGGTGCGCTTGTGCACCTCCTGAATGAAGATGGGCGGCACTCCGGCGGCACGCGCGGCCTCGAGCACGTCGCGCGTGCGCTCCACCCGCTGGGGCCCTCCCGCCATATGGGGTATGCCGTTGTCGATGCCGAGCTCGGCCGACTTCTGAACGTCCACGAGAATCAGTGCTGTCCTGCCGTGCAGCTGCATCGGGCCTCCTGAAACGAAAAACGCCCGAGAGATCGAAAATCTCCCGGGCTTTTGTCCCTCCGTGTGGGCGCGGCTATGTGCGGTGCCACGCCTGTCCTCTCGGACCAGACCCGCCGGCAGCTGCGCCGGCGACGGAACCCTAGGACGACTCGTACTCTGACCCCGAAGGGCCCCGCTGCCCTCCGACCCGAGGTCCATCATCTGGCCTCGGCGGATCGACAGCTGGTCCAAGCGGCCCCGTCAAGGTCCCGCGCGAGTCGCGCGGAACCCGAGCCAAGGTTGCGGAGTCAACGCGGCGTCGCCCGGAGCTGCAGAGGCTCGTCGAGGGTGCGGCTGAGGCGGGCGAACGCGATGAGTCCGAGGAGGGTGGGGATCCAGAGGGCGATGGCGTGGTAGAGGAGGACGGCGGCGGCGGCGGGGACTGCGGGGATGCCGTAGAGCACGAGGGCCGCGATCAGGCCGCCGTCGAGGACGCCGATGCCTCCGGGGATCGGAAGGACGTTGCTTGATCTCCACCCCCGAGTACAACAGCTCGATCCCCGGGCAGCTCAAGAACGCCCTGGACTGGCTCTCCCGCCCGCTCGAGGAGAGCCCGCTCCGCAACAAGCCCGCAGCCGTCATCGGCGCCTCGACCGGGATGTTCGGCGCCGTCTGGGCTCAGGCCGAAGCCCGCAAGGTCCTCGGCGCGATCGGCGCCCGCGTACTCGACCGAGAGCTTCCCATCCCCGGCGCCGACGAGCAGTTCCACCCCGACGGGCGGCTGAACGACCACGACCTCGAGCGAGGGATCGTCGACGTCCTCGAAGCGCTCGCGGCCACCGTCGCCGTCTACGGGTGACTCGATCCGCTCCTCGGGGGCCCATCCGCGCCGCGCCGCTGCGACGGGCGCCAGCACGACATGACGCCCGCGAGGTTCGTCCAGTCGAGCGGAGGTACGTCGAGCGGCTCGCGCGGTCCGGTCCCCTCCGCGCGTATTCCATCCAGGAGCAACGCCAGGTAGCGGCGATAGAGCTCCGGCTGCACCGTCGTCGACGCGTCGACGACCGCCCCGAGCATGATCTGCAGCAGCGGGATGTCCGGAGCGGCGAAGTCCGGGCGCAGGTACCCGGCCTCCTGGGCGCGCCGGACGAGCTCTGAACCCAGGGGTCGCATCTGCTCCCGGATCCTCGCGATGCGCTCGCGACCGTCGACGGCCCCGAGCAGCAGCTCCTTGAGCCCGCGGTCAGCCGCCTGGAGCTCGAGGGAGCGCTCGAGGAAGCACACGAGCCCCTCCCACGGGTCCTCCGCCTCGAGCGCCTCGCGCGCGAGCGCGACGATGTCACCCACCCGCTCCTCGAACAGCGCGTCGATCAGCTTCTCGCGGCTCGCGAACCGCCGGTAGGCCGTGCCCACGCCCAGACCGGCGTGGTGGGCGATGTCGTCGAGCGTGACCTGCAGGCCACGCTGGGCGAAGAGCTCGCGGGCGGCGTCGAGCAGCCGGCGGCGGTTGCGCTCGGCGTCGGCGCGTAGAGGCCGCTCGCTCTCGCGGACCGACATGTGCTGAGTGTAGCTAGCCGGAGATCCCATCTCCACATGTGCTACGGTCGGCGAGTCAACTTGAGATCCAGCCTCCGCTTAGGAAGGAAGCCCGACCATGGCCCACGAGAACCCCCATCACGACCGCCGCTGGCTCGTGCTCGCCGTGCTCGGCATCGCTCAGCTCATGGTCGTGCTCGACGCGACGATCGTGAACATCGCGCTTCCCTCCGCCCAGAAGGCGCTCCACTTCTCCAACGACAACCGCCAGTGGATCGTGACCGCCTACGCGCTCGCGTTCGGCTCGCTGCTCCTCCTCGGCGGGCGCATCTCCGACCTCTTCGGGCGCAAGTGGACCTTCATCGCCGGCCTGATCGGCTTCGCCGTCGCGTCGGCGGTGGGCGGGGCGTCGCAGTCCTTCGGGATGCTCGTCGTCGCCCGCGCGGCGCAGGGCGTCTTCGGGGCGATCCTCGCGCCCGCGTCGCTCTCCCTGCTCACCACCACCTTCACCGAGCCCAAGGAGCGGGGGAAGGCGTTCGGGATCTTCGGCGCGCTGGCGGGGAGCGGCGCCGCCGTCGGCCTGCTGCTCGGGGGCCTGCTGACGGAGTACCTCTCCTGGCGCTGGTGCCTCTACGTCAACCTGCTCTTCGCGGGGGCCGCGGTGGCCGGCGCGCTCGTGCTGGTGCACAACGTGGGTCAGCCGGAGCGTCCGCGGTTGGACTTCCCGGGGACGATCACGGCTTCCGCCGGGCTCTTCGCGCTCGTCTAC